>Ga0115008_10003632_pt1 | contig 12780 bp, 7 predicted proteins | sample FraStrMetagenome_FD_87164 | JGI IMG/M metagenome (GOLD analysis project Ga0115008, IMG submission 87164) | Marine eukaryotic phytoplankton communities from Arctic Ocean - Fram Strait ARC3M Metagenome | ecosystem: Environmental > Aquatic > Marine > Oceanic | place: Fram Strait | collected 2012-06-18
ACTTCTCAGTACCGAAGGCAATGAACTACCTTGGACTGTAACCTGGAATGTAAAAACTCACAGGTTAGCAACTATAACAAGTACCGGGCAAGGTACACCGTAAGTCTTATCGTTCAATATATAAGAGGCTTGTCTGATATCGCTTCCGTGACTAGCGAGCGATTGGGTCTGATAAAGTTATCCGACCTAATCGCAACTCATCCTCTTCATCAGTTTTTTTGTGTTCTCGTCATACTTCTTGCTTCGTCATAACAGAATTTGCCTAATTTATCTCACGTAAGTACAGCGAAGTTTGTCCATACACCAACGAACAGTTCTTTCGTTCGACTGCGTCTTTTGTTTTATCCCTTTTCGCTCTTGTGATAGAATTCTTGTCACTAACGGAAGGTCATGGTGAATGGTGAACATAATAATTAAACAATACCGGTATTTCATTCCACTTCCAAGATGAATGTTGATTGTAGCCATGAATCATAACGAGTAAACATTGTGGCGAAGGCGATGGTTTCAAAACTCGAAAGACCGGACCTGAGATGTTGGAACAGATTAAAAGCAGCTTATGGTCAAGGTATCCGGATACAGCAAGAGCATAGTATAATAAAAATAAAAGTAAGGAGAAGAATGCGCTTGAGATGGAAGGACGGTGATAACGTTCAAAACATTAATGATGTACTGCCTAACAGTTGGTTATGACCTACTCGACATTACTGCACGAATGAAAGGATGTTGCAATATCAGTTAGAACGTCAAGAGCGAGGCTGTTATGGATGCATTTTTTGAGGTAGAAACGGTACGCAATACTAACGGTATTACTTGGTTATGAGATGTAGATCAGGATTACTATCAGTGTTGAATATTTTTGCCCAACTCGCTGCCGCGATAACATGACGCATGACGCATGGGATTTGAACAAAGCATTGTTTGCACTCTTTTGATGGCTTTCGGCATAAATTGTTCCCGACAAATTGATTCTTAAACCCCAACTTATAACATCATCAAGGAACATAAAATTAGAAGATAATTGGTCAACGAAAGACTCGTATCAGTTTTTCTTCTGATTTTATTGAAGAACTGAATAAATTTATAACTTTGTAATGAATTTTATCCGGAATCTGTCTGCTACTGTGTCTTATTCCTTGAATGGAGTCGACGGAGGGAGCATAACAAAAGAAATGAATTTTTGCTTATTCCTCGGGCTTACAGTGGTTGTTTGTTCATGTTATGAATATTTAAGTGGAATTTATATCGATTCGAGCTGACATGTTGATTGAGAAATAGCAGAAATTGACAACTAACTTTAAAATTTAAACGTAACTTTCCAAGAACATTTTGTTGAAAACGATCTATATAGATACAGGATCTGCACTTCTCCGCTTCTTTACATCGTCGTCGACAAGCTTCCGGAGTTCACCATTACTCCTTCGAAGCAATGAACTTGGGGTACCGTACTCAAGCACCTGTCCATTCCCGAGTACGACAATTTTGTCGTTTCCCAGCACAGTTTCCAATCTATGTGCAACAGTAATTACTGTCACACCTTTCTCAACGAATTCTTTCCGTATTGTTTCCTGAATTTCCTTATCAGTTCTACTATCAACCGATGAAGTTGCCTCATCAAGTACCAATATTTTGCTCTTCCTCAGTAGCGCACGCGCAAGACATATTATTTGTCGTTCTCCTACTGAAAAATTCTTCCCTCCTTCCGTAATGATTGTATTTAGACCATTTCCGCCCTTAAATTCTTCCATCAACTCAGGGGAGGCTTTTTTGAGGGCCTCCCAAGCTTCTTCCTCTGATACCTTACCTGTTGCATCTAAATTAAAGAGTAATGTTCCCGCAAAAAGAATAGGTTCCTGAGGAATGATAGATAAAGACTGTCGCAGAGTTTTCAGGCCTATTGAGCGAATGTCGATCCCATCTATGGATATGCTTCCATCATTTTCTATTTCGACTATTCGAAACAGAGCAAGAAGTAAAGAGCTTTTGCCACTCCCAGTTCGACCGACAACACCCAGCGTTGAACCAGGAGGAACATCAATCGACACCTTCTTCAACACCAATGGAGAGGCGCTGTTGTATTTTAAAGACACATTTCGAAAGCTAATGAAACCTCGCCATGGCCATTTCGTTTGAAGCAAAGAACGATCGACTTTCGAGGAAGGTGATAAACCTAGTTTCTCCTTAAATATTGAAGGCATAGCAGCACCTGGCTCTTTCTTCTCTTTTGGTATCTTACCAGACGAATCTAAGTCCGTTATTTCAGTTATACGAAGTACGCTCATCATTTGAGTTTCAAAATCCGTCAGGCAACGCACTGCCCAGTTCAGTAAGCCAGTAATCGAAAGTGCTTGCGTGAGACCCCATCCTGCAGACCCGGACGCTAATTTCCCGTACTTTGATAACAAGATAGAAGCTAGAGAAACCGAAAACACAACCAAGTTACCAAGAAATTCCAGCCGAAAAGAAAGCCAGCGGTCCAAACTCTTCACAGTATTGAAAACTGATAAGTTGTCATTCGTAAATCCACGATGGGCCTCACTCCAAATTTGTCTCCCTTCGGAGACTGACCGTATTGTTTCAACACCTTGCAGTGCTTCACTAAATTGCGTGTCTGAAATCGAAATAATGTTTGAATTCAAACGCTACAAAAAATCAAATCATTTACATACTCACATATGGGTGCGCGACTTTTTGACTCGCAACGTTTTAAATCCATTGCAGCTGGTCGAAAACGAGTAATGATGTTGACATAAACTAATCCTAGGAACGCTAGTGGTGCTAACATGACTGGAGTTACAGCACCGGCAAGTGCGGCACATGAAAATGCAATCTGACTGAAGCAATAAAGTACTGAACCAATTTGATCTGGTAGTGAGCGATCAACAACATCCAGTTCTTTTCCAAATCTACTCAGGAGCTGACCAGAAGGAGTAGCATCGAAAAATGAAAGTGGAGCTCCAATAACTGCATTCAGCAGTCTATTGTGAAGGGTAGTGCTCGCTCTCGCACCCATTCTTAAAGTTAGGTAGCTTCGAAGCCACAAAAATACGCTAACCACTCCAGCAGCCTGAACTAACCAACGCAAGTATTTAGCATGAAGCGCTTGAGCCAATTTTCCACCGCTGCCAATTTCTGTCCATTTTGCAATTATGAATTGCTGAAAAAACTGAGCAGAATTGGCAAATATGTATGACAAAACCATGAAAACAACTACAGCAGGCTTCTTGACTGACTTGAAATATGTCACGTATGTACTTTTTGGAACAGAACCAGATGCCATTTCGTCGTCTACCGAAGATAGCTTAACAACAGGAGCTACGTAAGGCTCTTTTGTGACTTCTGAACCCACAAACTGACCACTAGATCTTGCCTCACTGTCAACATGTCTTGTGACAGAATCATCGTCTCTACTATCATACCCTACATTTTTCATGACGTCCGGTTCGTGTTCTAAACTCACTTGTATATCTGGATCGGCATGATTGGAGATTGCCATAGTGTCGTTAGACATTGTTATTATATGCCCGAAGTCATGGGACTTGCTATTAATGGAAGGAATCCTGTTGGCGCGACTGCGTAATACCTCGGTATCACTGCCATCGTCATGAACAGTGGTCGAAATGCTTTGTATATCATGGCCCCTCGCAACCAATTCTTCGTACGTTCCGATGTCAATTATTGTTGAGCATTCGGGCGATGTGGATGTCGGTGATTTCCCCATAAGAATTACCCTATCGCAACGCCGAGGTAAAACAGGGTCATTCGTCACTAAAACCGCAGCGGCGTTCTCTTCTCTGAGTCTTTTTAACAAGCTATCAAAAACATTCAGTCCAACAGTGGCATCGAGTGCTGCGAAAGGATCGTCAAGTAAATAAATCGAGGCTCGCTTGTCGTAAAGTGCTCGGGCGAGAGCTTTTTATAAAACATAGAAATAGATTCATTACTAACGTTTCAAGTGAAATGTAATCGATATTAAATTGACTTACCCACTCTGGCACGTTGTCCACCTGACAATGCACTACCTCCTTCGGACACATCTGTATCATGAGAGAGCATTCCTTTCAACGTCGTTGCTTCTGGAGATCTTTCCAAACTTGTAGAATTCGTCGAAACACAGTCGATTATGTCTGCTTCCAAACCAGCATCTCGAATAGCACTTCGATATTGAATTTCGTTGTATGGTCTACCAAAAAGAATATTTTCTTTTATTGATCCTTTCTGAAGCCACGGCTCTTGAGCGCAATAAGATACCTGACCATTAACTTTTACAGTAGGTAAATCATATACACTTGTCGAAAGAGCAGTACCTACACCAGCATGTGTCTTGTCCACAATCATTCTTGGAACCGGCTGCAGTTCTCCTAATAACGATTTAATTAAAGCCGTCTTACCACTTCCTACCTAAATTTAAGTCTGTTCAGAAATAATGTAACGACTTATTGCGGGCTTGGTAAGATGGCAACTTACCTGTCCAATGACAGCAACAATTTCTCCAGGATTAATAACGAGATTTGCGTCGCATAACGCTCCACTCCCTGATTTCGGAGACCAAAGAAAGTTCCCATTCTTCATTTCTATGACACCTCCATCAGAACTACTTGGCTTTTTTTCGATATATGGTGTTAATTCTTCTGAAGCTAAATACCTTGATACTCTTCTTAATGCGTTTGTACCGTTTGCCAAGGAATCAATGAGCATAGGATAAAACAAAAGTGGAAATCGAAGTTGATTCAAAAGAGATATTGCTGTAAAGATCGTGCTCGCTACCATCGGTCTCCCACTTCTCGCGTAAGCACTAAGAGTAACAACCAAAACAATCGTGGGAATAGTGTTTGATATAGCGGAGTTCAGAGCACGAATGGACCCTCGTCGTAAGTGTCTCCTCATTTCACTATTTCGTTCAATTTGTATTGCTGTTTCAAACTCTTCTTCCCAACCCTACACAACAAAAAATCAGAAAAAAAATTTACAATTGCATTTTGATATCTTACCTGAAGTTTCATGAGTTTCATATTCATAATACATTCGGTTGTCTTCTTATTGCGCGCATCTTTAGCAAGATTTTCCTTCTTTCTTAGGCGAGTCAAAATACGAAGAGTGACTGCATTCAACGGTATTGTGCAAAGTAAGACTAAAATTCCATAGAGGGCTGATGATCCCAAATACCTGATCAAAAGAGAAGTATATATAGAAATTTGAAGCGGCCCGTCCCAAAAAGTATGTAATTGTAAAAATGCAGACTCAATGATAGAAGCATCACTCTGCATGAGGTTGATCACACCTCCGGCGCCCAGACCAGCTGTTTTCTTTTTCGAATCTTTCTTTGAATTTTGGACAGATACATCTAAGCCACCTCCCGGCAACGAGAGGCTTTTATCAAAAATTAGTCCAGACAAAACTCCTCTCACGTGAGAAGAAGATAGAACACTTCTATGAAAATACTGATTTTCTGTTATCATTTTGAGCAATAAAACAAACAATAGTGCACCAGAGGCCTGAATGGAAGATTTTATCGGAGCACCAGCCTCAACGAGTCGTAGTAGACGTGCAACAAATAATGCAGGAAAGGCTTGAACAAGTGTATTTAATAACCGCAATATTCCAGTCTTCAATAGATTTTCTTTCTGATATATGAGCAAAGCCTTTGCTAAAATCAACGGAGACTTCCCCGCCTCCATTGCGTCACCCCCCTTCTTCGCAACATTTTTCATAGTCTCGTCGCGCAAATCATGATATATTTTCGAAAAATCTGTTACAGAGCCTTTCACGCAAATTGCTTTGGGAATCTCTAATTGCGTAGCATCGGATGTTTCCAAACGCTTCGTTTTCGCCACCTTCATCAAACTCGACACATACGAAAACGAAAGCGTTGAAAACAAACCAATTTTATCTCCCTTCTTATCTTTCTCGCCCATATCGTGATGCTCTTGCCCACTTCCATCCAAAATCGTTTCTGTAGTACCATCCACAGATGCTCCACCCCGTAATCCAGCAGCATAACGATTCACCCTTCCCCGCATCCTCATCATCGACACTGGTGCAATGTCCAACGATGACGAACGTGAATTACCTCGGCCATTAACGCCATGATACCGACCATTATTATTATTACCATTATAATTCGTCGCTGCCCATACGACACATTTTGGCGATACACTGAATGGACATACGACACATACGGAACATAGTAGAAGCAGTATGGATTGCTTCATTCTTAATTATGGTATACTTAATTAGTAAAGTCACAAACACGCACAAACTCTTTGATTCTGTCTTTTTTTTTTCAGTGAAGAAGAAGAAGAATGCTTTTTCTCTAAACACTAAAAATCAGATGTTTCGTGACTTAAGACACTCACTGCTCACGAACCAATTCCCAGAGAGAGGACAACAACAACAATGAAGCACTGAACTAAACTGAACTGAACTGAACAGAGGAGGAGGAGGAGGAGGATAACTACAAACGATGTCTCCTGTATTCCTTCTGCTCTCCAAACGAAAGAACAGTGTTAGTAGTATGTGTAGTACAACCAATTTTTTGCATCGGCATGCTGCCGAGTAAAGAGACGCGAAAAAAAAAGTCAGAAGAAGCGTCAGTGGAGTCAGAAAGCGTGTTAACCGTTCATTGGCTATATTCGTGAACCTAAAGCTCCACAAAGACCAAGGATGAGAATGAGAACTTTCCGTGCGGTATTCGAACGTCGCATGACTCTTGTGTAGGATAATACCAGAACACATATCTTCCCCGACACTGCTGTGTAGTACACAATGCTTGCAGCATGCACTCCTTCTCCACAAGAGAAGAGTGAGTGAGTGAGTGAGGAGAGAAAAAGGCCGCCGCCTCCTTGTGTTCTCGCTACACAACAAACGCAATTCATACGCGTTTCACGTTTCAGAGGAGAGGCTTCATGTTATGGTTCACGTGTGTGTGTGTATGTACACACACACACACACACGAATACCAAGACGTTGAAATTCTCGAACACACGTTCACAATATCATTACCATCCTACTCTGAACAGCAATTCATCCATCACATCCATCACATCCCACTCACTCCTTCACAAGCACCTACACAATGACGGGAATAATACGCCACAACGGAGTATGCCGCGGCCTTCTCTCCGTCCAGAACAGCACCTTAAAGTTCAACACCTACTACTGCGTCCTCATTGGGAACACCTTAAGTTTGTACACGGATGAGACCAGTTATGAGAAGGGAGAATTTGCTATGCTGACCGTACGCATTGTAGGATCTTCGGCGTGGAGTGGTGGGCATAGATTTTCATTGCGGAGTAGCAGTGGTAGTAGGAGTAGTAGTGGTGGTAGCAGTGGTGGGGATGGCAGTGGTTCTACGAATAATAAGTTTAAAATTGTGACGTACAGTGGATTGAATATGACGTGTCAATGTTATAATGGGATGGATGTGGAGGTGTGGCTAGCGGCTTTGCACAGTGGGTTAGAGGCGAGTTTTACTACGATTGTGGGGACATTGTCGTCATCGAGTAGTAGTAGTAGTAGTAGTAGTAATAATAATAATAATAATACTCAGAATGGGAGTGATGGTAGTAGCAGTCATGCGAATTGCAATAATGGAAGTATTCGACCTCAAGAGAATGTGGTGTTGGATGATGATCATACGTTGCCTCCTCCTTCGGTACCGTCGTCGTCGTCTTCGGTGCAGTATTGTCGTAGTTGTGGAAAGTTGGGGAGTAATAGTGATGTGAAGATAATACCGTCTGCTATTCCGTTGTATCAATATCCGAAATGTGAAGCTAGAGTGGATGTGTGTCGTGGTTGTTTGATTACGCAGGGAGTTTTGTTGAATGTGCGTGAGCGTGTAGGGATGTATAGGGCGTATGCTCACGAACGGGCTGCGTTGGAATTGGCAACGGAACTTGTGAAAAATTGTTTGACAAATTTGAAAAAACAGGACGAGAAAAAGGAATCAACTACGACGGCGGGAGAAGGCAGTGGTAGCGAAGTAGATTCGAAGGGGTTGGATTCTTCATGGGAGGATTTAGCTTCGGCTGATACGGGACCGCAGGTTAGCGCGGAAGTTCGATCGTTGAGTCACTTGTTGCAAACTCCAGGATTTCTTACTTTGCGGCGTCGATCAAGAAAGCTTGAGATTGAATCGCGACGTTGGCTTAATGGTACGATGCACAGTAGCGACGAGTTTTTGTCATTGATTGCACCCGAACATGAACTGCAATCTGCAATTGGTGGAAATCACCTTCTTAATGCTCTAAAGCTGGCAAACGACTTTAGCAGCATATTGAATATGCTGTCAACTTATTGCTGGAACCCGGAGCGGGAGGGTGCTATTGAAATGGTTACAAACACGCTCGATTTTTTATTGACAGGAGTGAAACAATCAGTTTTGCGATTTTATTTGCCACAATTATTTCAAATTCATCTCAAAATGTTACCAGCTAGATCTGCCACTGCGTTGATTATACTTGATTTGTACGAAGACTTCTTGATTTACCTAGCAACGAACGGAAAGGATGTACATATATCTCTTAACTTGATTTGGCATTTGCTGGCATCATTGGATGATGGCAATGAGGAAGGGAGTGGAGGAAACGATTCGAGCCAAAGCATTTCCCAAAAAGATAGTGCAATGATATTTATGTTATGCAAAATTGAAAGCACTATATTTTGTTTCCAGGAAGGTTGGGGAGGTGGTAGTGTAGCGTTAGGAAACCTCTACCCAATGAAAGGTTCAGATCATCAACAGGGTCTATTGCTTCTGTCAGTCCAAGCATTGCGTTCGATAAGGGACAATTTGCCCTTCAAATTAAAAATCGACGATACAGAACGAGAGACGCTGACGGAAGAAAGTAAGACAAAAATTGCAAACTCATACAGGAAGCAAATAATGTTTATGCGACAACTTTCAAATCTTGCCGAGGAACTTTTTTCTGTCCCACATGATCAGCAGGCGAAATACTTGGCAGATCATCTTGGTCAATTGTGTCTAGGCATTTCTTTAGCGACAAATAGTGACAACAGTATATCGGAAGTGGTTCGTTTACCCCCTTCGGAAGGGCACGTTTTTCGAAGTAAAGCAAGGACACCTGTGTTGCTTTTACTCGAAACTACTAGATGGGTCGACGATTGCTCGAAAGAAAATTCTTCCCCAGAGATTATATCGCCATCTGAGACATGTGATGACGCACTTAACGACGTTTCGTCGGAAGATTCTGCTTCAGAAGAAGTCAAGAATAGTAAAACTGATACAGACCAACAGGCTTCAGTTGAAGATTTGGTCAATTCATGCCTTTTGAATGATTCTGAAAGGAGTGATTTAGGTAACGATCAGTTGCCTTTACATGAGCAACATCGAGGAGACGACAATGAAGAAAATTTGGGAGAAATATATAATCTCAAAGGTATTCTAAATCTCAATGTACCTTCGCAAAATACACTACACAGTTTAGGTGACGGCAGACGCGAAGTACTTACTTCGTTGTTGGACAGGTACGTTCATGTTTAAATTTCTTTAACTTTGCTGACTGAAAGTAACATCATTCTTTGATGTTGGAATGAAGTGCGCGATACGATAGCTTGGCTCAATCTACGACTAGAAGCACTTATAAGTTCATACAGCGCCTTGACCAACAACGCGCCAGTCAGCTCTTAGGAAACAATGATGTTTACGAAGATTTCCAATTTCCAAATGGTGATTCGCATCAACAACAGATCGAACTTAGTGATCCCGAAGAAGATGAGGTGATGGAAGCTCTTCGGATTTTACTTCTTACTGGAATTCACAATCATGGTATTACGCAGCATGTGCAAGATTCTAATGATGAAAATGTTGGTAGGCGTATTGCTAAGGAAAGCGACGACGATGATGTTCATACGATGAAAGATGCGGGCACTTTTGATCCGCGTTTGGCTGGATGTGGACCATTAGGTCACGCAATTCGTAATGCTTTAATCCTCTTCAAAAAGGGTACAATATCCTCTAGTGAACTTCTTGAACTCGCAAAAAGTGATTTGAAATATAATGTGCATGACAAAAGAAATCGCAATATTCAACTTAAAGAGGACAGCGCTTTTTGGATGCGATTCGCATTCGGCGAAAGATGGGCAGAAAAAAAGTCGCGTATTGCAGCAACATCTCCATTTGGACACTTGCCGAATTGGGACCTTCAATCCATCATTGTTAAAGCAAACGACGATTTGAGACAAGAAGCCTTTATGATGCAACTAATTCAGCTTTGTCAAGAAGTATGGAGTGACGCCGGGCTAGAGTTATGGCTTCAACCCTACACAATTGTTTCAACAGGTAAAAGCACTGGGGCCATCGAAACAGTAAAGAATGCTTTGAGCCTAGACGCTTTAAAGAAGCGGGATGGTAAAAGCGGCGTAAGACTTCTGGAACATTTTGTAAGGATGTGTAAATATGCCACGGATCCTGCCGCTGCATTGAATACCTGTCGCTCGAACTTTGTCCGTTCCCTCGCAGCTTACTCATTAATTTGCTACTTATTTCAAGTCAAAGACAGACATAATGGAAATATTTTGATCGATACAGCAGGGCACTGCATACATATAGATTTTGGCTTTATATTCGGCATAGCTCCAGGCGGCGCCTTTAGCCTGGAGTCAGGTATTCCGTTCAAGCTCACAGAAGAAATGATCGAAGTTATGGGTGGTATTGGCTCACCGATGTTTTCTGAATTTGTTGTGTTATTTTGTTGTGGTTTTTTGTCTCTTCAAAAACACGCGGAAACCTTCTTGACTTTAATTGAGATCACGTTTAAAAGTGTTGGGTCATCAATGCCTTGCTTTGAGCACATGGAAGACTGCAAAAGTGTAATTGATACTACTCGACAACTTTTTCGCACTGATCTGTGCTCTGATGGAAATAGTAGTAATAAGAACTGTCAACTCTCAACTGTTCGGCACGCTCTTGACTTGATAAGAACAAGCATGGCAAGCTACGGAACCTCTCAATATGATTACTTCCAATATATGAGTCAGGGAATCGCTGCGTAAGACAATGTAGACGATATTTTTAATATGTTTAACGTCCGTGTTAGATCATGGAAATAAATTTGAATTTAATCTTTTATTCGAGCAAGAAAGTAATATAGATACATGACGAGCGCGGCGACCAAGCAGATACATGTCGTCGAAACCCTCTAGATCAGTTGTAAAGTGCAGCTATGTACGCTTTCAAGGGATGAGAGCATTATGTGGTGGTCTAACCATCTTAGTAATTTTAGTATTGATTTTTCTTAGGCGAGCTTCAAAAACACCAGAACCACGGCTAGAGCTAATTATGAGTACCATAGCTTAATTTTTGTAAGAAAGTAAAACTTGAAAGTGATCCTCAGACATATCAACGCACCCACTACCCACCACGCTACTTTCTTCTAGAGACCGACTTGAAGGGAGTCTAAAGTGTTTACGTTTGCTTTGTCCTCAAACTTCTAAGATACGAGGACAAATGCTGTTGAACAGGTGGGCTTAATACAAATCTGGTAAATGTTTGGAGATCGCTACTGCGTCGATCCTCAAGCTCTTTTATGTATTTGCTTCGAACCAACATTTTACTGGAGAATCGCGATGCAGCAGGGACGCTAACATACTTTGCTGCAATTTCATGAGCTCGAGCGAGCACATCTCCAACCACCACTTCATCAACAAGCCCGATTCGTGTGGCATCTTCGGGACTATAAAGAGTTCCTAGCGCCAGGCTTTTCTCTGCTTCCCGATGACCAACTGTTCTAACCATTAAATCAGCCATCCAAAATGGTGCCACAATACCAAACTTCGCTTCGTTGAGACCAATAGATATTTTCGGATTTGACCCCATAAGTCTGTAGTCGCAAGCCTACGAAAAAGAACGAAGCTGACCATTAGATGATACTCACCTTCTCAGGAAAAATAAGTTTTTAAAAGCCTACGCACTTACCATTGCTACCATACAGCCGCCAGCAGGAGCTACAACAGACGATATATCAATATAAGCACATATCACCATAAAAAGATATAGTGTCTGTAAAGTTACTTACCATGACCCTCAATTACAGCAATGGTAGCCAATCTAGAACCATACAAGTCTAAAAACCCTTGCTGCAATGAAGCCCAGAACTTATCAAGACGATCAGGATCTGGATGTGGTGCCATCTCTAACAAATCCAAACCAGAACAAAAAGTCATCGGACACGCACTTTTCAATATAACGGCTTGAATTTTATCATTCGCTTCACATTCTTTAATCGATGATGAGATCGCTTCACACCTGTACATATACGAGCATACGAGTAAGATAAGGCAACATATGTGATGTAACAAAAACCAAAGACACGTATAAACTCTCATCAAAGAAAGAAACACAATCCAAAAAACTGAATATATCACGATACAGTTCCACGTACATTTCAAGCGACAGAGCATTCACGGGTGGCCTTGCCAAAGTCATGGTAGCTACACCCACTTCTGGATTCAATTCCGTTTGAACTAAACTTTCTCGTTTCTCATTCGTTTTGGATGAAAATAATTGAGTAGCTGCAGGAGTAAATCTCCCACGCCTCATGAATAAAGGACCATTCGTAATCTTTCTAGCGGTAGCAATAAGAATCTTTTCTCTCGCAAATACACTTGTCGTGAAAATGTTCATCCTACAGTAGGGAATTTTGAAAAATTCTTTGAAAAAGAGTTCTTGGGATCTTTGTATCGGACGTTAGTATACTGTCTGATTGTGTATTATGAATGTCTTCCTTAATGAAACATACACACACTCTCTCTTTCTATTATATA
>Ga0115008_10003633_pt1 | contig 12775 bp, 13 predicted proteins | sample FraStrMetagenome_FD_87164 | JGI IMG/M metagenome (GOLD analysis project Ga0115008, IMG submission 87164) | Marine eukaryotic phytoplankton communities from Arctic Ocean - Fram Strait ARC3M Metagenome | ecosystem: Environmental > Aquatic > Marine > Oceanic | place: Fram Strait | collected...
GGCGTGGTAGTGTTTTGTTAATCTTTTAAGATCGTAACGATTTCCATAAGGGTTTTTTGCATGCATGCGGCGAAGGTATGCGATTTCGAGCTAATACGTAAGCAATCTCCAGCAAATATTACAGAAGATAAACAGGGTTAGACACGTACAATAAGTTTTAATACTGTGGGCTTAAATTTTCTATTTCTTTAAAATTTTAAGATAGTGCACTTGAAGATCATTAATTTTTAACACACAGAAATAGAGCCCAGAAGCCATTGCTGTTTCAGGGCTCCAAACGGCTGTATATTTATTAGCTTCCAATTGTTTATTTTCAATATTAGCCACTAATTGCCCTTGCACATTATAAATTTCGACACTCGCTTTAGAGGACTTAAAAACGCCGTAATTAATGGTTATTTTATCCGTAAATGGATTCGGACTTACATTATAAATCATTCCATTAGTAAGATGCAAGTCATCAGCATCAAGTATGCCATTTCCATCCACAATAACATCCCATGTCCCTTCTAAAACGCCCTCGTTATCCACAAGCGATATAATTCGATCTGTAGCATCGTAAACACCAGAAGTAATTGATGCTGCTGCATCCGCGGCAATACTAGTATCGCCTTCAAAATATAACTGTGTAGTAAATGTTGAAAATCCTGGAGTGGTTACTTTTACATGAATGTGACTTGGTCTGTACGAACTTCCGTTTAAATATTTCCCAGGTAATATAGTTTCTAAATTATAAAACCCCGCACTATTAGATATAATTTTCCGTCTTAGGCTGTAGCCAACATTGTCATATTCCCCAGCGTCATTTGCATGCCATAAGTCTAATTCTGTTTCAGGAATAATTTGAGTACAGTCTAAGTTTTTGATCATCCCTGATAATCTTAATCGGGTTCCAACTTCATCTGTTGAGATCATGACACCATTAGAACTAGTTGGAGCACCTGCTGTATAAAAAGGACCTGTACCATAAGCATCTTGTGTTAATGGATTGCAAGTATCTTGTAATTTTGAAGTTGATAACAGCTTAGTTTTCCCAGTATCTGCTTTAGAAAGGAGTGGAGCTGCACTTAAAGCAAGCGCCGCAAGCGCTGTGTTTTTTAAAAATTGTCTTCTGTCCTTTTTCATAACATCATTTAGCTTGTTGGTTAATGTTGAATTATTTATTGCAAACATACAACAAACTTTATGTTATTAAAAAAAGATAATTGATAAGTAAAATTTTATAAATCGCAGTTATTTTATTCAAATGTGTAACGCTGCTCTACAGTTGATGAGGCGTTAAGGAGTTGGCTGTAGGCTTTAATAGCGTTAGAATCTTGTGTAATTTCATCAGAAACCGCAACACCAGAAATTCCTGTTTCTAAAATTTGCTTGATAGCTTGTATATTTATACCCCCTGACCCTAAGATAGGGGTATTGGTATTTAAAGCCTCTACGATTGCTTTAAAGCCATTTAAGCCTAAGACTTTAATGGTTAAATCTTCGAGGTTTGTTACTTCAAAAGGGGATAGGTATATGTAATCGACTTCCTTGCTTACATAGGTTTCGCAAGTCTCAAGGTTATTTGCTGAGGCACCAATAATTTGCCATGCATACAATTCTTTTCTTACCAAGCTAGGGCAAAGTCCTAAGTTTGTTATATGCACCCCATCCGCCTTGATTTCTTTTGCAATCTTATAGTGGTTAGCTATAATCAACCTCGTTTGATAATGTGCAGTAGTTTCTCTCACTTGTTTAGCTAGTTTTAAAACCTTCTTTTCTGAACAGTTTTGAAGGTCTAATAACACCAATTCAATTCCAGCAGCACATGCTTTTTGTATGTTGTCGAGATGCTCATTAAGAGAATTTCCTTGGGATATATAATGAAGTTTTGGAATCATGAATCTGAGTATTTAAAAAGAAACAATTTTTGAGTGTTCCATGAAATAGGATTCAAAACGTTTAAGCATTGAAGTTGTTTTTTCGGAGTAGATCACATATTGGCATCTTTGAATGCTCTGCGAAATAGACATGATAGCTGAGTAGGAGGAATGCTGCGATAGAAACTCTGCATCATCAATGCTGATTATTTTTAATTGAGCAGTGCTTACACCATTTAATAAAAATAATTTATTCATTGTTTTAGGCGTGGAAATAAGAATGTCTGTACCTTCAAATATTTCTGACTTTTGAATATCAATATGCAGTTGTTCATGTCCAACATAAACACGTAGCGAGTTGTATTTGGTGTACGCTAAAAATAGCTCATACAATTCCATGGCTCGTTCCTTGTTTTCAACAAGAACCACCGCTCTAGGGGCATTACCAACCGCTTCACACTTTAGCTTTTGTAAAGTCGTTAAAACAAGCGTTGTTGTTTTTCCACTGTCTTTTGGTGCTGTGCAATACACATTCGTTCCACTTTTGATGATCGGAATACTAGCTATTTGAAAAGGGGTAGGGTCTGCAATGTTCAGAGAGGCTAATTTTTCTTGAATATCAGAATGTAATTTTTTGAAAGGCATAGTCATAGAAATCACTGGTTAATGGCGTCGTCTAGCTTGTTTGTGCAAATATACGTTCTGTAAACTTAATAAACAGATAAGTTTATTTTCTATTTATTAAATAAAACAACCCCATACTAGTATACCAGTATGGGGTTGTTTTATACTCTAATCTTAAAAAATTTAACTTCAAATTCTTAAATTATTCAGTTAAAAAAGCCGTCTCAATCGTTCTATCGTTTTGAATAACGTTATTATAATTTTATTTATATGAATTTGTGGTATTCGTTTATTGATTTTCAATCAAATATTTTCTAATCTTTATAGTTGTTACCACTTCAATTACAATAAATATCAACAAATTTATAAATTGTAATAGGAACCAAAATTCAAAATCTATCTTATTATTTACATAAGAATTGAATCCATCGAATAATGAATCAATTAATAGGGTGGATGTCATGTGATAATTACCGTCTCCCGCGTCTGGCTGAAAAAGAAATAATAACAATAATGTTACATGCGAAATGTAAAGGACTTTCAATTGATTCTTTTTTATTTCCTTAATTTTCCATAAATACTTTAAATGAATTAATGAATGCCAAATCGGCGGTATTATAAGAACCCACCAAAACAAAAGAAGGAACCAACCTCCGGCCCAAAATCTTCCAATAATCGAAAGTCCTACGGTACTTATTAAGACTAATGTTAGAACTGTTTTATTTGTGGTTTTCACAGCAAATATTTTATTTGTGTTTCAATAATTATAGATGCGAAGATATGTATGGGAAGCAATCTAATTAGTTACATTAATTTAGTATTTCAATTAGCCTGGATGTATGCTATTTTTCACCCCACATAATAAGCTACAAATTCCCGTAATAAGGAATAAAAATCTCTAAACTCAAAATATGTAGGACTTGCACTACTAATATTATTAAAACCTTGTTTTTTAAACAACATTTTTGTTCTTGTCAGATGAAAGTACTGCGAAACAACAATAATACTTTTAAAACGTAAGCTCTCTTTTAATTTAAGTGTATTATTTACTGTTGCAAGAGTATTATTTCCAAAATTATCAATAATTACCAAGGAATCAGGGACATTATTTTTAATTAAATAGTCCTTCATTTTATCTCCTTCGTAATACCCTTCTTTTCCTAAACCACCACTAACAATTATCTTTTTTACTTGTCCATTTTGGTACAAATTCAATCCACATTCTAGACGTTTTTCAAGCCTTTTTGAAAGCGTTCCATCTTCGTTGACTTTATTACCAAGAATTAGTGCAATATCTGCTATTTTGTTGTTTTGAGACAACCCATCAACGGTCACATAAGTTATATGTCCCAAAAACCATAAGAACAACATGGAAACAACTAATTTACATTTGTGTTTTCGATTTTTAATTTGATTGCCTAATTTATCAATGTTATCGGTCTTTGTGTATTAGGATTTGACTTTAAAAGTTCGAAGTACAATGGAAACTCTCGATTATTAAAGTAGTCAGTTAGAATATATAATTTTATATAGCCTTAGTGTTGGCAGCTCTTATTTTTTATATACAGTCACGCCATCCTTTATGGTTTCTAAGACAACAATTGTCTTGATATCTTCTATTGGAATTTTGAGCGGATTTTTGTCTAATATAACCATATCGGCTAATTTTCCTTTTGTTAGCGTGCCTTTCTTATCTTCTTCAAAATATTGGTAGGCAGACCAACTTGTAATTGCTTGCATTGCTTCATAAGGGCTTAGCTTTTCATTGGCTCCAATAACTTGTCCAGAACGCGACTTTCTTTCAACCGAAATACCAACCATTCGCATTAAGTTTGGCAATGCCACTGGCGCATCTGTATGTATGGTAATCCGAAGTCCTTTATTTAATGCCGTTCTTGTCGGACTAATTTTATTACCCAGACTATCTCCAATAATTTTTTTGTGCCAATCACCCCAATAAAACGTATGTAATGGAAATAAGGAGGCGATAACATCCAATTCTTTGAATGAATCTAATTGATCTTCTCGAACATATTGGCCATGAATTAATACATTTCTTCTATTATGGTTTCCATATTTAGTCGCTATCGGCTTCATTGTTCTTATCATTTGGTCCATTGCAGCATCGCCATTGGCATGGGTGTGAATAGGCCAATTGTTTTTAAACGCTTTTTGATATATAGAACTCACGACACTATCATTCGGAATAGCAGGGTAGCCCAAATACCCTGTTTGAGCTCCATCTGGTGGAATTAAATAGGGTTGTGTCCTCCATGCTGTTCTTCCTTGAGGAGAGCCATCAAGCGTTAATTTGAGACCTCCAATACGATAATGGTTGTTGTAGGTTTTACTATTCCATTTAGAGTTCATGTATTTGTCAATATATAAATAATCAATATAGCTTACTAAATCAATTTTAAGTTTGCCGGCTTCTGCTACGCTTACTAACATATCGTGATTCTGCATAGCCCTACCTTCTTGTGCTGTGGTATAACCAAACGATAGCGCCATATCTTGGCCTGCTTCAAAAAAACGATCTGCTGCTTCTTTGGTTGTTGGTTTTAGAACCTCTAACATGTGGGGTATTGCTGCCAGCTCTTCCAGTACCCCGTTAGGCTCATTTCCCTGTTCTCTTCTGATAATTCCCCCTTCAGGATTTTTGGTCTTAGCGTTAATGTTTAACAATTCTAAACCTTTTGAGTTTACAACTGAAAAATGACCAGAAATATGAATAATCATTATCGGGAAATCTTTGGATACTAGGTCTAAGTCATGCTTTGTTGGAAACCGTTTTTCTTCTAATACAGAATCGTCAAATCCCATTCCAAAGATCCAACCTGTTAATGCCCTGTTCTCAGGAGTATTCCAGGTTTTTAAAATTTTTATAAGGGAAGTAATGTCTTTTGCTCCTGCATCTGGTGGTGGTAATATTTTTGCTCCAATTGCTTGAGCTGAAAAGGAACCAAAATGTGCATGACCATCAATTAATCCAGGCAATAATGTACCTCCATTAAGGTCTTTATAATGATGTTTATTACCTGCTTTTATTTTTGCTTCTATTAATGACCCAACAAAAATTATCTCTCCCTTATCAACAACAACGGCTTCTGCATATTTGGCCGAATTACCTTCCATGGTAAGAATATCTCCGCCACTATAAATTACAGTAGTTTGTGTTTTTTGATCGTGTTGTTTATTACAGGATATAAGCAAAATAACTCCTAAAATTAGAGTTAGTGACCATCTATTTTTCATTTTTTAAATTTTAATTAATGCCATTGTCATAGTGTAAAATACTAATTAATTTCTTTTTTCATAGTGAAGACTAGACTTTTAGGTCCAAATCTTTAGTGCTAATTAAAAGAAATGTTTACTATTTGTTTTCATTTAGTTTTGCGGAATGAAAACACACTATATATTTGATAGTAAGGCGGTTTTGATAAAATCATTAAAAGTTATTGATCTAGAATTTCAAAAGTAACAACAATAGCATACGATATTACAATAGGTTTAAAACCAGAAGACTTGCTTTGTTTTGTCTGTCGCGTAAAAACCTTGATTAGCAGATGATTGATAATTATAGTTTTTTTCTTCAATTTTTATGATTTTTCCAGTTCTTTGAGAAGAATTATCCAATATCAGATCCGCTTTTGATTTTGCATCTAGAAAAGCTTGATTCCTGCTTTTTTTAAGGTAAATAAGTTTCTCAGTATGTCTTAATTCCGATATGCCAAAATTCTTAATTATGTTGTCGAAAAGATTCTCTTTTTCAAGGGATCTAGTTAGACTTGCGTATTGTTCTGAGTTAGAGAAACATATATATATTGATTTTTTTAGTCTCGGTTTGTCATATATTTTCGTTTTGTAATCATAAGGTCTAATTACTGAGATCGATCCAAAAGTAATTTTATTACTTTTTATTTTCTCTAACTTTAATATCTGTAATATCTGTTTTTCTATCGTTTCAATAGTTACTTTATCATTTTTAATGTAGTATTCTTCATATTGTATTTCTATTACAACTTCATTAGGAGATAAGTTATAAGTTTTTTCACCTTCAATGGTTATCGTCCTAATATCTTGAGATAAGAGTGTGTTAATATTAATAAATGCAAAGCTTATAAAGCAGTAAATTAATTTGTTCATATTTTAATTTCTATTTTAGATGAAACAAAATTTCAGTTTCAACGCTTGTATTATTATACCCCTGATTTAGAGTAGAAAGTTGTGCATTGGAATTGGTGTCTGAGTGTCAAGCGTTAATCAAATACTATTTTATTTTGTTTGTATGAAAATGCAAATCCTTGTTTTAATTTTTCTGTATCCTTTCCAGAAAACATTGGTCCTATACTTTCTATCATGTAAGTGCGAAATTATTTAACATTTTGTATCGTACAAGAACTCCAATAGTTAGTGCATATTCATTGAATCTTTCTCTTTGGGCTAACTAATTATTTCTGTCCCCAGGTTTAGTGAACTATTTATTAAGAAGTTGATATTTGGAACGGTATAAGCTAGGCTCGATATTAAGTTCATAAATAATTGTATGTTTTTACATAATTGCAGTTAACAAGTTTGTCTCTCATTTTAAACTCTTTAGTTATCTCTAATCTCAAAGTTTTCTTTCCCTTTATCTTTTATTCTTTTTATGATTAAATAGATAATAATCACAAAAGATATAATGAAAAGGGAGGCATATATACAAAGCATAAAAAAAGATATTGAATCCATTTATTTTAATTTTACAGCAGTCCCATAAGCTAGGATTTCCGAAGCCCCTTGAGTAATTGTTGAAGTTGTTAGTCTTACGTTTACAATCGCATCAGCTCCTAGTTTCATGCCATCTGTAACCATTCTTTTCAGTGCTTGCTCCCTCGATTCTGACTGTAGTTTTGTGTATTCATTAAGTTCTCCCCCGACAAAGTTTTTAAGACCAGCCATAAAATCGCTTGCCGCACTTTTTGCTCTTACGGTGCTTCCTCTTGCAATTCCTAGTATTTTTAAAATATCAGTATTTGGGATTGTTTCAGTTGTTGTAATGATCATATTCGTTTTTTGTAATTAAATATTAAAAGGTTTATAAGCGTTTATTTTAATCCTACTTATATCATATTATAGACTAGTCTTTAGTTAATTTATGAATTAACTTTTGGGTCAGCCCCGTATTTATTATCCCCATTATCTCCTATAGTAGATGCTAATATTATATTGTAAATTGGAAATAACACGAACCAACCACTTTTTCCAATATCGTGCATTCTTCTAGCTCCAACAGCAATTAGAGGAACCAAAATTGCTAATGAAAAGATGCTAGATAAAAATGTTGTTCCAATTAATCCTCCAATAAATCTCAATACAACTGTAATTATCACATTAAACAAGACGAAATACCAAAATTCACTTCTTCTTGCGCGTCCGCTAAATGTTGCATAATTCTGTAAAACTTTTAAATAATAATTCATTTTTTTTATTTTTTCTCCCTACTCATTTGGCTTTTCGGATTAGGCCCCGTTTTTTGAAGTTGTTTCTAGTCTCAACTTTTATTTATTAATTATAAGCTCATCTTTAGTATTATATTTTATACAGACTTTAAGTTTTCGCTATTGAGTTATTAGATGTTTTATTTGTCATTTAATTATATCACTTTACGTGTTTAGAAATGAAGAATACATCCATACTAATTTCTCTTGTTCTCTAATATAATCACTCATTAATGCATTGGTTCCTTCATCATCTGCATCTGAAGAGATGGTAAGTAACTCTCGCTGGAGTTCTATTATTATTTGAAAAGCAGCTAGAATGTCTTCAACTCCTTTGATTCCATTACTTATTTGTTCACTTTCTTTTATTTTTGAGGTTGTTTGATAGTCTGTAAAGTTATGTTTTGGCGTATATCCTAAAGTTAATATTCGCTCAGCAACTTCGTCAATCTTTAAGTGTAAGTCATTGTATAACTCTTCAAATTTTAAATGTAGTTCAAAAAATTTATCACCTTTTATGTTCCAATGATAGCCCCGGGTATTTTGATAAAAAACAGAATAGTTTGATAAGAGTTCATTTAATTTTTTAGAGAGTTGTTTTGCTTTGTCAGAGTCAAGTCCAATGGCATTTTTAGTATTCATTTTTTTGTTTATTTGTTTGTTTTTTTTAACGTATCAATAATAATTAACTACTACAAGATTTGAGCAACTCAGTTTTTTTATGCCATTCCTTTAGGCATGTTATCACTATTTATTGTTTAGTGCTTTTGAACTTTGATTTTAATCGATTTTCAATCCATGTTACATTATATCACTGTGAATGCCATAAAATGCATATGGTTAAATACTTAGCTGCTTTTTTTATTTATCAATATCCATAATAAATCATGAAATGGGTGCTTTAAATTCAATTTGATTTGTAACAGTTTTTACGTCAGATACAGTACTGCTAATAAGTATATTGACCATTTGACATAGCTTCGCTGCGCAAGTCCCACAACAGTATGACATGGGATTACAAGTTAGAAGTGGAATTTGCACCTGATTTACAGCGTATAAACACTAATAAAAAAACTAAATCATTTTTATGAAAAATTGATTTTTGAAGATTCAGACTTGGGATCTTAATTCTAGCTAATACTATGAAATGAATTCTTCATATCAAAGCAGATGTCTTTTTTTAACAGTTTTTTCATATACTTTAAATCAATATAATTCATTACAAAACAACTTTATAGCACGTATTCCACATTAGGATTGGGTTTTGTTATAGAACGTGACTTATTTTTTAAAAAGGCTCTTCGTAGTCAATGAGAATAACTTTTACATCAGAATACGTTTTTAAATTATTTATTGTTTCTTTATCATCTTGACCGATTAAACCATTGGTCCATAAATGAAGGTTATAGTCTTTGAAATAATCAGTTAAAAATAGTAGGTTATTAGAATGAGATGACAATGCATTATGTTCGCATTCACTTAAATTTTGGCGTATTTCTTCAAGGTCCTGCAAGTTTTCCATACTTAAAACACCATTGTAACTATGTATCGGAACCCAATAGCTAGTGTAAATATCTTCATCGTTGAATTTTTTTAATGATGTATGATTAGTGGATTCAACAATCGTGTTTTTTTTAATTCCAAATCTATCCATCAAATGGAGCATTTTTTTTAATGAATTAACTTCATTTGTCTCATTAAGGTTTTTGAAATCTACCCAATAATAATGATCACTTACATTATTTATTCCTGACAAGTATTCATTAAATGTAATTGTTTGGTTAATATCGTAAGTGTCATCATGCGATACGTAAAATCGATCATTAGTATTGTAAAACACATCTAATTCCACCCCTATAAATGATTCGAGATATCTATTCGCATTATCAATTTCATTAACTCGATGCTTCCATAATTTGTTTTCTGAATTATCATAAAGTGTTTTTTCAAATAGCTGAATACTATCTAAATCATCTTTGTTGCACGATGTGAAACCAAATGTCACTACAACAATAACTATTATTTTTTTTAACACACCAAAATATTATAAACAATTTATGTTCGATCAATTTTTCAATTAGCTTTTCTCAAGCCATTTTTGCAAACGTTTCGAGTTCAAGTCCCCCATCAGCTTAAGAGTTTACTCTTCAAAACAGAGTTTTAGTATTAGGAGATACAGCTTCGCTGTGTCAATCCCATAAGAATTTATAATGTTACTACAACAACGATGACCTATTAAATAATTTAAAGCGCTGTGAATGCCCTTAAAAAAAGTAATCAAATGATCTTTATGAAAAATTGGTTAGTGGAGATTGAGACTTGGGGGCTAAAACTCTTGCCAAATATATTCAATTAACTACTCATGTCAAAAAATAATTTCATTTTTAACAGTTTATTTTACATTTAAAATAATTTTAATTCACTTAACAAGAGATGTTTAGAGTGTTTTGTTAGAATTTATAAAGTAATTTAAAGGAATGATTACTTTTTTGAATTAAAGAATTATTAACGTTACTCCCTCATGTAAATAGTTAAACATAACCTATCTTTATATTGTTGTTCAGACCAACAAAACCAAGTGATTTAACACTTTTTACATTAGCATTGAAAGGCCTTTAGATTTAATTAGAATACCATGGAACTATTTAATAATGACAACTCCCTTTTTCCAACCACTTTTGACGAGATTCTTCAGCGTATTCGAGGTATAGACCCTGTTAAATACAGTTCGACACGTAATTATACAAATGGGGCTGTTACCTACCTGTCTCCTTACATTTCTAGAGGAGTAATTTCTACAAAATTTATACTTTCTGAAGTTTTAAAAAAGGGCTACAAACCGGCACAAATTGAAAAATTTATACAAGAATTAGCTTGGAGAGATTACTGGCAACAGGTTTGGATATCCAAAGGAACTGCGATTAATTCCGATTTAAAACACCCTCAACAGCCCGTCTCAAACCATTCTATTTCCAATGCGCTTGTACAGGCTTCTACATATATTGAAGCCATAGACACAGCAATTGAATCCCTTTACAAAACAGGGTATATGCACAACCACCTAAGAATGTACACGGCAGCTATTGCTTGTAATATGGCGCAAAGTCATTGGAAAAGTCCTGCCCAATGGATGTATTTCCATTTATTAGATGCTGATTGGGCCAGTAATGCCTTGAGTTGGCAATGGGTGGCTGGAGCGAACGCAAATAAAAAATATGTAGCCAACCAAGACAATATTAATAAGTACTGCTTTACAAGCCAAAAAAACACCTTTTTAGATGTGCCTTATGAAACTTTTTCTTCCTTGCCAATTCCTGAGGTTTTAAAGGACACTTCTAAAATTGAATTAGTAACGCCGCTTCCAAAACAAACAGCTGTAACAATAAATCCAAATCTTCCCAGCTGTATTTATAACTTTTATAATCTTGATCCCGTTTGGAAAAAAGACCTCTCAGCCAATCGAATATTACTTTTAGAACCGTCGCATTTTGAGCAGTATCCAGTCTCTCAAAACACAATTGATTTTATCCTTAAGTTATCTAAAGAAAACATAGACAATATTCAAATTTATGTAGGGGAGTTCGATACACTTATGAGCGAATACAAGCTTGAAACACTCTTTTTTAAAGAACACCCCTTAAGTGGGCATTACCAAGGTACTGAAGACTCTAGAGATTGGATGTTTGATGTTCAAGGCTATTTTCCATCCTTTTTTTCGTTTTGGAAAAAATGTAAAAAACAGCTAACGTATTGATTTCAAAAGCAGTAAATATTGTTTGGTTAAAACGAGACCTCCGTTCTCAAGATCATGCCCCTTTATTAAAGGCTGAATGTGCCGGAATTCCATATCGCATCATCTACCTATTTGAACCTTCTAGAATTGAGTACCCAGATACAGGCCCAAGACATTTACAGTTTGTATACCATTCAATAAGTGCTTTAGATAAAGTATTAAGTGAATTTAATAGGCAAGTAGAGGTGTTTTATGGAGAGGCTATAGAGGTGTTTAATTATTTGAATGACGTATTTGACGTCAATTCCGTATTCAGTTACCAAGAGAGTGGGACGCAAGGCTCTTGGGAACGCGATAAAAAAATAAAACAGTTTTGTAAATCCAATCAAATTAACTGGGAAGAATCACAACGAGATGGTATTTTAAGAGGCATAAAAAACAGGAAAGACTGGAACAAACAATGGCAGCAAAAAATGCACACACCAGTCCTTCAAAACAAGTATACAATTTCTAAAGACGTGTGCTTAGAACACCCCTTTATAATGCCATCAAAATTAGAATCTCAACTCAAGGAGTACCCCAATCACTACCAACCAGCAGGAGAAAAAAATGCCTGGCGGTATCTAAAGTCTTTCACCAATCAACGCGGGTTTAATTATCAGAGACATATTTCCAAACCAACGGAAAGTAGAAAATCTTGCAGCCGTTTATCGCCTTATTTAGCATGGGGAAACATGAGTGTTAAACAAGCCTTTCAGTTTATTGGTACCCATCCCAATGGAACCAGAAACAGCAAAGCGTTTTCGGCAATGCTTACCCGTTTGCATTGGCATTGTCATTTTATTCAAAAGTTTGAAATGGAGTGTCGCTATGAAACTGAGTGTATTAACAGCGGTTATGAGCTTTTGCCACATGAAAAAAATGAGGCGTTTATAAAAGCATGGAAAACGGGGACTACAGGCTACCCTTTGATTGACGCATGCATGCGGGCTGTTGAAACAACAGGTTGGATTAATTTTAGAATGCGCGCCATGGTTGTTTCTTTTTTAACACTCAATTTAGACCAAGATTGGCGCGAA
>Ga0115008_10003636_pt1 | contig 12771 bp, 9 predicted proteins | sample FraStrMetagenome_FD_87164 | JGI IMG/M metagenome (GOLD analysis project Ga0115008, IMG submission 87164) | Marine eukaryotic phytoplankton communities from Arctic Ocean - Fram Strait ARC3M Metagenome | ecosystem: Environmental > Aquatic > Marine > Oceanic | place: Fram Strait | collected 2012-06-18
CCGCACAGCACCGAGTACAGGACGCCACCGATGGCGGTCGCGAGGATCACCTCGGTCGCGCCGAGCATGCCGGCGGTGGCGGAGGTGAGCACGGCGCCGAAGGCGACGGCGGGCGCGAGGGCCGCGAAGAAAAGGAAGAAGATGGAAGCCTGGGGAGAGAAGGGAGGAGGCACGGGTTAGAAACTGTTTTCAAAACTCAAAAACCGTCCTCTGGATAACAAGGGTGAAGGGCGCGATCGGGAACGGAGACCGCGGGGTGGGCCCGGGGGACGGGGCTCGGCCCCGCGCCTCGCCCGTGGCTTCACCGCACGACGACACGCGTATGGAATCCGATTGTCGCCGAACCGAACGTGCGGGGTCGGGCGCGCGCGCGCGACCGCGGTTTCACGCGCGCGCCATAAACGACTAGCTATCGTTTGAACGAAACGGGCGCGATGCTCACCAGCGACTTGGGGGAGACGCCCTGCTTGAAGTCGTCGATGTAGAGGGGACCGCGGGCGGCGAGGTCATCCTTGATGCCCTTGAAGGGCGCCTGGACGATGGGCTCGGGGTTACCGCCGGCCCTGACGGTCACGGCGGCACGGCGAGCGGCCATCTGCACGGGCTTGCCCACCACCGGGGTACCGACGATCGCCTTGGCGGACTTCGCCGCGACGACGCGGGAGCGCATCGCGGGGCGAGCGCCGAGGCCGAGGCCGAGGGTGTTCATGGTCATGGCAGTCTGCATTTTGACTACGTTAAAGACAGTGATACGCGAGAAGACGCGCTTGTCGAGAGTGCCAGATGACAACGAAGAGGGATTGCACACTTGGAGAGGTTGCCCATTAGAGAGGATCAGGTGAGTACCACGGACCAATCAGATTTCGGCAGTCTGCCAGCGTGGGAGTCGAACCAAAAACCCAGGAAACGATGGTTTGAATTTCCACGTGCGCACTCTTTGATTTTTCCCAAACTCGGCGGCGAGGAATCTGCCGAACGGGCGTCGAAAAACACGTTCCGTCCGTGCAGCTTTTTGCCAAAATCATCACAGTGAATAGTCTACACTCCTCCCCGCCCGACAGAGATGGACCGCGGGTCCAGCTCGACGCTGTTCGATGTCGTCGCTCGCCTCCGCTCTGGCGAATCCGCATCATCGCGGGACCTGGACGAGGCGTGCCGCGAGGCGCGGGTTCTCATCGACCAGCTCCGAGCGCTCGAGTCCCGCGAAGAGGCGATGCTGGGCAGACTTCGCGAGCGCGACGTCGCCCTCGCGGAGCTGCGCGCGAGCGCGGAGGCGACGCGTGTGGAGACGGCGAGTCTGGCACCGGGCGGGGAAATGGCGCCGGCGGTGGCGGAGGATCTCTGGAGTGAGCCGCCCGACGTCCGCGCGTGGGGAGAGGAGGGATCGGCGTTGTTAGACTCGGGAGGAGAAGCCGCGGCGAGGGCGCTGACGCTGGTGGCGCTCGCGCGTGACGTGTTCGAGCAGGAGAGAAGACTGGTGGACCTTCGACGGAAGGTGCTGGAGCGGGGGGGTGCGGTGGATAAATCGCCGTTCGAGGTGCGGTGGAAGTCCGAGGAGGAGCTCGCCGCCCAGGACGCAACAGTAGCTTAAAATCTTAGAACTTACTTATAACACCGGCGCCGAGACGAGCTCGGGCGCCGTAAAAACAATAGAGGCGAGGGAAACCTAGACGAAGGGACTCAGTCTTTGAACTTAGTCCGTGTTCGCGAACTCGATGCCCTTGTCGATGGACGATTTGAGCTCGGGGATGAGCTTCTCGAGCCAGCCCTTCTCGTAATCCGTGATGTCGCCCACCGGGAGCACCTCCTCGGCGCCGTCCGGGCCGAGCTTCACCTTGGTCGCGAAGTAGGGGAGGTCCGTCACGGAGGACGCGACGTAGGAGCACTCGTAAACTTCAGCCTCGCCGGAGAGACCGCGGAGGCACGCCTCGGCCATCCTCGCGGCGGCGTACGCCATGGAAAGCGTCGCGGAGCCCGCGCCAGCCTTCGCCTCCACAACCTCGGTGCCCGCGTTCTGGATGCGGACCGTGAGCGCCTCGAGCTCGTCGGCGGTGAACGTGGTGCTGGGGTAGGTCTGGGAGAGGAGGGGGAGGATGGTGATGCCGGCGTGGCCGCCCACGACGGGCACGTCCACGTCGTTGACGTCAAAGCCCTTCGCCTCCGAGATGAAGGTGTTGGAGCGGACCACGTCGAGGGTGGTGACGCCGAAGATCTTCTTGGGGTCGTAGACGCCCGCCTTCTTGTACACCTCGGACGCGATGGGCACGGTGGAGTTCACGGGGTTGGAGATGATGTTGAGAATGGCGCCGGGGCAGTTCTTGGCGCACGCCACGCACAGGTTCTTGACGATGCCCGCGTTGATGGCGAAAAGATCGTCTCGGGTCATGCCGGGCTTGCGGGGGACGCCCGCGGGGATGATGACGAGATCGCACCCCTTGAGCGCGGCGGCGAGCTCGTCATCACCCGCGTAGCCCTTGACGGAGCAGGTGGTGTTGGTGTGGGAGAGGTCCGCGGCGACGCCGGGAGTGTTGGCGATGTCGTAAAGCGCGAGCTCAGAGATGAGGGGATTCATCTTGAGCAGGAGGGAGAGGGACTGGCCGATGCCACCGGCGGCACCGAGGACCGCGACCTATAAACGGAGAGGATCGGGTCAGGGATCAGCATTTGAGGTCGGTTTGGTTCGATGCGGGGAGCGTGCGGTTCAGGTCGCTGGAAATTAATCCGCGAAAAGTGTTACCCCTCCCGGACGCGCGGCTCGGAACGCAGATCGGCGACCGGGTTAGGTTCCCAACCCCGGGGTACGGTTCCATACGCTGGGTTATGCGGCCAGAGAGGGTTTGCGCACCTTGTATTCGGCCTTGGCGGTCATCACGGTGCGGCGGGAGGACGCGGTCACGACGCGGGAACCCGCGCGCCTGAGGGCGTTGGACCTCTTAGATCCGATCGCGGGCTTAACGGCGACGGCGCGCGCGTTGGCGGCGCATGAAGCCATGGCAGCCGACATCTTTGGGGCGTGTGTGGTGTTACCGAAGTGTTGTGCGGGGACGAGGCGATGGATTCACCTCTGCGAGTCCAGCAATGAACCCACCTGCTCGCGCCGCTAACGGCGTCGTTTGGATTTCCTCCTCGAAATATCTCAGAGCTGGAGATCCGTCGCCTTTTTCTCCGGCCCTCCCTGGCGCAGCAGTCGTCCCCGCGGGCGAACTGGGGGTACGAGGGTTGATCTGGTGGGATAAATCGCCCATGGGTCGTGCCAAGAAGCCACCCGCATCGCCCGGCCGCCTCGGCGACCTCTCCTCATCCTCCTCGGGCTCGCTGGAGGGCGCGGCGGGGGCTCGAAGCACCACAATCGTCGTCCCGTGCTACAACGAAGCCGAGCGATTGCGCACGGACGAGTTCCTGGCGTTCGCCAGGAGGGAGCACGACACCCAGCTGCTGTTCGTCAACGACGGAAGCACTGACGATACGGCCGCGATGCTCAGGAGCATGAGCAAGCGCTGCCCCGACCGCATCGAGGTCGTGGACATGCCCGTGAACGTCGGCAAGGCTGAGGCGGTGAGGCGCGGGATGCAGATCGGGTGCATGAGTGGAAGCAGATTCGTGGGCTTCTGGGACGCCGACCTCGCCACGCCTCTGGACCACATCGCTATGTTCAAGGAGGTAATGGAGGAGAAGACCGAGGTGGACATGGTGTTCGGCGCCAGGGTCGGGCTGCTGGGTCGCGACATACGGCGGTCCATGAAGCGGCATTACCTGGGCCGGGTGTTTGCGACTTTGGCGTCAGTCACGCTGGGGCTGGGCGTGTACGACACCCAGTGCGGATCGAAGCTGTTTCGCGTGGACGACAGGGGTGATCTGGAGACGGTGCTTTCTGTGCCGTTTCACACCAGGTGGGTTTTCGACTGCGAGATGATTGGGAGGTTCAGTGCCCTGCGGCGATCGCGGGCGGCGGGAGGGTTCAGGAGGCGGGGCAAAGTGAACGACGGCGCGGGGGACGTGGGCGGGTCCATCTACGAGTATCCACTGCATCGGTGGGAGGACGTGGGAGGAAGTAAGGTTAAGTCGAGCGACGTGCTTAAGATGGCGTGGGGGCTGATGCAGGTGCGGAGGAGATATTTCTGGCGGCGGTGGCCCGAGGACCTCAAATAGTCTTGTGTAATCTCAAGCTAAAACCTCCTCGTCAACTTCCAAAGGCCTGGCTCGTTCCTCGACCCGCCGCGCGCGCACGGTCGACCGACGCATCACCACCGCGATGCACCCCGCCGCGCACACCAGCACCCAACATCCGGTTTCCATCCTGGTATCCACGTCGAAGCACACGTCGTCGCCGTTCAACCCGAGCGGGTCCGATCCCTTTCCGCCGAGGTTGGATATCCGCCGCGTGACCTCGTCGACGCCGTCGCACGCGTCGCCGACGATGAACTTCGTGAACCTACCAATCTGGAGCACCGCCGCGAGTGCCGCGACGAGGAAGACGTCGAGCGCGGCCCACGCCCCGCAAACCTCCGCGACAATCTCCATCCTCCTCTTCGAGCGCGCGGTCATGGGTGCCAGCCACAGCGAGGCGAGCGCGACGAGCTGCGCGACGGGCATGACAATCGCAAACACCCAGAGGGACGCCTGCACCCCGATGTGCGAGAGCTCCCCGCCCGGGATGTTCAAGGCGAGAGACACGAGCGAGTACTCCCGTACAGCCCCGCCCCGACCGAGCACGTACCCCGCCAAACCCTTGAAGTCGAACCGAATGGACGCGGCAAACAAGCCGGCGACGAGGAGCGCGGCGGCCACTGCGAAGCTACCGGCCATCCTGTTGCGCAGAGCGAGACGTTCCTGGTCGTTCCCGCCGATTCGCCGCCAAAGAGCCACCTTCTCGTCTTCATCGTCATCCCCGCCTTCATCCTTGGGGTCCGCGTCGGCTAGATCCTCACGCACCGCGTGTCTGTGCCAACCCGCCGCGACGTGCCCGAGGAACAGCGAGAGCACAGTCGCCGACAGGAACACGTGGAAGCCGTATCTCGGCTCCACCTTTACGTCCAGCTGCGCGAAGCGTCCGATCCCGGTGTCGTCGCCGACTCCTTGGAAAGGTACCTTGGAGGGCGGGGTGACCACGTGGAACCTGAACGCCACCTGGAACAGCGTCATGACGAACGTGTCAATCAGCGACCACTTGCCCAAAGCGTCCACCACCCTCAGTAAATTTCCGCGGGCGCTGCAGGATAGAACCCCCATCGGTGAGTACCACGCCAGCAACATGAGCGCGAGCTTGAGGTACGGCCAGCCGCCGGAGAATACCGCTATGAGGATGGACAGTGGGTACACACCCGCGTCCCACATGTCCCGGACGCTGTTGTTGAGGGTGAACTCGAATAGCGGGGGCAAGGTGAGGGGCTCGATGCCCGGTCCGCCGTCCGGTTTGACGACCGACGCGGAGAGCATGACCGCCGCGCCGACGGCGGTGTTGGAGGATATGAATAGCGCGATATTCCCCGCGATGGCGAGGGGCAGCGCGAGTTTGATCCACGCGGGGATCCTTGGGTGACGCGCCAGCGACGGCTCCGGGTCTCCGTCCCCGTCCGGCTCGCGGTATTCATCTTCCTCCTCTTGAATGGGTTGGATCCCCTCGGGCGCACCGGGATCATCGACACCATCCGCGTCGTTCATGAGTAGTGGTTCAGTCGTGTCGCCCTCATCATCATCCCCCCCGGCACCCCTTCGCGCCCGCCTCGCCGTGGATCTCCGCAGCGCAACCGCCGCGGCGACGGGTGGCGACGCGGCAACCGCGCCCGCGATGCAGAGGACCGCGATCCAACCTGAGATGCGCGACGCGACACTCTTCAGCTCCGTACCCAACGCACTCCCCGCGCTCGGGCACGTACCCGCACGTTCCAGTCCTTCATCGATGAGTTTGTTGAGCGCGTCGCGCCCCGCGCTTCCCGCCGCCGTCTCGAGGAGCGCGCCCACGGCGTCACCGTACCTGGCGACCAGCATGGACGCGACGTTCCCAACGACACCGTCCAGACCACGTTCCAGGTCACCCGTGTCGTCGCCCCACGGTGTCAGGGTCACAGATCCGATCGATCCGGTGTAGTTTACCGAACTCAGCCTCAGCGCCTTGATCGCCGCCGCCGCGCACCCGGGGTTCCGGCGCTGCTCGAGCGTGTACCCAGAAACCAGCGAGGTGTCCACGCCCGCGTCGAACCCCGCGTCCAAGCGCGGATCGTGTAGTGCGACGCGAACAGCCACGTATTCCGTGAGAATGAGCTCTGAACCGTCCGATTGCGACCCGGTGACCTTCACCGCGAGGCGGACCGTGGCGTTGATTGACTCTGCGCCGACGCCGAACCCGCCCGCGACGCCGGTGTCTCCGGGGCGGAGGTAGAGCGTCTGGACCGTGTCCAGCCCCTCCAGGGAGATCTTACCCATCGTCTTCACGTCGACCCGCCCGATGTCCTTCCCGGCGTCGAACGAGAAACGCAACGCCGAGGTTATCCGCTCGTTGGATACGTCCAACCGGCCCGGGGTGTCCCCGGTGATTTTGCGAACCAGAGAGTTTGGACCCCACCGACCGACCCGCCCGCCGCCCTGTCTGGTGGAGGAGTCACCATCCCCCGCCGCGAACGACGCGACGACAAACTCGGCGATGGACGCGAGCTGAGACTCGCGCCAGTCGTAAAACCCCGGGTCGGGTTCCGGGCCAGGAACGGGCGCGGGCGGGACCGTGAGGGGCCTCAACGCCGCGTCGCCCGCCTTCATCAACTTGGACAACTGGGAGATGCCCAAGGGCGCGAGTGATTTGCACAGCACCCCGGATAGTTCGCTACCCACCGTTGACCTGAGCAAGGGTGCGATGGTCTTGAGCGCCGCCGCTCCCGTGCCCGTGAACGACACGCCGGTGACCTCGACGTCGGCTCCGCAGGCTGCCAGGCTGGCGTCGGTGGGGAGGACGGGCAGACGTGCCCCGGCCGGGAGGGCGGGATCGTCGCCGGGGGGACTCAGTGCGAGCGTGAGATCCGCCGTGGATCCTGACACGACCGCGGAGATGCCCCCTTTCATCGCCCCGAGCGACCCCGATTCGCCCCGCGACCCGTGCGCCTCGCGCGCGGTGCCGTCCGAGGAAAATTCAAGCTCGTCCGTCGAGAGGCTGGAGTCTATGGTCCACGTCCCCGAGCACTCGCACCCGACCCCGGCGACCGCGACTTCTACGCTCGCCTCATTCCTCGCGCCCAGCTCGCTGCTCACCGACCCAACGGCGAAGCCGGTGCACGTGAGGTCGCTGAGGGTGACGCTCACGAAGGTCGACCGCACAGTCTGCGGAGGAATCTTGACCGCGAGCTTGCTGAGCCACTCCCTGAGCCATTCGTCGGGTGTGGCGTCCGCGGCGGTCTCTGCCAGCACCAACAGCAAGAGGCCCGAGATGAAAGCTCGCGCCGCCGAGAGCCTCTTCAACGAGCCCATCGCGCCGTGCCCCTCTATCCCCGGCGCCTCGGATTTTGACACGTCGGATTCTCCGTATGAGTTTTATCTCAGTGAGTCGTGTCGTTCACTATGCTAATACGGGGAGTGTCGCCTTCCACCTTCGTCTTCCCGCCCTATTTTACCTCCCGCCTGGATGTACCCATCGTCTCCGCCGGGGTCCACCGCCGTTTTCTCACCCCAGACGCACACCCTGCTGTCCTCCGCGCCAGTCACCGGAACCTCGGAAGTGTTGTCGGGTACCCACGCCATGGCCCTGACGATGTCGACGTGTCCGCCGTCCATCACCACCACGGGTGCGCCCAACACGGCGGGTGAGGAAGCCGGATCGGAACCCTCCCCAGTCGTGACCACGGGGTACACCCCCACCGCACCTCCCTGAGTCCCCGCGGCGATCATGACCGTGGAACCGCCGCCCGGCTCCTTTCGACTGAAGCACCCCACGAGGTAATCCACCTGCTGCGACAGCCCACCCGCGTGGATCCCCGCGGCCAGACTGGAGCGCTGCGCCGCGCCGCGCGTGTCCGGTACGTACGCGAGTGTGTTACCTACCGTCTCCGCATCGTCGCTCGCATCGTAGAACCACGCATCCTCGTTACCCGTGAGCAGCCACAGAACGTCGTTGTCACCCGCTCCGCTGACAAAGCCCATCTCGACAATCGCGCAGTCCGTGTGCATGACGGTCATGAGCCCGTCCTCGTCGTTGATGTCCGCGGGGCATCCCCCCACGTCGAATGCACACGTCAGACCGTCGACACCCGCGGTGAACAGCCGATTGCGACGACCGGGTTGGAACCTAACCCTCGTCACGTCTTCGCTGTGCGAGTCCTCAAACACCTCCAGCCCCGTGCCCACTCTCCGATCCCAGAACACCACCTGCTCGTTCTGCGCGCCGACGACGAGATGGTCGTTCCCGCCGCCCAGCGTGGCGGATGCGAACTCCTTCGCGAACCCAGCGACGTATTTCTGAACCTCGCGCTGGCCGTCCGCGGCTCTGCAATCCCAGAGGCGGACGGTCCCGTCGAGCGAGGACGAGCACACCAACCAGGGCTCGTTGGGGAGAGGGATGGTCACGTCGGTGACCGCCGCGCCGTGACCGGTCAGCTCGAGGAGCGCGGCGATGCCACCGTCCTCCGTACGCTGATACATCTTCACAGCCTGCGTCGATAGCGACGTCGCTAGGTATTTACCGTCCGAGCTGTCGGTCGAGGGGAGGGGGGAGGGGCGGTGAGATTTGGGGACCGCCTCGGGTTGGAGCGACTTGGGCGGCGGGCGACGCGGTGTTGGGTTGGGTCGCGCGACGTACCTCGATGCGATCGCCATGACGTAACATTGATCATTCTGGGGCCCGAACGCTGCTACCGTGGTGCTCATCGGCGCCAGATGGTGACATGGCGATGGAGAGGACGGACGAGGGTGAGCCCAGCTCATACTACTCTGGCCGCCGCACCCCCGGTTTTTCGGATTTACACCCGAATTTACACACTTATTTTTATTTCCGTATGGGCAATTATAGTGACGTCGTGTTTTATATTGAGCACCCGGGGAAACAGGTCACGAAATAAAACGCTCGGTCCCCCAACACTTCTCCGAGCGCTGGAGGTGAAGGTGGGGAGTCTGTGTCGTCGCTCCCCATGCCCTCCGCGAACGAATTGCTCCGAAGGTGGCATAGTGAAGATGCGGTACAAATTATCCACTCAATGGGCAATCCCGACGCCGAACTGAGGCTCTCCTTGTGGGACGAATCTATGGGGAATTCCTTGGATTGGAAGTGGGGACGACGCAAACGCGCGGCGCTCGCGCTTCGGCAGGTGAGAGTTGTGAGACTTGACAACATTGAAGAGATCATTGAACGTATCGAGACCCATTACGACGGGTTGGAGGGAGATGACGACCCCGCGAGCCTCGTCATCGCGCTGCGACGGCTGCCGCAACGACCGGACGGGTACTTCAAGGGAGCCCCGATGCGGGCCGTCGTCGTCCGAGCCTTGCTCAGCCTCGGCGTCGCGATGGAGCACTGCGAAGAAGGATTTCGAAGCGTGACGAGGTGGTGCACGAGGGATCCGGTGTGCACCCTCGTGTCCCCGATCCGTGCGCTGGGCAAGGTCGGGGGAAGCACCGCGCGATGCGTCTCCCCCGTCGCCAGGATCACGTGGGGCGTGGCGTCGGCGGCGGCGCGCGCGGTGAGGCTGGCGACCAGGAAGTCGAGGGCGCTGGCGAGGCTCGCGGTGATGCCGCCCAGATCGCCGAGGGGCTCACCAGATGCCGCAGCTAGGGCGAGGAATGCCGCGAGGTCGGCGAGGGATGCCGGCCTGGCCATGGCGAGCGCTCTCGAGGCGGTGGAGACGTTAAACGCGGCACCGGCGGCGGCTGCGCAAGAGGAGGATGAGGAGGATGAGGAGGACGGGTGGGCGAGCGACAAGGAGAACGAGACCGACGCCGTGGTCGTGAGCGCGGTCAAGGCCAAGCTGACATCTCCGAGGCGACTCGACCGATTGTTCGGGTCGGACGCTTCAAACCGGGTGTACTCGCCGCAAAACTGGAACGGAAAGCGTCGCAAGCTGTCCGGCTTGGCCGCGGCGGCGGGTGTGGGCAGTCCTCGGGGTTCCGTGATACAGGGAATTCGCGCTTGAGCGCATGTTCAGAAAGAATAATCATATTCATTGACAACTCAACTCGTTTATGGAATCACCATGTCTTTCGTGTCGTCAAACTCCCAGGGGTCAAACTCAGTCTCCAGCACATTGTCGATCCCGTTCTCCACCCGTTTCGCCTTCCCCTCGTTGTACGCTCCGTTCCACTCCCACACGGCCGTTCCGACGTCCAGCTCGAGCTCGTGCAGGTCGGCTTCCGCCGCGAGCTTGAACCACCGCGGCTTCCACTCAGTGCCGTTCTCCTCCCTTTTCCTCCTCTCCGCCCTCTGCTTCTCCTCCAACACGTGCTTCATCTTCTGCGCGGTGGTGTCGTCACCCTTCTCGAGCGCCATGCGATCGGGGCGGAGGCGCGCGTCGGACTTGAGCAGGCCCTTGGGCGCGTCCTTCGCCGCGTTCATGCGAAGCGTCCAGTTGTCAAACCCGTACTTCTCGACGAGGGTACCCTCCTTGGGTTCGGGGTTCTTGGCCCAGAGGATGCGACCCGAGGATCCGTCGGGCTTGGTGGCGGTCATGGACTCGTTCCACTTGCCCTTGAGCTTGAGCTTGCACTCGCCATCCGCGCCGAGCACGTCGCCGGACACCTCCCACCGGCCCGCGCCGAACATGTTGCACTCCTTGAACGTCAAAACGGCGCTGGCGCCCGTCTTGAGGTTGTTCACGCGCATCTCGCCGAAGGTATCGACCCACAACCGACCGACCACGAGGTTGTTGGCCCTGCAGACGGGCGGCAGCAGGTTGTAGACGTCGCCGCACTCCTTCAGGTGGATCCGCGTCCTCCCCTTGGGATACACGTCGACCCAGTTACCCATGAACTTGGTCCGAACCGCCGAGGTCAGGTCAAAGGTCCAGCGCGGGCTCTCGCAGTGGCTCGCGCCGATCGGGGGGTGGTGACACACCTGCTCGGCGACGTAGATCCCGTTAATCTCCGGCAGCTCCATCTCCCAGGTCTCGCCGAGGATGGGGTTGAACGGCTTCTTCGTGCGCTCGTTTGACGAGTAGACAGAGACGGCCAGCGCCGCGACGTAGGCGAGCCGCATGAACTCCTCCTCCTCGTCGCACGCCTTGTCGAGTAGCTCGCAGTACTGCATGTTCTCCGATATTTTCTGGAGCACGCTGATGGGCTCCATGAGGAAGATTGGGATGCTGAACTTGGACATGATGTCGGCTCCGACGAGATCCTTGAGCTGCGACCACATGGCCTTGCGACCGCCCGCGTCGGCGTCGTCCTTGTTCGTCACGTTCCCGCTGCCGTCGTCCATGGTTTGCAACTCATCGGGATCCTCGACGCCGGTGAGACTGTTGAGAAAGGGAGAGTGGTCGGGTCAGCGCCGGGGTCGTGGTCGAGATCGAACGGGGAATAAGCCGGCCGGTCGGGTTTTTGGTTTTCAGGGCTGACGAGGAGGCGGTTGGGCTTCCGGTCGCGGGCGTGAGGCGCGGTCGGCGCTCGAGCTCGATCGAAGCGGCGATCGCACGATCGATCGAGTTTAGAGACGAGACCACACGTAGCCAGGGATCGGGTCGGAGGTTCCGGGGACGGGAGGCGGATCGCCACGCGAACGAGCCGCGGTTGCGACGACCGAGAAAAAAGTCCGGGTCATCGGCGGGCACGCACTAGTTGAGTCCCTCGCCCACGGAGGACGCCACGGAGTTCGCGAGGCGGCTGAACCATCCCTGCTCTTTCTCGGCAGGCGCGGGAGCCGACATGGCCGGATATTCCCTCCACCGCGCTCCTAAGTCTCGGGAAGCGCGCAAACCCTCCTCGCCCACTCGTTGAAAAGCAGCTCGAGGCGAGGATTTGAGGCAGGAGTGCTTTCGATCGGGGCCCGGCCAATCAGAAGGGTTGGATGGATTTTCGATTCTTTCACAGGCAAATAGTTGGATTATCTAATGCCATTCTGGATCCCGCGTCACACAAAAAAATCTGGGAGGAACGTATGTCATCATCGCAATTCAAGATTTCGGAAAAATCGTCCCTGGTTTGTGACGATTCAGACAACAAGGCTCGACGGTTCGAAAACGGTGGCGCGAAAAAAGATTGCCTTGCAGTACTTTCTCAACCCCCAAGAAGGACAGATCTCGGAACCAGGTTCAAACGTCGAGACGCGCATCGCGAGGTCTCAATCCTCTCGATCGCACCGCAGGGTTCATTCCCGCGCTGCCTCTGACGCGCTCGTCGCCGATCTTTCGAGGCCTACCCCGCGCACCGTCGCCAAACGACTCGACGGCCCCTTCCTTTCTTTCTCCAAGATGATGCTTTCCTGCTCGGCGTCGGTTTCCATCGGGCTCGTGAGGAGGTCCATCCGCGGAGTCCGCGGCAGGATCCCCGGCGGCTCCTCCGTCGCCCCGAATCTCCCGAATCGCTCGCGAATGGTAGCGGCGCGGGTGTCCACCTCGCGCGTTCCCGCGGATCCCACCGGTCGGGACGGGTCGACGTTCGTCTATCGATTCGATGCCGACGGCAACCCCGTCGAGGGCACCCTCGGTGACGTCATCGGCGAAACCTCCGACGCCCCCAGCGCGTCCACCGCGCTCGTAGACATCACCGCGGAGGTGTACGATCACGTCGACGAGAACGGGACCGAGACCGCGGTCGAGGGCATCCGTAACGCCGACGGGGACGTCATGTTCAGGTTCGTCGGGGACG
>Ga0115008_10003637_pt1 | contig 12768 bp, 14 predicted proteins | sample FraStrMetagenome_FD_87164 | JGI IMG/M metagenome (GOLD analysis project Ga0115008, IMG submission 87164) | Marine eukaryotic phytoplankton communities from Arctic Ocean - Fram Strait ARC3M Metagenome | ecosystem: Environmental > Aquatic > Marine > Oceanic | place: Fram Strait | collected...
CCCCAAAATTCAGTGCCAGCAATTTTTGAATTTTGATTCTAATAGAATAGAGTCTCCTCTTTCTTTTGGGACTATTTTCAGGAAGATCAGATGGACTACATGGGTACTTCCGGTTAATTCTAGCCTCCGAGTACCAAATTTCAGTACTTACAAATAAGAAAAACATCTTAAACTCTGACCGATCGGGCTGATTTTGGGCTCAAAATGACCGCAATATTCTAAAGATTGAGAAAAGCGGTCAAGCTCGTCTCCTTGGATCGTTAAAAAAATCGTCCATTCTTCCTCCGTTTTACCTACAGATAGTTATAATTATCTTCATTATGCTGGTCATGCAAAACTATTTGATAATTTCTTTTTCTTTGGTGGATCAGCAGACAGAACCCAGATTAGTTTTCTAACTGGATGTGTAATACAAAAAACGAGTTTTCGTCTTCCATATATATTCCAATCCACTTATTCTTCCGCAATATTTCACTTCAAAACAAGTAATCTACCATTGGAAATTATTAATTGTAACTATTTTCAAAGTCTATTTGTGTTTTTTAAATGGACAAAACAACCGTTGCTACGACTTCGACGGTGCGAAAATAACATCTCGATTTCTTACAACTTATTATCACCAGTACTCGAGCTTGGCGGCTTTCGGGAATGAATTTCTTATGATCGGTGGAAATGCTTACTCCAGCGGAAATTATAACCATAGAAGAACAGTCGAGGGTTTTGAACAAACGAACGCTAGTGGCACATTGCGAACACGGACTAGTCACCCTTTAGAATTCTCTCATGGCGGCGCAATCTCTGTGCCAAATGGAGTCATAACTGTCGGCGCTTACAGTAGTACATACCGAAAAAGAGTTTATCTGTATACTGGAAGCTGGACATACCTTGGTGAATTGCTTTACGCTACGACTTACCAAACACTTTTTGCGAAAGGAACGACGATCTATTCCTTTGGAGCAAGGTTTTGTCATTATAATATTTGTAAATAATCACTCGCATTTAAGAACCGAAGTTGAAAGTTTTACCTGGAACAGTCAGACAATCTCAAATAAAAAGAAAATAGCCACTTTTCCGATTGCTCTTCATTATCCCTTTGTTTTCAGTCCTGACCCGTTGTGTGTTTGAATATAATTAACAAAAATAAACTAGTTTTCATTAATATTGGTCATTTTCTTATTTTCAATATTGGATATTTCTTCCTTGATTTCATTTTTTTTGTAGAATAAACAAAAAAATCTCATTTTGATTTTGAAAGTTGCATGAGAAACATAATCCGGTCTTTCAAGAATTCTATATCGTGGAATAATGGGACAAAGACTGTGGAAACAAGCAGAGTGTTCATAAGCATGAAAGCGTCCGACTTCTCCTTCCTATCTAAAAATGAGAGAGTCCGAGGAATATCACAAATATCCATCGCAGGATAACGTTGTTAAGCAGCAGCCTGAGCAGAGGAAGCCCAAAATCAATCCTTATGCTCAAAAAGTTATTCTTGGGTAATCGTATTTTTTAAATTTTATTCATGTTTTGATAAAGACAGTGGCAAGCGGAGTTGACGGGATGCAAGCCTTGCTGTGGTCATCGGCCACTTAACTGCTGTCTCAATTGTTGGTTTCCCTGCTTTGGCGTCGCTGACGTTGCAGAAAAATACGGGCACGGATGGTTTATGTCATTTGCAATCGGTTGGGCCTCAGCTATCAGGAAAATTAGCTAATTTATTTAAAAAATGTTGCTTTTGTTTCATATTTTTCAATTTGATAAAGCCCCTGTGCTTCTTGCTTTATCTGTTGTCTTCGAACAGAAGTGAGAGAAAAACATGGAATCTTGGGCGGCTGTTTCTACGGTCAGTTCTGCTTTGAAACATCATTTTATTCTTTTAGACTTCTGCGCTGCATGTTGGTGCCAACCCTGCGTGATCAGTCAAATGCAGACACAGGCGAAATTGAACGAGCAATAACGATTGACTTGATTTCAACAAACTGACTTGTTAAATTTATTACAATAAATAATCTAAAAATCCATCAAGAATAAAAGGGAAAAATTGCCCTAAAGAAGGCTCTTCTTCCAAAATTTTCTCTAACTTCGAGTCGGTTTTGGAAAACAGAGTCTTTGACTTCTTCTTGAGGAATTTCTCTGCAGTGCTCTTCAGCCCAAACCAGCTTTTCTCCGAGTTCAGATCTACCCCGATTTGCCTTTTCAAATTTGTCTTCGAAAGCCCTTTTTCTTTCGTGTATATTTCGCGGTCAAAGACTTTTCCGTAATCAGAATGAGAGATATTTTTGACAAAAATTTCCATTCTTTCTTCGTTTGGAAAAATGCTGATTTCGTGCTGCATAACAAAAGTTGGGTCAATTATTTTTCTGAGCAGCCATGGAACTTCAAGTGTTCTTGTTTCTTGGCGTCTAAACTAGGTCATGTCTCTTCGGAGGGGTTAATTTCGAGCACCTGAAGACAATCCGATCCTCGAGCTTTTCAACTTCGAAAGGCGTGATAGTGTCCGCCTTTGATGGCCGCAGCTTTGACTTCAGAAAGGCGACAACGACTTCTTCAAAGGCGTAGTTGAACTGGCAGATTTCGGCGCTGTAATGAATAAATGAAAAGAGCTAATAGAAGCTAATCCGCAAGTACTTTTGCGGCTCTTGCCTCGAGTAATCCACCGCATCAATAAGCTCCGCTCTCTGTTTCGTTTGTTCGTTTTTTTCAGTTTCTTCTTTTGATTTTGTTAAACAATTTCCCATTTTTTATATTCTTTGAATCAAATAATGAACGACCGGAAATTGCTCGTAGACTTCCTCAGGATGAGCAAATTGTTTATGAAATAAAGAAGCGAAGCAAATACGAACACGTGACTGACATCGTGATTCGAACATGACGAATTTACGGCACTTTACTTCGTTCCAAGCGACCTACTCTTGTCCCGGTAAATCTTGCCACCGAATTGTAAACATGAGCTGGTAATAGTTTTCTAGTTCGCTGAGCAGCATTAACTTGGATTAGTCCCGTAAGAAGGTCGAACAGGAGTTTTGAGTTCCCAAAAAAGGATTCGGAACCACGTGGTGAAAATTATAAATTTTAAGGACAGCGGATTTCATGGGGATAAGGGGCAATGGAATGCATGCAGGAAGTTTTAATTTGTGACAACAGCTGATGGAAGCGTTATCATGTGTCACGGAAGGATTAGATTTGATGCGTTCAAAGATAATTAACGAAAAATTTGAAAGGTGGGTATTTTTCTGAGCTTTTTCTTTATAAAAAAAGTAATTTCTTTGTTATTCAAGACTCTTGAATCAAGAGTTAAAAGCTACTCGGACAAGAGTTAAGAATTTCTAGCCGTTAAATTTATCAATTGAAATCTGAAAAGGCCTGAAATCTTGATTTCCGAAAGAAACGGAAGCATTTTGAATCGAGCTTTTGTTTTAGAAGGGTTTGCCTTTCAGTCAGCGACGATAAAAAACTGTCTTCAGAAAAACATCCGAATACACACTTGAACCATTGGCGACGGCCGACATCGGCGAGTCCTTCAATTTTCCGCTTGGTGAAGCTAAAATTAATGTCAAAAGGTAGATCTAAGAAGCCTGGCCTGGATTGATAAATATTTGCCTGTTCGCGGATCAAGCCGATATAGATGTGATGCAGGCTCGGATAAGGGCAATAAAATTCGCGGCAAATTTCACGGAAGACGAGGATTTCCTGGGAATGGATAAGTCTGCAGGAACAGAAGGACGATTTTATGGGGAGCATTAGCGACGTTTCCTGTCGGTTTATCGGACAGAAAAGTATTTGATGTTTCAAATGGTTATGCAATTTTAATCAATATTTATCGCTTTATTCACATAAATTAACTTTGTAAAAATAATCAAGAAAAAGAAACCAATTTGTGGCCGAAGATATTAGATTTATTCTTTGGAACATTTGACAAAAATAATTTATTATTAACTTACTTCCTAAAATATCAAATAGATCATAGGATCTTATTCTTCCAACTGGCAACAAAGCCTTTTCCGATTGGCAACATCTTTATCCAATTTATTTTCATTACTTTGCAGCCTGCCAAACCGGATTAAGATGGACCGGCTGGTTCGGCTCTTTTGATCGCGCGGCGCTTGGATTTATTTTTAGAATTATCGCGCGCGTCCAGCTGCGATTCATAGTTCGCGCGCACGCCAAGCTCCAGAGCGCCGTCAGGCGAGAGTATAAAAAGGAAGCTGAAGCAAGTATTTCCATAAAATAATCATCAATACAACAAAGTAAAAAAAACATGGAAGTTCTTTCTCCCCTCCGACCAGTTTTTCTGCCAACTGAAGCCAAAGTTATCCGACTAAAGAGACTCTCCGAAGCTGTCAACCTTCCTTCTCCAAAAGTGCTCCGTCAAAGCTCTCCATACACGTCTCCAGCTCGAAAGACCACCCGTTTCTCCTTTTCAACCAAGACGCCGAAAAGAACGACGCTTGTCAGAAAAGACACGATGCTTCCTTCAGAAATTGCAGAAGAAAAAATGTACGCCTGTGAATTATGCCCAAAGACATTCTTTCACAGAACAGCGCTCGACATTCATTGTGAATCTCACGATACTACTCTTCCAAGATCGAGAAGATCAACTGGCTCCTCGATGACCTCGCTGAAAGTGAACTCGATCGAGTTTCTTGGAGAAATTGAGAAAGAGCTCAAGGACGAGCTCGACAATGCTCACAAGAAGAAACTGAAGTGTATGAAGTGCGGAAAGCGATTCAGATCGAAAGCGAAAATTGTACTTCATTCTCTCATCAAACATTCGTAAATATTTCCAGCTTTATAAAACCTGTAAATATAAAATGAAATATAACAATAAAACCTTATTTTATCGAATTTGATTTATTTCTAGAGATGGTTAATTTTGAGAAAGTATAACAGAGAAAAGTGGCAGTTAATAAGGTCAATTTTGTCAAACCTAAAAGTTATATTTTATCAAAAAGTAGTTCAAGTGATTGTTGATCATCTTTATCTTCCTCGATTTCGCATTTCAATCTGCCACATTCGCTTCAGTGCCAACATATCGGCCATAGGTATTTTCTGACATCCGTCCTGGCGACCGTTTAGCGGGCGAAAATTCTTGAGCCAGTTTGGAAACGCATCGACCCAATCATCTTTGATAGATCGTCGAAGGTCGTGGTCTTCTATTTTATCCGGATCTTGGTTCAGCGGGTCATCGAGCAGGAAATCCGCGAAGAGCTATTTTTTTGGATCAAGCAATTTGAATTAATAATTCTCGAACGTTGACTTTGACCCGTAACTTTTCTTTCGCGAGAGGGGAAAGAATTGGGACCCATCTTTGATAAGCTGCGTAGAGATGCAAGGCCTCTCCAGAAACGCTCTCAGCATACTTGCTTATATCAGGCATTTAGAAATAAGTGATTTGCACGCTTTCTTAACATTTATTTATAATTTATTTAAAAAATAATTTATCATTTATTGAATTTGACATTAATTCTTGAAATAAGAAAATGAAGACGAATTGAAGAATTTGGTAGACATTGAACAAACATAAAAATGATAAGAACGAGCTAAAAGAATGGAACGAGGGAGTTGGCAGCTGTGGATCAAATTTAAAAAGGATAAGATAAGTTGAGGGAAAGAGCGAATCTAGCGAGCACGCATTTTTCTTCTTGCCTTTTTCGTCTTTTCAGGCTGTTCGGCTATTCGGCTTTCTGCTGTGATCTTGTGAAATGCAATGATCTAAAATATGAAATCAAGGAAGAAAAAAAAATCTATTATTTACCAGAATAAAGACAAGAAATCCACTCAGATTGCAAGTCGCTATCAAATGCTGCTCGCTAATCATATTTTTTCGCTCTCGATGCCTTTCCTTCTAAAATGGAAAATGGTGAAAAGTGTGGACTACTTGCTGGAAGAACTAGGTAAAGTATCGATTGGGAAGTCAAGCGTGGCGGAACGGTAAAAGGAAGCTATAGATATAACGCCCATCGATCCAGCTAAACTTCTGTTGAGCCAGCGCTTCGTGGAGAACTTTTTCCATACTAATGGGGCGAGGGTAGCTCAAAAAGGGATGAACAATGTTAGGAATACCAGGGAACAAAAAACTGGCACCTAAGTTGAAAAGGTTACTATTTTTCTATTTTTCATCTCTTTCCTAAAATGGCTCCTCTCGCGATCTCACAATTCCAGCAAGGTTTGACAATTCTCTTCGAAGCGTCGATATGTTCCGTTTCGATGCTCGTGCTTGCATATTTATGAAAATCTGCAATTGTCTTTGAATCACTTGTCAGGTAAAACGTTGCCATTTGGCGAGCATTATCAAACACGTCTACCAGCTTTCCCATTAAAGCCGAATCCGATCGATAGCGGCTCCAAGCCCGCCTGAACCAAAAATCAAAGAGAAATTTTACTATTTTTCTACAATCGTGAGTTTATTAATCTATCCAGATTTACAATTTGTACATGTTTTAAGTTAAATTGAAAAAGTCTATTGAGGCAGTAGAAGAACTCTACTGATCGGTTGGCAGGTAATAAGGAAGGCGGGACATAAAAAGTTTTTATAAGTCTGTGATCACTTTTTCGTTGGTGTTTTCAACTTCTTGTTTTTCAGAATTGTCAAAGTTATGATTTTCAACTCCATTCTGGTCGACTGCGACTGATGCTTCTTTGTCGGGCAATTCTTCAGAACAGCATTTGCAGCACATGAGTTTTGGGTTTCTGAAAATATTAAAAGACATTTATGAGAAGTAGTGTATTACCCGCAAATTGCATTGTGAATCGGTCGAATCGATCTCATACAAACAGGAAGGAACTTCCAGGACTTCAAGAATTTGGGAAGAACCTTTGGATGATTCTGCTGAAGCCAAGTGATGAAAGCGATAACGCCGATCGCCACAGCGAAGACGTACATGATGACTAAAATATTCAATAAAGGTCTAGATTTTCAAGTAACTCTTCTAGTTGAGAATCTGACATTCTTTATGGAAGACTAACCCAAAGCAATAATTGGGCCAGCAGTTTCGTCAACAAGCGAGATGCCGAAAAGAGCGAGCGGGATAACTACAAAGGCCAGGATTGTGTAGAGAATCGCCCACCAGCGGTATCTCGCCGACATCTTGCCAATCCAGAGCGATCCTTGGATAACTGGATATCGGGTCATAGGGATGACGAAGAAAAGCACGATTCCGAATGAGTTAAACATCACGTGAGAAAGCGAGACCTTAATTGAATTTTAGTCGATTTCAACCATAACGATTATTACCTGCAGAGCCCCTGAAAAGTCGCCACTAGCATTTGCAAAGGCAGCAATGAGGCCAGTAATAGTCGTTCCGAGATTGGCACCAGCGGTAATGGGATACGCTCGCTCAACGGAAATCACTCCAATCGCCACGATCGGAGTGAGAATCGAAAGAACAATCGAGCTTGATTGAACAGCAAACGTGAGCAGCACGCCCGATATGATGTACAAATAGTCGGTCAACCAGCCAAACGGGCTCGGCAGATTCTTGTCAACATTCTTTTTCAGCAAATCGGTGATTGAGCCAACAAGAACAGACTTCAAGCATTTGACGACGCCGACGAGCTGAATAAAAACACTTTTTTATGGTCATATTAAAGAATTATTTTGGTCTATAACGGGCAGTTCTGAGTTGTCCTGGAAAAAATCCAATTCTGACTTACCGAGCCGTACATCATGACGAACGAGATGAAAAAGCAAATTCCACCGATGGCTTCGTCAGACATGCACGAATTAACAAACATGTGTTGTTCCTTCTGGACACAAGAATCTGTGAATTTCACCACAAAAGTGTCGGCGGCGTCGTAATCCATGAAAGTACAATCGTACGATGGACCCGCTTGCATGCACGTTGACCCGCCGGGCGGACAGCCGTCCTTCTCGGGGTAATCACAGAAATCAGTGCACAGAGATGCTATGAAAACACGATTAGGACAAACAAGCAAATAAGCCACTCAAGGAGAGCTGAATTTGAGATCAATCAAAAACTAAATATTGCGAAAAAAGCTTTTCGGCTATTTTTGACTATATTTCGGTCAAAACTTACTGTCATTGCCAAGAGTTGTTCTGCAATAGTTGACGAAAGTGCCGTTATAATCAGGCAGTCCAAGTCCGTCTTTGTTCTTTACAAGTATGTACTTCTGAATTGGCTCTGTAATCGCTCCAATCGGATCAAAGTCCAATCCGTCCGAGTTGCAGTCGTCTTCGCAATCTGCGAATGGTGCGACCATCAACCCAGTGAGAAGTTGCATCATGTCAAAAATAATCTCAAGCGGAAACAAAACCAACACGATCAGGATATCATAAACGGCGGGAATGGCGGCACATGCCATTGCCGCTGCAAATTCTTTTTTCTCGGCAACATTTCCAAAAGCGACAAGTGTGCTGAAAATTAATATTATTTCATCATAATTATTTAACCTTTTATACCTTGTTATTGCAGTCCCAACATTGGCGCCGTAAATGCAGTAAATACCGACTTTCACTGTAAACAAGCCAGAACCAACGAGCGTGATGAAAATCGAAGTTGCAGTTGATGACGACTGGCATAGTACTGTCAGCAATATACCCATGCAGAATCCGCAAAATGGATTTTCAAGAATATCTTTGATGCTGGCAATCACTAAAAATATCAAAATTATTTTAATTATAAAAATTTTAAAAGAACATGAAAATTTAGAAGGATCTCTTTTTCTACAAAAACGCACAAATAAACACTCATTTGAAAAAGAAACCCTCACCATCATTGAGGAAGGCTCCACCAAGTACTTGGAATGAATCCGACAGGAGTCCAATTGCAAATATGAAAGTATAGACGAAGAAGATGGCCAGCATTACCTTAATCACGTTCAAGGTTATTTGCCGGCACCGGTTCTCTGCCGGAGCAGATTCGATGCTCGACGCGTCCTTTGGCGAACTATCCGCCTTTTCGTCCGGTATCGGAACGACTGAAGAGTTGCTTGGCCGTCCCATCTTGATTATGAAAAATTATAAAAATCTCTGGTGTTTTAAGAGTTCAGAAAATTGTTGCTTGATCGCCAGCTATTCGGGCGCTTTTAAAGCACGAAATTGACGTAGCAGGGGTTCGGTCGCATCAGCGCCACGAGTCCGGATCATGGCACTCGGGTGACTTTTATCAGACAAATGGAAATTTACTCAACTTTGAGGGCTCTTATCGACAATAAATGGAAATCAACGAAAACTATCGTTATTGTTTATAAATAAAAAAAAACTATTGCATGAAACCGACGAAGAAATCTCTCTGTTTTAAATAAATATAGAAAAGAAAAATTTAGAAATCGTCAAGTTTAATGGTTTCTGGATAAAATTTTAAGGTATGATTATTACGTAAAATCGCCAAAAAGTGGTAGAATCGACTGTATAGTATACCAAAAAAAGCCAGAATGATTCAAACTCTGATTGAATCATTTTTTAGCTGGCAATGAGAGTCGAACGGAAAATTTTGGTGTTGCCCTGTATTTATCTAGGACCAGTCTGTACTGGTACTGGTACCAGAGGGAGAATATTAACCGGAAAGATCTGCCCTTAGTTTACTACAGGAACTGTCAAGTTGCAAACTCACTCGCACCATTTTTTGAAGTTATTTCGCGATTAGGATTCCCAAGCAAATAAATTTCTTTTGATGACAGATTGACATGTTTGATTCCGGAAGATCTGAGGGACTTGGGAGCCTACAAGTTGTTTATTGAACAAGCTCTTATGCAATTCAAATGAATTGAGACGGTCGTAAGTTCATATTTTCCGAGCAAGGAGAATTAAAAGTAGGCGTTAACCGATTCAGGAAAAACGCTCTCTCGATTTGGCTAGGGCAATTGCGGCGAATCTGACTAAACGGAAGTTTATTCTACGTCAATTTACAGAATGATTTTGTCCGTGATTAATGCAAAGTCAGATGTCTTTATAGTTGGTATAAATTTACATTTCTTTTCGATCAAAGCGCTTCATTTTGAAATCAAAGGATCAGTTGATTCAGCACATCTAAATTTATTGATACGGAAAATTTACTCGCCGTTGCGAGAACACCGTATTTTGCTGCGTTTAACATTTTCTGAAACAATTTGGAACGACAAAATCCAGTAAATTCCTGTTATTTCACGCTGTTCTAGTGAGTATTACATGAAAATCACGAAAAAAAGCAGACAAGATCGTTCTCGTATTTTATTATTTATACAGGGCTTTTAAAAGAAGCAGAATATTAGCTGCGGAACTTAATACCTGGTCATTCACGAACATACAAATATGAACTGTGCATTTTGAAATAGTCAAAATTGTCTTCTACAAGATTTTCAAATGTTCTAGGGCTATTGAGTAAACATCTGAAGTGTGCTTTTATCCGTTTGTTCGAGCAGGCAACGACGGGAGAATTCTTCACCGCGTTCGTGGAACCAAATGTTCGAGACTGTTTTCTAAATGGGTTCATTTATAATCAGTTCAATAAGCCATAAATGAGGATTTACCTGTCCGATTAAAACTGGACATGCAGCATGGCGCGTTCTGTAGTCGCAAGAGCCATCGCGCAAAAGATTGTACCAGAACACGGCGGATTTGTGAATCGGCTCAGCTTTGATTCCTATAAAACGCTGATTTCCAAAAGCTCATCATTTTAATTGACGGATCAACCTTCGGCAAATATGCGAGGCAAGCCCGCATTGAATTTTTATTAAAACGCTTTGTCGCGAAGCGACCTTGATTATCAAACGCGAAGAGGATAATTGTATTTACCTGGCCCAAGGAACACAGTATCTCCGCCATGCTTCGGCTCGTTCAAATAAGTCAACCAAGTTGCGATGCGATTTCCATCTTCTTCGTCAAATTTACCAGCGTCGTTTTCTGTTGACATATCGTAATGCGGCTAAAAAGGTTAAAAATACATTCATCATTTTATTTTGAAAAGCGGAAAGAGCGAAGCAAAGCTTCGCGTTGAAAATACGATTTTGACCATTTTTTGCCAAATAAATTCGTACCTCGTATTGCCCGCCAATTCCATAATTAGAATATTGAATATCTTCCGCTCTTTCCATCGTAAGCCCTGTAATAATCGAAATTCGTTTGCGAAATTGTCTTAATTTTTCATCTTGCGCAGAGTCTGTATTGGCGGGAAGCCAGGCGGACTCCGAAATTCGATAATCTGCATTGACAAGTTTTCCTGTGATAGGGTCCTGAAGGAAAAATGCGTGTTGATATTTACATAAAGATTGAGACAGTGACAACTGTCAGTAAGAAGATTTTACCTGGACTGTGGCGAGATTCGACTTTGGTCGCGCTTGTTCATTGATAATATCGAGCTCTTCGTCCGTTATGATCTCGTAGAAGCGGATGATCTCGGGCTCGTCCCATAGCTCTTCTGCCTTTACGGGACCTAAAACCAGGAATGGATGATCGTTGTTCGTCCAGTAAAAGCATTTAAGCGTATCCGCTTTTTCCCGCGGAAGTTCATTTGGTATTCTGCAGAGTTTTTCGTAGTACTCCGTTTCTTCTCGCTCCGGTTTATAATCTGCTGATCTCGTAGAAAGATTTGAATATTCCATTCCTTCTTCATCAGTTTCTCCTATTGCTCGTTGAACCCATTTACGCCCGTAATAATTGATATTTTGCTCGTAGCGATTTTCATCCGGAGCTAGTTTTCTGAGCTTATTGTAAATCATCAGAGCTCCTCGCTGGTCGCCGATTTGCGATTTCGCATAAGCCAAATGGTCAAGTGCGTCGATCATCAACTCGTAATCTTTCGATTTGTCAGCGTTCTGGAGAGCGAGTTTCATCCAGTCGTGCACAACTCGCATTGAACCGGCATTAAGATATGCTCTTCGCCCGATGTCGAAACAGTCCTTTGGTGTTAGTTGCGGAAGTTTTTGGCTTTCTTCAGCTTTGTTAAACTGCGTTAATCCCAGTTGTAGTTCAGCAGCAGGTAAAAAATAAGTTTCTTGGAGACGCAAGATGCCATTTTCAGCGATCTCAGCGCTTGTAAGACAGTTATTATACAGATAGGCTCATTATTTTTACCTTTTAGTCTCCTGAACTTTGCTCGTTAGCGGTTTTATCTCGCCGATCAGGTCGGATTCTGGCGATTGAGACTCCAGACGATCTGATATATCGTGCCAGTCACTTGAGAATCGACGGATAAGCTTGAATTGATTCACAGGGTGACTAAAAAAGTTTTCAATTGAAAAAAGAACGGCGTTTTTCTTTACCTTAGATGCTGCGAGCCATGCGTTTCTCGTTCTTTTTGCATTTTGGCCACTTTTTCTTCCAAAAAAGCGAGTTTCTCCGTTTTTTCTTCAAGTTTGCGCATTAATTTTTCCAACAAATTCTCCTCGAACTTTAACAAAGTTTCCATCTGATCGAACGAGGTTGCTCTCTGAGAATTTGCGCATTTCAAAAGGGTAAAAAGCTTCCAAAAAAGCATTTTTTCGGCTTTTTTAGCGAGTACTGTTCTATTTCTGGACTTGAGATTTCACACTCAGCTGTTCGTCGCCTACTGGGTTGATTTTAATGGCTTTCGGTGCCCAATAGAAAACAACACAAGGAACAAAGCGGCGATTAGGTGGCTTTATGAGCTCACTTCGGATGGTGGACTCATAACCGAACGAAAGGGATCAACATTCTGGGTTAAACAGAAGTTAGAATTTGCAGGTAATGACCTAGGGTCGGCACCGACCCGACCAAATGGACCGACCAGTCGGTGTCGGTCGGGTCGGTGACGTCACCGACCCGACCCGACTTTAGCTCTGAGGATCCGTCGGTCGGTGGTCGGTCGGTGGTCG
>Ga0115008_10003639_pt1 | contig 12761 bp, 16 predicted proteins | sample FraStrMetagenome_FD_87164 | JGI IMG/M metagenome (GOLD analysis project Ga0115008, IMG submission 87164) | Marine eukaryotic phytoplankton communities from Arctic Ocean - Fram Strait ARC3M Metagenome | ecosystem: Environmental > Aquatic > Marine > Oceanic | place: Fram Strait | collected...
CATCGAGGTGTGCCCAATGCCGCTGGCGGTACACGGCTCGCAAGTACAAGAGCACGGGCTCGATCACAGCATCTGACAATACGTAAATACTGAGAGCCACGCGCCGCACCTTCCCGTCCAATTGCAAACGGCGTCGCGCCGCCGCGGTGCCCACACGCAACTGCGCCCGCGCATTCTTCAAGTCGCGCGTTATGGTTGCAGCATCTGCATCTAAGACGCGCTTCCTCGCGTGGAGTACGTGTAACGACGGGATCGCCATGTTGGGAGCGGCACTGCGTGGTACCAAGAGTCTGCACAAGATGAACGACGGTGAGTGGTTGCACGAGGAATGAACAAGCGGTACCTTTTCAAAGACACATGTCGACGTGTGCGTGCGGATTGAGTCCGACGATGTATACACACCGTCGCTACACCGTAGCACAACTATGGCGTCGCGGTCAGTCACACGTGGCGCAACCACAATCACATGGAGACGACGTGCGGCTCATCGCACCCACTATTGAGCGGGCGCACTGGGTCGCGCCCAAAATCCGAATAGGTACATTGTATATACACATACATATCGGTACTTGTAAGACGTCGTCTTGTTCGCGGTCACCGACGCACACCAACGGGTTCTGCGAGTTGTGGTTGCATGTGTTAAACCGACACGGTGTCACCACGGTGTCCAATAGACGATCGACACACATGTGATAAGTTCCTCGGTGTCGTATGTGAAAACAAACCTAGACAAGACTGTGTATGTACAATCACGACATGGAGCACATGTCATGTTCCATGTCGAGTGTCGATATTGCGTTGCATCCACGCGCTGCGGTACAGCGACAATTTGACTTTTGAGATACCCAACACGGTACGAGTCGCGGTCCCTAATAAGGTCGCCAACCATCTGATACGATTGTATGTGCGTGAGACTATCGGCGTTGCAGCTCATTGTAAATATTGACCGAGGGATGTCCAACAATCATATTGTCGCACGTGCCTGTTATGCGACGCGCACTAGGATACTCGTAAGTAGTGTGCCCATGAACACGTCAAATAACGATTGGACACGTCACACAAACCCTGTACCGCCGATTCGACACACGGAGCCGCCTCTGACAGCTACAGACATACTGAACTGATATTGCTATTGACGCATCGCACTGTGCAGTTCGATCTCCGCGGAACACGACATCATTCAGAGGATACCAACCTGTAGCACATCGTACTCGGTTAGACCGTGGCGAGTCGGCATCGCGACTACATGCTCCCGAGATGGTCATGCATGACGGCAGGGTGAGGAAATGAGATTTACGGAACGTTGCTAACATCCAGAACACACGGATGTTCATCTGGTGTACTAAGGATGAAACTAGGCTGCTCATGCATCAGAGCGCATCAAGACACGACAGAACGACGTATGGAGTGTGTGAGAGGTGGCGAGAGAGAGCGTGTGTGGCAGAAGCTGTCCAGTACATGGATATACGACGGTCGTCCTGATCGCTGTTCGACATGATAGGTAACCAGTGATGGATACGATATGACGTTTCATGAAGGAGGTTTCACAAGCGCATGTGTGCGACGAATGGCCACTGACATGATTCGAGGATTGAGTGATGGTCAAATCTGCAAAGTGTCCCATGGGTTGATCCACGACTGTGTACCGAGAATTGGTCGAACCTCACAAAATGGCACGAGTCCGAACGAGCCGTAGCCATTCGCGGCGGGTGCTGTAATGCAACGTCGACAGTCCGTCGCGCACTTTCACGGCGGCGCAGCAGCGACCTTAGCACACGCCTTGGCCTTGGGCTTTGCCTTCGCTTTTGCAGCCGCTTTAACCTTTGCACACGCCCGTGATGCCACGATCGCAATTAGCGTGTCGTCAGACAAGCCCCGAGCCCTCTCGACAATGCGCTGACGTTTCTTCTCCTGATTCTTGATCGCCGTTGCAACGCGTCGACGCTCCACCACCAAGTCCTTTCTCCGAGTGTTGAGATCTGCGAGCGAGTCTGCTGCGGGGTCTCCAATTGCGGCGGCAGCCGCCCACAAGCCAGCATCGCCATCAACAACTGCCACCATGGCAAGGTCGTCTGCGGCATGCGCTGCCGCGCCAGCGGCGCCGACAAATGGCGGCGCCGCAAGTACAGGTGGTGCGTCTTCTACAGCTGCAACCTCATCGTCAGCGACGGCACCTTCCATCTCATCAACGTCGGGACTTTCCTCTGCGCCATCAGCCATCGCCAAGCGCACCAATATAAGGTGGGTCGCAAATCAACATCACCACACGAGGGTCCGCGATACATTACTGTACGCATCATCATGTCATACCCCACGTGTTTGTTGGAAGGCAACTAGCGAGCGTGCGTTCGCAACGGTGTAGGCGATCCTTTAAAACTGGACAATTCAAAGTGTATGTACAACAACGCGGACTTTAAAAACTGGCCGCGCCATCGCGACGGTCAATGCGACGGCCTACGTAATGACATTGGTAAGAGTGATTCCAGGAAAAGGCATCATCAACTCCACTGGCACCAACAGCCTCTCACAGTCAGGGGAGATCATCGCCCCAGTAACATTGGGGAATGCAAGGTAACAATGTTTGAGCTGCTCGTAACCAGCAGCGCTCCAGTATAAAGTGACGAACTGTCTACCAAGTGGACGATTGACCCCTTCCTCGGCCCATCCATGAGGAGGCACAGTGCGCATGCTGCCTGTCTTCGATGAGTACGAGGACGCAACCACGTGATACCACTTACTCGACGGCTTCCTCTTAACAAGTGTCAGCAAACACACCGTTCCAGTAACCAGGTCGCAATTCAGAAACGACTTTCCAATCGTGGTGAATCCACGATCCACATCCGCGGCAAGTTCCAGCAACTTGAGGTTGTGTGCATATAAGTACTGCACAAACGCAACATTGAGGCGGGACTCCAAACGAGTGAACAGCAAATCACGGTCTGGGCAACCAATCATCATTCTCCGCACATCATTGAGTACGTCAAGCATCTTTAGTGAGAACTCAATAGCATAACGGCTGCAGATGAGTTCGGCCATTTCGCTGTAACAACGGTCAACTGCCACAACTCTAGACTTGGGATAAACACCTACTGTGCAAGCCGTAAATTCTGATCATATGAACACACGGGCAAGAGTATTCTGATCATATGATCATAGTAAACCGCTGCGTCATACAGCCATGTGGTGATTTCGAGGTGCGCTACGTTGTCAGTTGTGCTAAGTCATGTGCGCCACGACATGCTGGCTACTGGGCGCCTCAATGATTATGCGAAGGGCTCAATCATGACGCACTCGTCGAGGACATGGTCAGTGAGTGTGTGACATCACCCCCGCACCTTGGTGACACCTCAGGATGAGCTATCTACGAGCAGTGGACCTCGTCCTGTGCGAAGAGGACCAACGCGGCCTGGCAGAATGGTCATCGCGTGCTTGTGCAACGGTGTAGTAGGCGAGCGTGGTCGAGGGGAACGGATTCGTGCCAGCTCGGTCGATGCATTCGAAAGTCAATTGTTCGATTGTTCTGCTACCTTGAAGCAAGCAGCACGCAAGAAGCCAAAGGCAAGTGCTAAGCGACACACGCGAAACGACACGGGCTGGCTGGCGCAAACTGCAAGTCACACTCACAATCTTCGTACAATCTTAAAATCCGTGGCGGATGTGCCGTTGACTTGTAATGGATCCTTGATGTAATCGTCGTGACGTCTCTGTGGAGTCTGCAAGGAGTTGCTGTGGAACATGTTTGGAATCTGAATGAAAACCGTTCCGATGGACATGTACAATCCTGGGCTCACATAATGAAACTGAACAGTCGGCCACCACGTCACATAATACTGTCACGCAGCTATGCGTGCCGTGCTGTGCTGTTGGCTCGCTGTGCGGTGATGTGCGTGGCTGTGGCTGTGCTCGAGTGTGGTGTAGCTGTCAATGATGCTGGGCTGGTCCGTGTCAGTGAACTGGGCACACGTGCTGACAAGAAGGTCAATGGTCAAGCCAACATGCGTCAGTCTTGGTTCGCTGGATGTGGCAATTCGAACCTATGGTGGGGCGATGACCCAACACAAACGACAAGACCGTCGCGAGGACACGGGCGAGCCAAGGGAAAGGACGACAAGACGTGCTTGGATATTATGGCGACCATGCCTGGAGATGACGGCCCGATGAACATGCACAATCCTGCACTCGTGTATTGGAACCGAGCAATTGAACCCTCAGTCACAAGCATAATGTCACGCAGATCTATGTCACATTTCGAGAACAACGACAAGGCAATCACAAGGACAAGCGCGAGGCACAGGCAAGGACGACAAGACGTGCTTGACTATTAGGATGACAGTGCAAGGGGCTGACGTGCCGATGGACATGTACAATCCTGGGCTCCTGGAATGGAACTGAACAGTCGAACGCTACGTGGCAATAATAATGCCACGCGAGTAATGCCACGGTGGTATCCGAACACCATGTGCATTGGTACGTGTGCGTGAGATTGTGGAAGCGAGGTCATCACCAAACCGACACCCACGATCTAGAGTGCTGAGGGGCACTGAGCATGCATGTCCGCTCATGCGGCGGTTGACAGTTAGTGGTGATATGACAAGAGAAGTTGCGCAATTGTGCAGATCTGATATGACCAAGCAAGCGCAATCATATAGGACATGCTGAGTCGGTGTGTGACGACACCCCCTCATCGTGATCCTAGTTATGGAAACTCGGGCCGAGCAATCCGCACGAACAGAGCAGAGTCTTGTGCGATGAGAGCCAAATCGGCCTGATGCACTGACAGTTGCTCGCATGGGCAGTCTAACCTATAGTGAGTGAGTCCGAATCGATTGTAACACGATGGTGGTATCTATGTCAATGTATCGTGCATGGCATGGCACGTCAGTGTGTCATGGTTCTAGACGTGATCGTCAAACTGAACTCGACGCAAGACTGCATGTCGCCGTGCAAGAACGCAGTGTTGAATGTGAAGCTGGACACTGAGGTGTGTGTGGGGACGCCGCGCCCCGTCGAACAACTACAATTGCCAAGAATTAGAACGTCCAATGCAACCCTGTCAAATCGTGCAAAGGCAAACGACTGCGTGGAGACATGATACATGCGCAAGGATGCACGGACCAACGGGGCGCGCACGAGTGGCGCGGCTGTATGTGCGCGCACGTGCGCGTTTTAGGTTGGCAACTCAAACACGCACACACGCACACACGTCTATAGATCGAGCGTTACTGTCCTCGGTCGGATGCACTATGCACCACCATGCACACTCAGAAGTGGCTGCATGGGTAAACCAGTTCGTCGTTCCTGTTGATTATACAACAGTCTGCACCCTATGGGGCAATGGCGTCGCGTCGTAATCTCACCCGTGTGATGGTCATTGATGGAATCGTCGTGACATCTCGGTGGAGTCTGCAAGGAGTTGATGTGGGACATGCTTGGAATCTTAGTGAAAACCGTTCCGATGGACATGTACAATCCTGGGCTCGCATAATGAAACTGAACAGTCGGCCGCCCCGTCACATAATACTGTCACGCAGCTGTGTGTTCCTTGCTGTGCTGTTGGCTCGCTGTGCGGTGATGTGCGTGGCTGCGGCTGTGCTCGAGTGTGGCTTGGCTATCAGTGATGCTGGGCTGGTCCGTGTCAGTGAACTGGGCGCACGCACTGATAAGAAGTTCAATGGTCAAGCCAACATGCATCAGTCGTGGTTCGCTGGATGTCACAAATCGAACCTATGGTGGGGCGATAACCCAACGCAAACGACAAGACCGTCGCGAGGACAAGGGCGAGCCAAGGGAAAGGACGACAAGACGTGCTTGGATATTATGGCGGCCGTGAATGGATATGACGTCCCGATGAACATGCACAATCCTGGACTCGTGTTTTGGAACCGAGCAATTGAACCCTCAGTCACAAGCATAATGCCACGCAGATCTGTGTCACATTTCGAGAACAACGACGAGGCAATCACAAGGACAAGCGCGAGGCACAGGCAAGGACGACAAGACGTGCTTGACGATTAGGATGACAATGCAAGGGACTGACGTGCCGATGGACATGTACAATCCTGGGCTCTTGGAATGGAACTGAACAGTCGAACTGAATGGAGATGACGTCCCGATGAACATACACAATCTTGGACTCGTGTAGCCGTAAACATGCGGCCACGTCGTACATGAATGGTTTGTAGCAATTGCATCGATATGTAAACCACGTTGGTTCAAGGTGTACGGAATCGTAACCACTATCTATGCGCAGTCTAACGTCAGCAGCGGGCTGGCCAATCCTGTAGACACGATCTTGTGGGGCCGCCAGGTGTGTGTTCATCGTCGTCTCGCATATCCCGATTAGAGCCGTGGTGTAAACACAGTTCGTGTGAAACTTGGCTGGGCGCACGCGTTGTCAATACGTGTAATGCCCAACTCAGAAGGTTGCGGTCGCGGTTCTCGCAAGGGCACACTTCGAACATATGGTGAATCGGCAAGTCAGGCCCACACGACAGCGCAGTCTCAAGGACAAGATCGGGACAATGGCAGGGACAGCAAAACGTGCTTGGATATTACGGCGGCCGCACATGGAGATGACGTCCCGATGAGCATGTACAAGCCTGGGCTCGTGCAATGACACCAAACATTCGAACGCTCAGTCTGATGCTGGGCTGGTACGTGTCGCTTGGCTGGGCGCATGCGTTACCAAGACACGTAAGGATCGCAACCTACTGCGGCGATATCAGTTCGTACCTATGGTGAGGCGACACTCCAATACCACTGACGTTCCGATGGACATGTACAATCCTGGGCTCCTGGAATGAAACTGAACAGTCGAACTGAATGGAGATGACGTCCCGATGAACATGCACAATCGCGACATACGCGACCGACAAGGGCTGGCTGGCGCAAACCGCACGGCACAAGAGCAGTCGTCGTGCAGTCTTAACATGCGTGGCGGGACATGTACAATCCTGGGCTCGCATAATAAAACTGAGCATTCGAACGCCCCGTCACATATATGTATATATCGACCAATGGCGATGGTGATCCTCAGCGTTTCGAGTCGTCACGCTTTTCCTTTTGCAGGTGCGAGCTGTCCTCGGCAATGTGTACGACACAACGACGCGCGTGCGCGCACTGTATTGTGACAACGCAAGACCAGCGGCAAGCCAGTCACACGGACAAGCGCAAGACAATGACAAGGACAGCAAGACGTGCTTGGACATTGTGGTGATCAGTCGAACGACCAGTCACAAGACTAGTGTCACAAGACTCATGTACACGCTGAGCATATGAGAGGTCGCACGACTGAGCACGCACACATGCATTCATGTCTATCGTACAGGATCTCATGTTGGACTTCCAAGTCTGGCTGCAAGCTGAGCTCGTAACGGATCCCAAAGCTGGGCGTATACACCTGACGCCACATTCCGTTTGAAACGGCAGGTCGCACGGCGCACGGCGCACGGCGCACGGCGCACTGCGCACGGCTCACGGCGCACGGCGCGGCACGGCACGGCGCGGCGCGGCTCGGCGCACGGCACACGGCACGGCGCACGGCGCACGGCACGGCACGACGGCACGGCACGGCACGGCACGGCACGGCACGGCACGGCACGGCACGGCACGACACGGCACGACATGGCATGGCATGGCACGGCATGGCATGGGCAATCGCAATCGCAATTGCATCGCATCGCATCGCATCGCACCGCATCACATCGCATTGCATCGCATCGTATCGCTTCGCATCGTATCGCACCGCATCACATCGCATCGCGTCGCATCGCATCGCATCGCATCGAATCGCATCGCATCGCATCGCATTGCATCGCATCGCATTGCATCGCATTACGGGCTCTGGCTACGCTCACCGTTCTTGAAATTATGTCTGGCTACGCTCACGTTTCATGGGCCCAGACCCCCAAACAAAAACCGAATGATATCCAAATTGCATCCGAATGATATCCGAACGACGCCCAAATGATGCCCAAATGACCTCCAAAGGAAACCCAAATGAATTCTAAATTATGTCCAAAGGGTACCCAAATGACTTCCAACTCATACCCAAATGATATCCAAATAATGCCCAGATGGCATCCATCAGACTACGTTCCAAAAATCAAACAGACTTTGATTTCAACGTCATTTCTAGAAAAAAAAACGTGTTCGCAGCTTCGATAGTTGTAGGGAGTGGAGTGGTTCGATGGTTGTAAGATACTGTTCCGAAATCAAAAATATTTTGATTTCAACTTTATTTCTTGAAAAGGACGTTTTCGCGGCATCGATAATTGTAGGGAGTCGAGTGTGTCGATGGTTGTAGGAAAACGTTCAGAAATCAAAAAGAATTTGATTTCAGCGTCATTTCTGGAAGAAGACATTGTCGCAGCTTTGATAGTTGTAGGGAGTCGAGTGTTTCGATGGTTGTAGGAGAACGTTCTGAACTCAAAAATATTTTGAGTTTAACGTTATTGAGGTGCAAAGTTAATTGAGGTGGTGCCCACCGTGGGTCTGAAACATTCAGAGCCTAGCTACAATTACATGTCCTGTGAGGTATCCCTGGGGCCTGCGTTCGATACAAATACCTGCCCGTCGCATATTTGGGGTTGCGTTCGATACAGATACCTGTCCGTTGAAATCTCCTTGGGGCCCGCGTTCCATACAAATGCATGTCAGTTGATGTGGCTTCAGGGGGGCCGACGTTGATGGCCCTTGGTGTTGTGTCTGGTTGCGAAAACGGGACCATAATGTGTCGAAAACTGCTTGCCTGCGAGTTGGCCGTTCCAGACCAAATCACCGCGGCGCCGTTCGGTGAACAGCCATACTCAAATTCCCAAGTGTGAAGAACACGGTGTTGTCGGTTGGACGTCGTGGCGGCAAATACAGCAACTCGTGCCAAGGGTATTGTGTTGGTAGATTCGGCGCCGCGTTTGGGGTTCGGGACGAGGGGGACGCTGGGACGGTATATGGAAGAGCACAGCGGAGACCAAGCCTACCCACCACCCTGTCCATACCTTGAGACGTGCCTACCACCCCCCGTCCATAACTTGAATGACATGGACAACCAGCTTGCGGTGATGTCAGTCGGGGAACGTCTGATTCATGTGCAATGCACATGTGATCCCAAGGTCGTCGGAGCCGAGGCATAGGGTGGCAAAGGCAAGGAATGTGTCCGCACACAAGAAAACAAGCTGGCACGTCAAATTGGTGAACAGTGACGTGCAACGCTTGCTTTGGAGAAGTTTGTGGCGTTCCAGCTGCTAGACTTTGATGCCAATGCAAAGCCCACGATACGAGGCCACAGCTGCGAAGACACGTCGAGGATTGAAGGACAGCGAAGTTCTGCAGAGAATAAAAGACTGTTGCCCTCAGTCTAAATCGAAGAACTAACTTGTGGCGAGTTATCGTGTTAACATTCAAGCCTTGCATCGCAGCCTTGCAGTAGCTTCAGGGGTGTGGTGGCAGACTTTGATAACATTGTTTTGTTGGTGGGCCGTCGAGTTCGGAGCATCGCCAGTTAATCAGCTGACTCGTGTTGTTCACCTCTTGGACTCCAAACTCGCAAAACAACTCGAGCCAACACTTCCCCTTTCTTCCAGGTCATGTTTTTTGATGCAACACTTCCCCTGGGAGTGCGGAAGTGGACGAAAGTTCAAAGCAAACACTTCTTCAAGTGTGGGTTTTTTTTTGTTGTATGAGGCTAAGCATTCAACCTATTCCGTGAGATGCTTTTGGGGACTACACTTCCCCATGGAAGTGCGGAGGTGGATGAAAGTTTAGTGAACAGACTGTTGTTGTCATCGAGGGTTTTTTGTTGTTAGAACCAACATTCCTCTCTTCAGCGCGATGTGTTTGATGAGGCAAAACTTCCCACTGAAAGTGCGGATGTGGACGGAAGTTTAGAGAGCAACCTTCTTCTCTTATGGGGAGTCGTGTTGTTTGAAGCAAAACTGTCCCTTTCTTCCTGGACATGTTTTTTGAGGCAACACTTCCCCTGGGGGTGCGGAAGTGAACGGAAGTTCAGAGCAAACACTTCTTCAATTATGGGTTTCTGTTTTTGTTGGGTCTAAACTTTCACCCTCTTCCGTGAAATGTTTTTTGGAGCTAAACTTCCCCCTGGAAGTGCGCAGGTGGATGGACGCGTATTGAAAAAACTGTGTTTGTTATGGAGTGTTTTTGTCTGTTAGACGCAACACCCCTCCTCTCTTCAGCGCGATGATGTTTTGAGGCAACACTTCCCCTTTCTCCCGTGAGAGAGTTTGTTTGCGGCAAGGCTTCCCCTTGGAAGTGCGGATGTGGGCGGAAGTGTAGAGAGCAAACTTCTCCTCTTATGGGTACATGTAAGACCAAATCTTTTGAAATAGCCGCGCCTGTGTCTGAAAATCACGGCCGTTTGAATTTTGAAGTTTTATATCTCAGTTATTAACTTAGAATCATGTCTGTAAAAAGAAACCAGACAGCAGCAAAAGACCCACCTCAAAAATAGTTCCCTCCAAAACGCCGACAGGCAGCAGCAAAAGACCCACCTCAAAAATAGTTCCCTCCAAAACGCAGACAGACAGCAGCAAAAGACTCACCTCAAAAATAGGTCCCTCTAAAACGCCGACAGACAACCGCAAAAGACGCACCTCAAAAATAGCTCCCTTCAAAACGCTGACAGGCAGCGGCAAACGACCCACCTCAAAAATAGTTCCCTTCAAAACGCCGACAGACAGCGGCAAACGACCCACCTCAAAAATAGTTTCCTTCAACACGCCGACAGACAGCAAGCAGCAAAAGACCCACCTCAAAAATAGTTACCTTCAGAACGCCGACAGACAGCAGCAAAAGACCCACCTCAAAAATAGTTCCCTCCAAAACGCCGACAGACAGCAGCAAAAGACCCACCTCAAAAATAGTTCCCTGCACAACGCCGACAGACAGCGGCAAAAGAACGCCGTTTTGGAAACTCATCGGTTCTAGCCTCAGTTAATTCGTTACGCGCAGGTACAATTAACAACTTGCGATAGGTGCCGTCTCTTACGTCTGAGTGGAGCCCAGAGGATGGAAGTTTTTGAGGCGAGAGTCCCACCCTCCCGTGTTAAGCATTTGAGGCAGTCCAAGCACTCAGACTCCGAAGTCGTAGTTTGTTTGTTAGGTCAAAATATAATTCATGCATCAAATATGTGTACGAAGAAATAACGTGATTTTCAAGTTGTTGAGCGATTAAAATATTAAAAATCGATGTTCTCACATGTGTGTTCTCGCAGTGTTGCAGGCTCTGGAGGTCGCTCGACGGAATATTTGCTGCGATCGGCGTGCCGAGCGAAGATGGGGTATGCACTCACGGAAAGGTTGCAAAGTCGCTTGAAGTTGCTGCGCTATGCATTCCAGCGTTCGGAATCAACGCAACCACCCGCTACGATACACGCATGGTACAGAACCCAAGAGTGCTGAAAACGGAGTCGACGGGAGGACTTAGCGATATACGCTATCGCGCATCTCGTACACGGTGTTGAGCATGGCGATTTCAAAATCACCGTGACGCCACGTGAAGCGCCTCGTCCTGGCGTTGTCCTTGAATTGGAAGCATACGAAATTGCAAAGACTGCAGATACCGAGTCAACGTTGCCAGCTGATGCCGATATTGAATCTGTGAGGGACATCGTTATGCATGGTATCCAACAATGCTTGATGGCCAAATGGGACGCGGCGCGGCGAACGCGTTTGCAGAGCACGAGCTGAAGAAGTTGAAGCGGTCTCCCCCGAGGCATCTTCGGTGGTCTCCCCCGATGCATGGTTGGCCCTCTGCGTCACAGGGTCTCAACGGATGCCAAGGCGGCCGCGACTGAAAATATTAGTGGTCCCCTGCCAGAAAGAAGAAGGGGAAGAGACATAGAGTCCTGGGGCAGCAGAGATGGGTTGAAGTGTTGCGCTCCCTCCGCAGCTTCAGATGCTGCCTCAGAGCGCTCTAGCGTGTGGCCAGCCTTGATGAAGATGGCCAGTCGAGTGTATGGCGAAAAATGCACGGCCGTCCAAACTGACGAAATTGGACAGCAACCACTATCGTTGTGGTGCGGCGATCGCAACTCCTGGCGTGAAGGACGGCCGTCCAAACTGACGAAATTGGACAGCAACCACTATCTGATACTGCCGCAAAGCGTGCCGTCGGACATCCAGAAACGCTGTGCGACGCAGTTGCGTCTTGCGCTATAGTGTGTGGCCAGCCTTGATGAAGATGGCCAGTCGAGTTTGTGGCGAAAAATGCACGACCGTCCAGACTGACGAACTTGGACAGCAACCACTATCTTTGTGGTGCGGCGATCGCCACTCCTGGCGTGAAGGAGGAAGGTGTGGATGGTGTTGGAAAAGTGTCAATAGATAATGTATGTGTGATAATTTGGGTAACGACTTTGGATGAAGCGGTTGCTGTGCGGGTTAGCCGCACCAAACTCGAAGGGTGCATCGAGGATTTCTCGGCTGCGGATACAGTACTGGGCAGCCACTGTAATCGTTGACCGACGACATTGTGCATGGCCGCACTGGCCCCATGCACGAAACAAGACGCGAGTGCACGGCAATACCTGATGGGTGAGTCGGTTGGTGGTTGTGGTGGTTGGTTGGTGGGTTGGTTGGTGGGTTGGTTGGTGGTTGGGTTGGCTGGTTGGGTGGGTTGGTTGGTTGGTTGGGTTGGTTGGTTCACTGCCACCCCCCCCCCCCGTGGATGCCACAACCCCCGTTCGTGGTTTTTTGGGTGTCCCGGGTGGGGTTCTTGGTTTTTTGGGCCCGGGCCCCGCCAA
>Ga0115008_10003643_pt1 | contig 12758 bp, 11 predicted proteins | sample FraStrMetagenome_FD_87164 | JGI IMG/M metagenome (GOLD analysis project Ga0115008, IMG submission 87164) | Marine eukaryotic phytoplankton communities from Arctic Ocean - Fram Strait ARC3M Metagenome | ecosystem: Environmental > Aquatic > Marine > Oceanic | place: Fram Strait | collected...
AGTAAATACAATGAAGTTATGGTAAAAATCAGAAACATCTCAGCATGCTACATCTGGCGTTTGACCGGTTATTAAACGATGCATCGTATCTTTCGCATATCGGAGGCGTTTCGCCACTTCGCTATTGACTTGGGCAGATAAATTGTTTAATGAAAATGTTGTCCGTTCAGACTTTTTGTCCACGAACGTTACGAGTCGAGCGCCTGCTGACAAAATGATCTCTGTTTGATCAAAGAATACAACTTGTACTGTTCGATCGCTGAGACGAAATAAAATTGCATGCCTAGTTCGGAACCATTTTTTCACATATACAAGCTCATCTTGTCTTTCAATGGTTTCTCGTTCTTCATAACAGTCTCGATATTGAGACATACTCTCTTCGTCGCGAGCATCTGTACACTCACTACTGGAATGCGAAGATTTTTCTTGTTCTGTCAAATAATTACGAAAGTGTTTCAGCAAAAGAACCTTCTTTTCCAATGACGCTGGGTAATTTGATAGGGTGTAATGCTCAGGAATGACTTCTTCTTGCCTTGATCGTCTACGTTCGACGTAGCTAAAGTTCTCATTTACTGATGACAGTACTGCTTTTGTTGAATCGTTGAAGCATACACCAGTGCTTCCATCATTGAGCATGAAACCGAGACCATATTTACTTGTGTAGTCTACGTAACGTTTCACCCATTTCTTTGCACACCCCTCATTAGCTTTTGGTTGGGGTGACATTACTTTAATAGATTCCCCTGCCTGTATTCTTTCCGCACGAACAAGGCGGCTGTGCATAGTTTCAAGATAATCTAATTCAATATCCTTATTTGTTGAACTTCGTACCTTTTGTGTCGCAGGATCATTCCTTTCTGTATAAAGGGTTGTCGGAATAAGTGTTTTGGTTGCAGTGCTTTTCTCCAATAAAGTAGATGTAAATGACTGCCGCTTTGTCGAGGAGTTAGCTTTTTCCTTGATAATGGATGATCGTGATGCAGATGAAACGGCACTGTCCCTCCGTTCAAAATCACGCTCCTTCTTATCATTCAATGATAGTTTCTTTGTCTGATAGGTCAATTCGAAAACATCGTTCGAGGTTTGTCTGGTTTGTACAGTCGAAGAAGATGAGGTGCGAGCCAAACTAGAAGAGGAACATGCATATCTCTTTTCACGGACTGAAAATGACGTGCGTGATGGATTATTCTCTCGCTCCTCTCTTCCACCATTTTCTTTGTCACTTTCACCTGAGTAAATATCGAATCGTCTTTGATTTGTAATGCCTCTTTGTTCATTCGGCTCGTTATCACGAGCATCAAGTTCAGACAATTTTTTTTCTAAAAGCTTTCCCTGATGATTCGCATGAATTAGATCCTGATTATTGGATGAAGTACGACTGAGTGATTTCACCTGTGGGTTAGATTTTGTCGAGAAGCTTGGAAGAAGCTTTGCCGGATTATATTCCGTGGGTTGTGGAGCGGGGGTAATCACATTTTCGTTGCCCCATACCGGCTCTCTGATCAAGATATCATGAGAAAGAGACGTCGGAATAAATGTATATCGGTCATCAAAAGCAGTTTGTAATAAGATTTCATCAAGTGGCATGCGGCCTTCAGGTTCTTTTTTGAGCAAAGAATCGATGACGTGCTTTGCATTGTTTGATACTGATACAGAATCAGGGTAAGCGTACAGAATATCGAGGATTCTCTTGTAAGTTGATTTCACATCCTTTGACTCAAATGGAGGTCTGCCACACAACAAAGCAAACATAATAACCCCAATGGACCAAAGATCAACCTTTTTTGCAAAGATTTCCTATCAGATTAAATCAAGGAAGCCAGAAATAATACAAAACTTACCTCGAACGAGTGTCCAACCAATTTGTTATTTCCGTCAATAATTTCTGGAGCAATATAATTGGGTGTTCCACAAATAGTCTTCCTGCGTTCATCTGCATGTTTCAACTTAGCTGCCAAACCCAAATCACCAATTTTTACATTCATATTGGCGTCTAAAAATAGATTACCAAGCTTCAAGTCACGATGAATCACATTGATCCCATGCATATATTTAGTTCCTCTCACAATTTGTTTCATGAAATACAAGACTTCTGGTTCTGTTAGACGAGTGCGTCTTTTTAATAATTCGTTCATCGATTGGTTATGACATAGCTCCAGCAATATATAGCAATTCAATCCATCTTCAAAAAAATGCTTAAACTCGCAAATATTTTCGTGTTTCAATGTGCGATGAATCCGAATTTCTGCCTGCAGTTTTGCCCTAGCACGCGATTTGGTCAGGTTTGCTTTCGCTACTATCTTGATTGCAAACTCCTTCTTTGTTTCGATGGATCTTGAGAAATAAACCTTTGCAAAACCTCCCTTACCCTATAGAGGACCATACCAATTATTAATTATGAGATATATTGAGTAAAAAGATATCGTAGCCGTCAACATATGGTGGTCGTAACTTACCAACATTTTTCCTCTCAGATAACGATGTAACGAGGTAAACTTAGGATTACCATATTCATCCTTTTCACGTGACCTTCTAACTTCTTCAATCTCAACAAATTCTTCCTTACTAGATGATGGATAATATAAAGTCTGTTTGATTGGCGCAGCTTTCTGGACATTCTGTCTTTGTTGGTTTTTACCATTCAAAATATTCTGTGTCGACTTACGATGATGATTGGAAAGATTACCAAGCGGTCTCCTTGTATTGGATGGTGCGAGAGAGGTCATACTACTATTTTTTCTTGTTAGTCTCTCTCTGAGGATTTGGACTAAGCTTATGTCTATTTGATTTGTTCCATTCGTTACTGTAGACTGTTGTTCTTCTGTCAAGCGATCTAATGATCGCCTTTTCCCCTCAAGTTTTGCGAGATTTAGGCGAGTAACCGCTGCGCTCAAAAACGTGTAACGAAATCCTATAATACCTTTTGAGTGCAATCCACGACTCACAAATGTCGCCCAAAATATATCCCTAATACGATAAGTTTTCTTCAAACTATTTAACGGACATGATACTTAAGGGCTTTATGCAATATTTATTATTCCAACCGCCCTTCGGACTTCGACGCATGAAATACAGTAAAAGTTCCTGCTACATGCAACATGCAACCTGCAAATTTGGTTGACGCGACCTTCGCTTGATGTCGATGTGAATCTTCTGGTGTGTCTGACTACCGGTATTTACTTTTTCATATGCCGGTATTTGTAAATGCCTGCGTCAATACTTCGAAGTACATGTTATATTTTACCTTTCCTATTGGTAATACAACTTTATTGACCGTACACGTATAGGTGTACTAATAAGTAAGAAGTCAGTCGGGATGCGTAGCGAAGGATTCAGCTGTAATATTGGAATCAAGATGATGTTTGTGACATTGACGAGTTCGCTATTCATCTGAACCGCATCCATCCTAGTGGTTGTGCGTTTCCCCTTGTGATGATTAGGACGAACGCATTTCAGTGGTAAGCCGGCGTCGTATTCCTAAGGTGTGCACCAACTCCTGGAATGAGATATTCATAACTACCGGTATATGAAATAAAAGATTTGCATTGAAGCGATATGTGTAATTAGTTCCTCAAAAAAATTTTAATAGGTCAGAATGACTTATTCTATATCTATTATACCTCCTCATCTTTTCAGAAAAGATCAAAGTAGTTCTTCGATTTCCTGTACTTTTCAATAAAATTGTTAAATTTTACGTATGAATCATTCATTGCCTGCGATCCAAACTAGATATGGGTATCAAACACAAAAACAATAGACTTCGTGAGAAAGTTATGAATTAAGAAGATGTTGTGAATTCTGGTAGGAATTGGACTACTTAAGAACTGAATTTGAAAATATAGACATCAAGACAATCGATTCCTTGCTCTTCAATAAGCTAAGCACACGAGTGAAAACTTGAATCTGGATTAACTTATATTGATTATATTAAAACCCTTGGTATGTTCCCCCGTCTTCGCCTTTATAAGAAGGATCTTGTTGAACAGATGTTGCGCCTAGAGCACCAGACTGCGCGACATCTTGTTGCAAGTTCTGTGAAACAGAAAACAAAAATTTGAGTATGTATATCAGTGACGAAAGTAGTAAGTAATTGCTACGTTTTGAGTCCTTACCGCCCATTCGGATGGAAGATCCTTTCTCAACTTCAAGCCTTCCGTCTTTGTTCGGAATCCAAATGACTTGCTCCTCAAACTCTTCAAATCCGATACAATATATTCCCAAAACTCAGCCACAAAACCTAAATCAGGATTTATGCGCGAGCCCCCTGGAACGCAATCAGCCCTCAAAACAGTGCCACTGAAACCAGAGGACTTGAATTTTGGAGCACATTGAGAAATTATGTTTGCGGCACAATTGACACTCCCCAAGATAGGGATTCGTTTATTGACATCTTTTGGAATATTTGGAAGCGAGATCTTCTCATCATCCACTACTACGATGTCTTCATCTTCATCTGAGCGGCGCCCTTCAATGGTTCCAGAATCCACAGAAAGAAGGATAGCAGCTGGCTCATCGCTCCCACATAAATCTTTCGTGATTGTGTCCACTAACTCTTTAACGTTACACTCAGGGGCATAATCAAATCCCAAAGTCACTTCTGGAATTACTTCGAGATTTGACGATACATATGCTTGGAATATTTCACTATATTTATCCAAGGACATGTCGTCGTCAGCACTATTCATGACTCCTTCAATAGGTAAAACCACTCCAGAAACTCCAGTTTTTGCGACGTCGTCAGCTGAAAATGCAGTCTCACTAGATGTCGCTGGACCACAATAAATCACTGATAATGGACCAGGAAAATTTCCTCTCGCATCCTCCTGTTCATTTACAAACGTTGCCACGTTCTCTAAATTACTACTTGATATCCACGCGGTGCTTGCTTTAGCTTTCTTTCGAAGTCCTTCCGACAGCAAAGTAATACTGTTGGAAAGCAGAAGTAGAGCTGTTGGATCAGTCGGCTGCGGTAGAACTATCTCTGGTGAATGACTGAGTTTTCCCGTCAAAGTTCGAAAGGCGTCTTGAATTACATACTTTTTGTCTCCGAATAGTTTCGTCGATACCAGTCTACTTTCGCCTCCATTTCTTACGAACGCTTCCGAATTGGAAACAATTAGTAATGAAACAATCGTAGATGCTAGAAATTTCATTTCGTTTATTTGATTGATTCCGTACAAGAACTGGATAGAATACGGGAAAAAAGGAAAACGTTGCTATCGACCACAGGAACCACCAACCTACCTCTCTCTGTAAAGGAGAGGAGAATCGTCTTCAAGAGAGAGAAGAAAAAAAAGATAAAAGTCGTACGTACCGGTGCAATAAAATGTTTCGATTATTCCTGGCAACTGGCAATCAGTCAATAGTCAAAGTACGTACTTTACTATATTAACGTTTCTTAGCTTACTTAGCGTATCCTCCAGAGAGAATAGGAAGCTGAATGCTTCGATCTCGAGACTCCAGCAAGAGCAAGAGAGCTTAGCAATAGCAAGCAAGAGAGAGAGAGAGAGATGATGACAAGATACGAATGACGAGCACATAAACAACACAAAAAAGAAAAACAAACGAACCAACAAACAAACGCGCCATCATGGCCAACGCTACAACCACCAGCAACACCAGTGCCAATGTGACATACACTCGATTATCCACATCGTCATCATCGGATGGAATAAACTCTCCCAATAAAACGAATGCCACGAGGACGAGAAGTTCCAGCATCGGCAGCGGACATACATGTACTCGCACAAGATCGGAACGTCTAAGCGATAAATTTCAGGCGTTGCTTTGGGTGGGTGCTGCGTATCTTACAATTCGACATACTAACTTTTTTATAACGTTATTTCATCATCCTGAAATATATCGACCGTGCTTGCTTGTGGCTGTTTTGGGATTTTCGGTGAATGTTGTCTTTGTGCTGTATCTTGTTGTGTACGTGGATAAGATTTTAAAGATTCGAGCTCCGTGGGAGGTTTATTGTCCAAGGTACGGTACGGTTGTAGTGTTAAATTTTTGTATAGTGTATGATGCTAACACATCGATGAACGAACTATACTACCGGTAGTGTTATACCAACGATGACAGGGATTGGTGTCGTTACGTTTATTTTATTTATTCGTGCGGTATTTCCTGTTTGGGGCTTTATGTCTCCTCTAATTCTTGGTATTGTAAGCTTCGGTGGAATGTTTGGGCTGCAGTTTATTCCTTGGTTTTAATATAAGGTCAATGAGAGATGATATGTTTAGAGATTTTAGAACACCAAGCCTAGACTTTGAATCATCTTTTGCAGCTCCCTCTGATAATCTTCGGGTCCAAACAAGCAAGGAAACCGCGGTGTTTCCGTAATGCTTTGTCGCTAACGAAGCAGAAAGCTCTCTATCGTTGGACTAATTGTAATTTAGGATCAATAGCTTTTGTATTGTAGAGAAGCAGAAGTTCGCTTCATACATGCCGTAATTGTTTGATGCTACATCGCCGCACAAAAGTAGTCGATGAATCGTGAATCGTCATTGAAAAAGTCTATAGCTTATCTCTGAATTAAGACATGATATTATAGCTCTTTGGAACTCTAGAGGAGTCTTATATTTCTCGAAAGTAACTAACATGCTACGCTTGAAGAAGAATGTTGAAAATCCGTAAATTGTTTTGTATAATATGCTTTCAAGAGGTGAAACATTAAAACTTGGTTTGACACAGATATCAAACAAGTGCAGTCAATAAATTTTATTTAATGGCATCTATCTTTATTTTCCAGAAAGGTTTTCAATGGACTGAAAGATTGAAGTATGGTCGAGGCTTGTGCGGATTTGCATGCTTGCAAACGATTACAATGTATGATACAAACAACTTCTCGATGTGATCCATCCAGATTCATCGCTGCTTTTTCGTAAAATCGAATCCTTTCGAACGTTAACAAGAAGTGTGACACAATGATTCCAGGAAGTTGCTTCCAACTAACATGTAAATTGACTCCCAAACACCTTTGGGGAAAGAATTTAGAGATTAGTCGTATGAGAAACTCTGAATACTTTCTATCATTACAATTTTTTTAGCAAGCACGGCGGAGAAGAAGGCTCGAAATACCTGTAGTGGTAGTACCTAATAACAATATATTTAAAATTTTTCAACAAAGAGGTGTTATTCAGATACATTTTCATTAACAAATCAAAAATTCTACGTGATTCAGTGACTAGCCAAATCTATGAGTTGCGTATCGAAGTTTGACAATTTTTGAAATGTCTTCAATCTCGTTCAGTGCATAATCTAAATCTTCCCTCGAGTGACCAGCACTGATACAAAATCTCGCTCTCGCTTCCAACAGTGGAACAGCGGGGAACCCCACAACTACGACTGCAAGTCCACGTTTTAGACACTCGCGTGAGAAAGCAGGAATTTTCGTCGGATTGTAAAGCATAACAGGCATGATGGGGCTATCATAGTTTCCCAATACCTGCAGCCCCATATCGTTTAAGCGCATCCGAAAGTAGTTTGAGTTGTCCCTCAAGGAAGTGAGTTTGCGTTGACCTAAATCAGTACCATCCTTTCCCATGATAACCTTAAAAGCAGTCAAAATTTGTTTACAGACAACGGGAGAGAGTGAATTGTGATACAACATTCCTGCACTTGTTTGCTTCAAATGGTTTATCACACTTTTACTTGACGCGATATATCCTCCCATCCCACCGAAGCTTTTCGTAAATGTGCCCATTAGAATGTCCACGTCAGCTGGGTCCACTCCACAGTACTCGCAACATCCCCTCCCAGTGAGACCCATTGCTCCAATGCTGTGGGCTTCATCGAGGTATAAGTAAGCTTTGTACTTTTTACAAATCGCAGATATAGCCTTGAGATTACAATATTCTCCCTCCATTGAATACACCCCTTCTACAACGACAAGAATCTTATTCCATGGACGACGGCTTCGAGGTCGGCCCATAAGAATAGCCTCCTTCAAAATTTCTTCTAAATGAGCAGAATCATTATGGCGAAAAGTACGAATGGAAGCCCCACTGCCCCTCGCTCCGTTCACTATACTCGTATGGTTTAATTCGTCTGATATAAGCAAATCTTGACCGCTCCCAGAAAACAAAGCAGGAATAACAGTTGTATTTGTGTTGAAGCCCATATTGAAAACTATCGCATCTTCTTTCCCAATAAAACTAGCAACTACGTTTTCAAGCTCTTTGTGAAATATAGTTGTTCCAACCTCACATCTACTAGAACTCATTGCAACGGGCAAGTTATCGAGACTACTAACAACGTCTTTCTCACATGTTCCGTTCCAATCATCCGCAAAACCCAAGTAATTGTAGCTTCCCAGATTCAAACACTTTCGGACAACTGCACCATGTTCTGTAGTACCTCCAAAATATTTCCCTGATTCATATGTCTGTTTAGTCATCATTTTTGATTTCTTGTTATTACCCCACAGTGCATGCGAATCTGACAAAACTTCAAAACTTTTGCTGCCATCCTCGCTAACTCGTTCAATCATATCAAATTTGGCTGATGGTGCGGATCCAATGGGTCTATTGAAACAATCCTTAATGCAACAAAAAATTTCACGCTATAAACTAAATATGGTTCAGCATGTCAAAACAGGAGTCACCATTTCGTACCTGCACCCTGTGGTAAATCCTACGAGTATAGAAGTTTTCCCAACTCTTCAGCAGAATTGCCAGCGGTCTACCAAGCTCCTTACTATATTCGCGACTTCTTGCAAGATATCTATTCCAAGAATCATTTACATGAGTCAATGAATCATTGATCATAAAAAAGCCAACGCATTACATGATTCTACGTAAAGATATAACCATTTCACGTACCTTCCATGCTTAAAGAATTTCGCGATCAAATCTCGACAATGACCCACGGAAATCAAAACAGCATACCCAATGTAACTGGTCAACGCAATAAAGAGCGGCATGTTTTCGCTAATTGACTTATTGGTGGCAGTCGCAGTCATGCCACAATGAAGCTTTTTATCCTCGGCCGCCAACCTTTCGAGTTTCTCACGAACGTCCGCGTAAGGATCTTCCTTAGTCACATCCCTAGAGAAGTGATGACTGTGTCCATTACCATTACTGTGTCCATTCATGTTATTGGCAAAAATAGTTCAGGGGAGTGGTGTCAAGGTATAAATTTTTTAGTTACATGCAAATGTTGAGTTGTACACGAAAAGGTGAGAGCAATGCTAAAAATACAAAATACAGAAGAGCTGACACACAAAAAACAAAACATAACAAAAAACAAAATTTTCTTATGCTGGAAAGTCATGCGTTGCGCACCAGGCACACTGGAAAGAGGGCTGCGACCTGCGACGTTTCAATCTTGAGAACTGTTTGGGCTAATTTATATCATGAAATTTCTCAACTCCTGTGAGGAATAGTATAACGTCCACTGAGCGAAATCACTCGTAATGGAACTTTCGGTTAAAATAAATAAACTAGCAATTCTCAAAATTATTCGTGCCAATGAGTCATACACAGTCATTAATCCGTGCATAAGTAATAATATCAATATATATATGATAATTTTCTATTTAAGCACACATACATGTGTGTATTCGTATTGCACATAAATTAAATATGTACCGGTACTTCAAGCTTTACCATTTCGACCAGCAGCCACGCGAAATCTACACGTGTAACCACGGAAGATGTTCTTATCGCAGATGCGAACTGAAGTTGAACGCGAGGCTTCTCAAAGGTGATTGCAGTCTCTTATCACCACAGCTTTTCACTCTCTCCATCTGTGATCTTTTTCTTGAACAGAGAGTTCGGCTTCCGATTTCACATTCCGATCGATAACATGTTCTTTGCCCATGCATTTCATGTCTGGTAATAGTACATCTCCGAAACATTAAACAATACTCATTAACAACATAAGAGTATTGTGTAAAGGATAAACGATATTTGTAAGTTTTCGAGGATCTCAATTGGTCTTAGATTAACGACGTCCGGCTTACTCGTACATCTGTGTGTGTGTGTGTATGTGTTTGTGTGTGCGCGTAGTTTCAGTCTGAATGGGTGCACGCAAAGGTTCGCATGGCATATGGCGGCATTGCGTTGAATCTACTTTTTCAAAACGGTTTCCATAATTCATGTCTTCTGTATCCAAAAAAATTTAGAATTCTAACCTGTGATTTTTTCCGAAAATTGGAAGTGTTTCTAGATGTTCGATCAACTGAATAATATGAACAGTGAGAAATCCTTCGAAGTTCAATTTAATGGAGCGAGTAATACTAGCAGCAATGATACGAGGGTTGATGGTGAGGTGAATATCCTTGGAATTACAGGTATTGTCAACGGGAACAGGAATGCGAATGGGAACACTGTTGAACTATCGAAAGCAGCCGTCCAACAGCAACAAGAAGTATCCAAGCTTGCTGCTGTGAATGCCGCAGCTGCACGTATTGCTACCTTTCCAGCCCTTCCTGCTCCTGGTAATCATTTTGAACATTATGCTTCTTTGCGGTCTCTTAATGCGAGGGATTTGAAGGGTATGCAACAGAAGTTGGATAGTCTGAACAGTCCAACCATAAACGCTGCTTCGGCTTTACTGTCGGCTGCTGCTCCCCCATCAATTTCGATGCCAGCGCCTCTCGTACCTCCTCAGAAGTATGGTGTTGCGTCTCTTACGTCAAGGGTTCCCCATCCTGATGAAAAGAAACGTATTCCACATGTATACCACGACTATGCTCAAATTCCTGATCGTAAGTATGTGCGTAGGAAGATGGGAGGAGTTTCGCAGCCTTTTCCGGAGAAACTAATGGATATGTTGAACAAGGAAGGCCAAGCGGGACATGGAGATATTGTGGAGTGGTTGCCCCATGGTCGTGCTTTTATTGTTCGTAAACCGCGAGAGTTTACTGAAGTGATCATGCCAAAATATTTTAGGCAAACTAAGATCACAAGTTTTCAGCGACAGTTGAACCTGTATGGATTTAGACGCATCACACAGGGTCCAGATTCTGGAGCGTACTATCACGAACTTTTCTTGAGAGGTAGACCAAATTTGTGTGCCCGAATGGTGCGCACCAAAGTGAAAGGCACAGGACATAAGCAGGCGTCTGATGCAACTTCAGAACCAAACTTTTATGCAATGCCCGCTCAACCAGCTGCACCGAATACTGAAGAATCTAGCCAAGTAGGTCCGACCGAGGTTATTCGCAATGGAGTATCTACCGGTCCTGCAGTAAAGAATGTAAACTCAGTCAGTCAAATGTATATGAATCAAATTGCATTCTCCCCTCATTTGCACGGAGCAGCAAACTTATTAACAGGGATTGCACAAGGTCATACAGCCATTCCTGATCTCAATTTAAATAGTCAAGTTAATTCAGCGTCGCAACTTATAAATCATCCTACAATTAAAGGTATGTCGACAACTGTAACTTCAAATGCAAACGAGAACAAAACAAAATTACCAAATGCGAATAATGCGGTCCAGTACAATGCTCATTTAGAGGGTGAGGAAGGCGATAGCGTTACTCCAAATGTGGAAAATGGCGGTACACAGAGTGAAGGGATAAAAAATTCTGTTGTATTATCCGCTTTCCAGAAAAAGTTATCGAACGGCCAAAAGCAAGAAACAAAACCTAAAGTTTATGAATGTTGATATGCTAATGTACTGTAGATGTTACACTAATATGGTATAGGGATTTTGTTGTATTATTTCATATTAAGTGCAATGGAAGGAAGTTGCGTATAGGCTTCTCTTTGCCTGACCTACTAAATCGTTCTCATGCTCCACATTGCGTTGGTTAGCCGTTCGGCCGTTATAGTTCATGATCAAAGACACATCAGCACGCTTTTGTCGTACTTCTTCATATCTGCACCTTATTTTCTTTCGTGTACGAAGGAAGCGACGAATAAAACAATTTTTGTTGTGATTACTTGACACATTGCCGGCACCAATATGGATTCCTTTGATGTTTTTCGAATGCTTGTAAACGTTTGTTTACTATGAAATGACAGAATGCAAAGTCTGGGCGTGCTAAATAGAATTGGCTATGATATATAGAGGGCTTCTAGGTTTAGACGTCTTTACTTTGCATGCTTCGAATTATTTCGTTTGCTGAGAAACTGATTGACGATTGAGTGCTCAGATCGGTCGTATAGTTGTAGCGTCGCGAGCTTTGTTTCTCTCCTTTTTGGAGGAAGATTACGATAAGCTAACGTTGCCGTTCTTTCTTAAAACAGTTTTACAAGTATATTTTTTGATGCCGACAAATATACAACTGTATTCAAGTACATAAAGTCGATTAAATCGACGTTGTCTTCAACTGATAAGCTTCCTGGAAACAGGTTAATTCAATTCCACTTTTATCTGCTTTCCTTGAGTTTCGCGTCCTCAACGAAGAATGCTTTTATTGGTTTTCAGATGAGAACCTATTTTTTGCATTCGGCTGTAGGCTGAATAAGCAAGCGTAATGATAGTAGATCTAAATGATCAAAGATCCATTCCATTCCAAAAACAATGATACGCTAGCAACGTTGCCTTTTATTTTGCGTGGCTTCACTATTGCGAATATTAAAATATAATCCCATAGTGCATCGTAATAAAAAATTGTTGAGTAATAACACGATCCCTGTTACGGAACGTCTCGTGACCAAACATGGTGCATGAGACGTATCATAAATCGACGTAATCTTCACTGCCTTCATTTTAGGTTTGGGCATATTTTGAGGCAACTCCTCTTTAGCATTCGGATATAGGTCGCCCCAAGAATGTTTGATTTCTTCCACACTATCATG
>Ga0115008_10003644_pt1 | contig 12753 bp, 13 predicted proteins | sample FraStrMetagenome_FD_87164 | JGI IMG/M metagenome (GOLD analysis project Ga0115008, IMG submission 87164) | Marine eukaryotic phytoplankton communities from Arctic Ocean - Fram Strait ARC3M Metagenome | ecosystem: Environmental > Aquatic > Marine > Oceanic | place: Fram Strait | collected...
CCTGAATATTTTATTGAGAATAAATATACATTAAAATGAAAATGCAAATAGTGCAGATTTTCCGCTCTCGACAAATAAAGAAGGGACGCCCAATGTCTACTTTAGAACTACAGATTGGTCAAAATATGAGGAACAATAACTTAAAAAGTCGAAGCGAAGCTTCCCGTCAAAAAATTCTCGCGCTGAGCTTTCAAAGATTGTACGGTAGTCTAATTATAAGACTGTCTAATAATTTAAGATATCACGTTACCTGATATTTTAATTGAACTAGGAAGAGTTCTATTCGGCTGGATCATCATTAAATCATCTGGAATGACGACTTCGTCGTCGCCATTCTTTTCGGATAAATGCCAGAGATGAGTGTAGCTCGATGGATGTTTTGGAGAAGGAATCATTGATTGCGAGCGGCTGACAGCATTTCTTTGCGGCTCCGCGAGACCTTCAAAGACGCGAATATTATCTGAGACGGAAGATGTTCTTTTTCTCTCGCTGATAAGCATTCTTTGGAGCTCGTCAATTTGCTCATCTACGCTTGTGAGCTCGTATGTAAGCTCGACGCGTCGATTCTTGAGCTGCTCGAGCTGCAGCATAATCGCTTTTGTCTCATCGGTTAAGCTCTGTTCTTTCATGATTCCTTCTTGTCCATCATCGATTAACTCTGAAATATACTCATTTTAGAAATAAAATTCAAAAAAGTGAAGATGAGGAAGGTCGAGTGTTCAAGCCTGCGCAGTTCAGAGTTATGAATAACTCATACAAATTGGCTTTTGACGAGCCAGTCAGGCATGATAAGTACATTTCTCTTTGAGAATAGAATTCGAGCTTATCCGAAAATACTAAACAGCGGCAGAGATATTTATGCAAAAGCTAAAAATAAAACACACTATTTATTTTAAGAAGATGTCTCAATATCTCCTATTATAAAAGGCTATTATAAAAGGAGATCACGTGATGTTATAAATATCTTGAAATTCAGCTCAAATGGTATCTTGTCGATTAATAGTTTTTCATTTCTCCAGCTCAATTTTTTGAGTCTTCTTTTTTATACATAGTTTCTCTGTCTCTCTTTAAAAAAGATTTCACGATTCGTGAATCACGAGCGGATTGAATTCTAGTGAGCGAAATATTCCGACGAGCCCGGCGGTCCGATTCGGATTGTTCAACCCTTACTGTTGTCTGTTACGTAATAGTCACTCCCCTTTCAGCACTCCTCCCCTTTTTGAGTACTCGATTTCTAGTTGTGCACGCTAAAACAAACGCCGAATTCGGCTAAATTATTTATAAATTCGCGTATTTAGCGGCCAATCAGCGCAGAGAGAAAATTCGAATTTCTCCGACTTCTTACAAAATCTCTTAGTAGAGCAATTACCCCCTTTTTTCAGAAGAGACTATCAAAAATGAGTTTTTTTTTTCAAAATCAAGATTTTGAACCAAGTTCAGTGAAAGAGCTCGAATTGATTTTTCAAATTCTCGGAGGAAATCCTCGAGGAAGTGCTGGGGATTGTTGCGCTCAGGAGGGTGCCACTGCGAAAAAAAGGGAGCAAATGAAACCGTATCCGGCTCGTGTGACTCTGACTCTTGCTCTTCCATTTTCGCGTTTTCCATCTCTTTTTTATTCTTTCGAAATCGATCGGCACTTCATTTCACTAGCTGCGGATTATCCGAATATTTTGGGGCCTGACAGACAGGGGGATGAAAAATCCGATTATTCTTTTTAATTTCAAGCTCAAACAACCTGGCCAGACTCATCAAAATAAGTTTAAAGTAACGAGAATTATTTCGATCTGCACGTGGTATATTCTCTTGTTAATCGTCTATTTTTGGCATGAAGATTGCTGCCAATGGGCCATTTCATTTGATAAAATCGACTCCTGGCCAAGGTTGTGTCTCCCTCGGCTATTGTTAGGCTGTCGACTGATGCTGCTAGGGCTGCTATTGTTCGATATGGCTCAATTTGACAATGTACAGGCGGCATTTTCTTCTGTAGTTTGTATTTTTATCGCTAGCCTGACTCTTGAGCGAGCTTTAATCGTTTTAATGTCATTCATTTTAAGATTTCCGAATTATTTCGATTGAGAATTTTCTCATTTCCGGTGATCTTGATTTATCTTAAAGGTCGCTGGGATTTTCAAAATTATTGACGTCAGCTTCTCAAACACTTGAGTTGGGCAATTATGACTGTCTGGCTCGTTAAAAGCTACATTAGGGTGATTTTATTTTTCAATTTATAAACTAATTTCAAAACTAATTACCTGGAGGATCAACGGGCTCATCATTGAGCACATCGAGTTCATCTCTGAGTGTTTTATAGTCGGCAATGTGCAGATATCCCTGCTCACTTATGTAAGTCTCTGAATTTCCAGTTCTCGTTTCCATTTTCTTTTTACGGCGTCGTTTTGAAAACTGGCCTTTCGGACGTGACTGTTCACCGGTTTTATTCTCTCTCAATTGTAGGTTTTTCTCTGAAAAGAAAGAAAAATTACGATTTCGTTAATTCTCAAGTGGCCTTCCGCAAGTAACGGCCCGTGGGTCGCCCTGATGATTCACCCTTTTTCGCGAGTTTTGATATTTGCAAAGTTAAAAATTCTCTTTTAGGAACGTCGAAATTTAAATTTCTCGAATGACGACAGTCATCGAGCAGTGAAAAGAATGGTGACGCTGTAAATTACACACCGACAGTACACTCGCCAACTGGCAAATCGCAGTGACCTTTTTAAAGAGAATTTCTCACTTTTGATTAATGGGACTTTCTCTCGCGGATCAAATAAGTTGAACGGACAAATCGATGATCTGGGGCTGCGTTAGATCCTCCACCTTGTCGATAATGGATTACCCAGTTTTCAAATCTCTACGGTCAGATAAAGTAATGTGAAATAATCCTAGTATGCCTCCTTAAATGACGATACGTTAATTATGGACCCCCAAGGAAGAAATCCGGTCTAGTTTTTGATTGTCATGAGATTTTTTACTTACCAAATAGCCGATCTTCTTGAATTTAATCTCTTTTTTGACTATTCTGATTAAAAAAAGCTTTTATCGCATTAAAGGAAATAAAACATCAAAGCAGTGATTCAGATCTGGATGATGATTATGAGCTAGTCCTTCAAAGTAGCTCCAGCACACATTTAATAATTCACTTTTTTGGCTCTTAGCTTCAATGAAAATGTATAAGGTCTCGTGTGAGAAAAAAAACAAAAAGGCTGACGGAAGTGGTCGGCGCGCCGCTCGTACTTTTATGGCTCGTCAGCCCCTTTTTCAAAAGACCAATTATGCTCACTCACTTCACTGGCGATCGCCACTTTTATCACCGCCCTCTTCACCTCGACTCAGTTCGACAACTGTTTATTTTTGCAAGAAGATTTCAAAGCACATCAAAAGCAGATAATTTTATCATTTTACTTTCTTTTGTTTTTTAATAATCTCATCACTTGTTTTTATTTCTGTAAGTTTGGGCAATCAAATTTTTAGATCTCAACATTCACGAATGTTCTAGTTCGTGATTTTCCTCTTTCGCTTTAATATCTTTTCGTATTGATAAGATTGTTCCTAAAAATTTCAATTATTACCGTAATAAGTAACACATTTTTCTTACCCAGAAAAATAAAGCTTCCAACGCAAGAAAGTCTAAACAAGAAAGACAAGTCTCCAATGAGACTTCCCAAATAGATCGAAACAGGTGGTGCCAGAAGAGTTATGGGAAAACAGAGAAGCTGATCAACGACAATATATTTTGGTTGATTCTCGATCCCGAGAAGCTGAATGATCAGAACTTGTTTAAATCCGCCATATCCAGATATTGCGATGCCAAGGAACACGTGTCCAAGAAGGAAGCTCCAGTACGTCTTCGAGAAAGCGAGCGTCAATCCGCAAGCGATCCAGAGCAAAGAATCAAGGACGAGTAGATCAATCGGTTTCATACCGAATTTTGCCAGAGCTCCCCAAAACGGCCTAGAGAAAAAATCGACTGCAGCTTCTACCATCATTATCTGCCCATGAAAAAATGTTATTCTAACCCCTGGCTTGACGTTACTCACCTGAGCTATCATTTCCCTGTCTAAGCCGAACTCGTTCATTATATTTATAACTTGAGAAAAGATGAGCGTGACCACAAACGCGTTTGTTGTAACAGTAAGGAGTAGCATCCGGTTGAAATATGGATTTGTCTTCATTGTGCTGAGATTTGATCGGAAAAGGATTGCCAACCGGGCGAAGATATTTTTTTCTGGAGCAATCTGGCTGAAGTTGTTTTGCCTTTTGGGAATTTTTAATGCGCCAAATGACTTATTGATTCTTTTTTATACAAAAATTCATTCCTTGGAGGTGCATCAGGCTGATCAATAAAGAACTGGGCGCTTATCAGCTTGTGGGCTCCCAAGCCAATGCAAATAAGCATTGCTCCTGGCCATGAGAACGTCTTTTCATCGGTTAGATAAGGGCAACTGCATATTAATGTCTACCTTGATAAGCCAGTTCGTCAAGGGTCCGACGACAAAGGCACCTACAGGGGCACCAATGAAACAAAGAGGACCCATCGTAGCGGCGGTAGTTTTTAACCATCTGTAGGGCGCAACAGAGGCGACTGTTTGGCCCATACCACCGGCGATTCCAGCGAAAAAGCCGAATATGATAGTCGAGTATACAAAATATTCATTTAAAATAGGGTTGACATTGATACAAAATATATCTCTATTATAACTTTTATGCTCACAAAACGTATCAGCCCTAAAACTTGGCAACCACTGAGAGAAATATAAAATCGAGTAAGCAAATAAACTCATGCAAGAACTCAGGAAAACCCATTTCCGAGGCGAGAACTGATTATAAAAAAGTGCAGCGAAAATATTTGTTGCTATTCTCATGGCTTCGAAGAGTTAGCTTCTGTGTTATAATTTTTTTTATCAGAACACAATAACTGTCAAGACATTTTATGCATCTAACTCTAGCCTATGGAAACAGTTGGCATAATTCCGGCCCATTTGTAGTCTATCCGGTATATAACTTTCCACTCCACCATAAAAATTTGTGAGCAGAGTACGAATCCAAAGAAAAAGAAAGATAAGAACGCTGTATTTGCAACAATCAGCTGTTTTTTAATAAATTAATTTATATAATATCAGTATAGTTAACCTTTGAATATGGTCCATCGAGCCTTGTGTCAAGTCCAAAATGCTTTTTCATCATTTACGAGAATCCAACAACGGGAGATTTCTCTGTTGAAAAAGAAAACAGTATTTTTTAATTATTTATTTTATTCGATGCGCAGCTTTGAAAAATGAGTAACTTGGTTGATTTTGTTCGCAATATTCGAATTCTCAATTAACCAAAAGCTCAAACAAGAATAGCAAGAGCAGACAAAACGTCGCCAGCGCGCCAGTTTGCTTAGCGGAACCGAAAAGGTGACTGTTGCATAAATCGCCACTGCAGCTCCAAGCGCAGACGTACGCATCTCTAAACAGACGATTAACTAACTTTGCTAAGTGTCTAAAACTTACAGAACGGCTTCGGATTTATAATTGGCAGTACTTTTTGGATTCAAATACATTGGCACACAATGCTTCATTGACGTCTTTCGTGTTCCTTTTTGATCTATCTCAGTTTCTGAAAACACTAGATTTTTTTCTTATAAATAATCTCCCACGATTAGCCAAAGTCTTCGAGCAATTTCGGTGAATCTTGCCATGAGGATCAAAATCTTTTAAAATATCAGAGAATGGCGGATTATGAGGTGTCCTCTTAAATTTCTTGTAGATAACAATACTTGTCCAACAGGCGTAATCCCCGCAGTCAATTTCCTCGACTTTTTGCAGGTCCAAAGGTTATCATTTCGAAATTAAGAGCGCTTTCATAGAATTTGGAACGCTTCCCTGGCGGCTGTTTCGGATTGTCACGAATACTGTCGTTTGTGGGAAAGACGCACGATTTTCTAAATTCGAACATTTGTCTACGGCTTTCACTAGACCGATTGAAAGCAAACCCGAAGTAATTTCCGTCAGCAGCTGTAGACCCGATGATATGAGAAGTATTTCCCACGGGGTAATAGTAGCGCAAATTCTCTATTTCATCTCCTTTACGTGGCATGCAACTGTAGCATTTACTGCATAAAACTGTTGTACTTAGTTGAGTGATCAGTAAAGAAAGTCTCAACATATTATTGAACAAAGATTCTCTCTTAATAAAATCCTATAATGGAGTTGAAAGAAAATTCAGAAGATGGCAACGTTCTCGTTGCCTAAAGGCGATCGATCTGAAGCTAGAATATTCAATCCTAATAAAGATATTCAGACAAATTTAATATTTCAAAAGGCATTGCAAAATAACCTTGACTTTTTATAGAAGTACATTATTTTCCAGGTTATTTATCATTTTTAAATATAAAGAAAGTTCATTGAAAATCTGCTGAATCTGCAGGTACTTTTTCTCGGCTTGACAGAGATAAATCAAACGCATAAAGTCACAGGACGTGATTTTTATGGACCTCTTTAAGTGTATGTCAAAAACTACAGGGCATCGATACGTGCGTCTGATAAACACACTCTGACTTCAAGAAATACTTTCTTATCAGCAGCACTTGAGTAGAGTTTTTCGAAGAAAGGAACCAGCGCGTGAACCTTTTACAAAATAAAGTTGAATTTAGACGCGTGTTACCCATGGAAGCACTTGCAACAACCGCTCAAGCTGTGAACAAGTTCAAATCAGGCCTGAACGGAGCGCTAACTGCTGAGCAAAAACGAGTAAGTATAGTTTCAATTCTGAGAGAATCAATAATTTTTTATCAGGGAATAGCCGAGATAAAAAAACTCGTCGCTATATTCAAAAAGGAAAAAACTGCCGACGATGAAGAAATTACCAATTTGGAGTCTATGATGCATACGAAACGCTTTGTAAGTCTCAAAGGAAGAATTTTATATTATATTTTTTGTCAGGAGTTTGAGACCAGAAAAAAAATTGTTATGGCTGCATCTGAAGCCAGGACAGCCGAAAGAAATAGGCTTAAGCAGATATGGGAAGATAAAATAACTGCGGAGAAAAGAGAGCAGGATAATTACTGCGGAACTTCAAAGGTATAAATGCGTTTCAATCCTGTGACAAAAAAAACTTAGGTATACGACAAAACCAGAGCTCGAGAATTTCGTTCTGTCTTTCGAGTCGAAAGTTTCGACGACGTATGCGGCGATCTAAATTTCTCGTCCAACCAAATGAAGAAAGCGAAGAGCAAATTTAAACCTTTAATTTTATTAAAAACTCTGTGAATAAATATTTTATTTCCTCAAATAATATCATAGAAATTGTCTTTTCTCGTAGAGCGATTCTGCGTCAGAGATATTGTCGTTTGCGTATCTGCACTTGCGTGATAAATTTTCCTATCATCAGTGCGAGTTCTTCGTTTAGTTGAAAACCTTCTTCTTGTCATCCTTTTTATTTTTCGTGCTCTCGCAGACATAATATTTGCCTAAATTTAATATATTTACTGGCAAAAGAACACTTTCTACTGACCAGAAGAGAAACGAGCCAGTCTAAAATGCCTATAAAGGTGGCGAACGACATGCCCAGCATGAGACCAGATGCACCTCCGATGTCAGACCATAACTTAAAATGCAACATGCGGTTATCTACTTAGTTGAAAACTTGTGTATGAGAATATTCTTCAACTTCTTCGTCGACAGCTGAAGTCCGACTAAAAGATCTCAGAAGAAGAAGGCGATGTTTAAAGTAACCTCAAATAAAGCATCATTGACGTCATGATCATCGAGTTATTCTTCGCAAAGGTACCCCAGTTGTCCTCTTTAAAATATTGGCCCTTAATTTTATATGACACTAAAGTTTGAAAGACGGGATATTCACATATTGAACGGCTTCATGGTGCGTTTCCACTTCCATGCAGTTCGGCGGGCACGTGCAGCCTCCATAGCTTTACTTAGGTCAAAAAGACGATAAACTTATCAAAAGATTTTAAATTAGGACCCATCGTTGAATTGTTCCAAGATCGGGGCAACGCAAGAAGAGTGGACAGAAAATTTGCATAAAGGCTTAAAAAGAATTTAATTAAAATGATATTAGTTATTGTCATCAAAAACCTTTGTAAGTTTGCCAGTTTTGACATTAATTGGAAAGTACGGAGCGGAGCAGTTGCATTTTGAATGAATCTTTCAGACGGAATTTCAGGAAACTAAATCATAGGCAGATTTTGATCAGGGGCAATTCCAGGCCTGATCCAGCAAACATTCGAACAGACACTGATTACTTGTATAATTCTCGTAGTGCTTGATTTATATAGTGTGATTAGTATGTTCAGACAATCTCAGATTTACTTTGAGCGATGAGTTAGAAGGATTGCATTTGGTGAAGGGGTATCTGTATCGCAAGGATGATCACTTTTTATAGAAGACAGATTTAAACTCGATGAGAAGAGCGTTTAGAAGATCCCAGAATATGATATTCTGAAAATAACAAGCTCCATTTCTTGTTTTTTTACATCCTTGCCCAAGACGTTTCGTATATTTCTGACGGAGAGAGACAATTGGGACACCTCTTGTCACATCAGAGAGCTTATAACTCGGCTTTTTCATTATTTTTCATCATAATCCGGTCATCATAGCTAATCCGGTTCTTTTCTCTCAATCTTCACGAAGTTGTTTGTGAATACAGAGGTAAGGAGCATGTTTATGATAAGCATGGTATAATAAATATATATAGGATATATAGGATAATAAATAATGTGCAGAAAAATATGATTATAAAATGAAAAATCATTTTCCGAGAATAAATATCTATCTATTTATACGTGATAAAGCCCGGGATAATATCGATTTGGCAGGCTCGAGTGCTTGATCGTCCAGAGCACTGAGAAAAAACTGTAAAGAATTTGTATTCAAACACTTAGTTTAAATACTTCTGCCATTCCTTTTTTCCAAGATTTAATCATAGAAAGAAAGAGAAAAGCGATTTCGTTATGACAGTAAGTCCTCCTTGATATCATAATCTATATGTAGCGTGTTTTATACCTGTAGTAGAGCGTAAATCCTTCCAGATAAGATGCCCAGCCGATTGAGGTCCAGTCCGATTTAATGCACAAAGGATCAAAAAATTCGTTTGAAACTTAAAACTTCTAACTTCATAATAAAGAGATTATAAACTCTTTAAAATTCATGAGGTTTTTCACATGCCTCATGCAAAGAGAGTTGTGGCCGATTAAGATAAAAAAAATAAATTTGAACAACTGTGTTTGACCCTGAATTGAACGTGAAAACCATAGACAATGAGGTTGTTCGCCCCCCGTCACCCTCAATATCCATTTCGTCGTGCTTCTGTATAATAAAGATATATTTTTAAATAATATAGTTATTTCGGTCATACTTTCTACTTATAAAGAATTAAATTTAAAAACCCTTACGTTGTCAGACGGCGTCGGCTCTTCGGGAATGAGCTGCAGACAGTAGCCGTACATAGTCTGAAGTTAATCGGCTGTGCGTCAAACTTTTTAGTTTTAATAACACAAGATTATGAGATGCAGATCACCCTGTGTTTTCATCAATTCATGTCATGAGGCTCAAGATATCGAGAGAAACCTATATAAAACACAGGTTTGTTACTTACCAAAACAACTCGCCAGCTATTGAGACAGCTTAAATTTGCGTTACTCTTGATATTTAAAAGAAACCTACTTTCGCTTTAAAGTGTTCGCACTACAGTTTTTTATGTACAGTAGTTTTGCTCGTATCTGCACCCCCGACTCGGCGCGAAAGTAGCCTATTCAAGCGACATTTTCGCTGAGAAACTTTGCCGCTCTCGCCCACCTTTCTCCCTTTCAAAATCCCCCGTGGTGCGCGCCGCGGTACAAGTTCGGGTGCCTATACGAGCAAAATTATTGATAGAATGAGAACCGTTATTTCCTTTTGATACTGGCAGGCCTTCACCCAGAATAATGACATTGTATCCTTCATGACTTGAAAGAGTTGCATATTAATTAAAATTGATTGCGAGATGTTAATTTTATAACAGATTTTGTACCTTTTGTTATGTTCAACGAGTCAACGATTTCCAGAGATTTTTGGTTTATATCGAGCGGTATCTGAGCGCCATAATAGTACGGCAGTATATTTTCGATTCCTTTGACCAAGATTATTTGAATGGTATCAAGAAAGTAGATCATTAATTTTTCATTCTATTACCTGAGTAGTACATGTCCAAGGCTTGTTTTGAGTGCATTGAATTGAGACAAATGGTAACCAGATCAGAGATCACGACTTTATCCGATTGTATCGTATGCTTATTATAGCAAGCATTAATTTTCGGGATCTCGCCTTTGGAAATTCGGCGATAATCGGCTGAACAATGTATTATTCAGACGGCAGACAGATTTGATACGTATATTTAAACGTGTTTTCATTTTCATCAATGATAAAAAATACTTTACCGTTGTCGGCTTTATAATTGACGGGTGATTAAAGTATCTAGTTCCATTCCGAAAACACATATAAAAAGAGTAAGAGAGCCCGAGAATGAAAACCAATGACCAAAAAGCTCGACGGTATGAAGGAATTTCCTTGCTAAAATTGCATAGTATCATTTTTGGAGGTCAAACAAACCTAATGATATAAGTGAGACCATGAGGGCCGACATGCTCTGCGAATTTTGAGAAACTTTTTCTTGATTTTTCCCCTAAAAATTGACATTTTTGATTATTTCTTTTCATTTTGATTCTTTGAGCCAAATTCTTCCTTATAAAGTGCATTTGACAATTAAAATCTAAATTAAAACTGAATTACATTGTTCATATTCTGCTCAAATGATCCGCTTGATTGGAAATCAAGAGTTTGCCTAAGTTTCAAATTGAGCCTCGTTCCTGAGTATTAAATTTAAAAATTTATTCTGTGCGCTTCAAAATTCAACTTACAGCAAATTTTCCAGAAATGAGCAAAATCGAAACCACATCTTACGTAGAATAATTAATTGCAGCTCGTACGTGTGCTGCTAACAATCGATTTCTTACAAATCATAGAATATAATCATGACTTTTTTTGAAACAAATGTTTAGTTATTTCTGCAAGACTGACGACTTATAAAAAAATGAGAATGAATGAGCTGTCACCAGCAGAGATGTACGCGAAGATTGGTCTACGAGCGGTGAGTGTATAAATATAAAATTTAAACCTTCTAAAAAGGAATTTTAATCGATGAGATCAAAACAATGAAATTATTCTTCAGCCACCACTTCCTTGGCATTTACAAATCGAGCACTCTCGTTCGACAAAGTCAAAATACTCATTTGAAGAATTCAACTCGCAACAACACAAAACGCGCCTACAAACATTCCAGGTAAATTTTTACTGCAGTCTTAATGCACCTTCATAGAATATTCTGTAAGAGGACGATTGAAAAATATTTTAAATTAGACAGATTAGATAAATAATGAATATCTGTAAAAACTAGCAGATTTGTGATTTTCAATTCAGCGACGGACGGGCGTTGTTCAGTCCGATGCATCAGATGTTAAGTCTCACGTGAAACACGTACGAAGGTCAAGGAGCGGAGATAAATCCAAATCAAGGCAGAATAAAGATGTCGAGGAAGAAGATGAGTCGGATATTGTTGACAGTTGGCGTTTTAATACCGCTCAAAAGGGTGAGTGCTTTTGCAAAATCGTCGTTGGCCTTGCTTGTTTAACTTTATCTAGATTTATTTTTATTTTAAGAAATTGGCGAAGAAGAAGAGCGACTTTTTCTTATGCAACGAGCAGAAATCGAGTTTTTGGAATACAGAAAATGCCAAAGTCTGACAGCTTCACCCGCTCATACTGGTAAGCAGTTTCAGAATCGAAAATGGGAATTCATTAAAAATTAAGATAATGGCTCAGAATGCTCGACACAAAGAAATAATTCAATAGGAACAGCAACGGTTCAAAAACCGAAGAAACGTGGTCCGCTAAACTTCCGTCCTTTCAACTTGAACAAGAAGAGCTTTCGAAAAAATCAGCAGCTTTGCTAAATTTTGTATTTTAAAAATGCATATAATTTACAAAATATTGTTAATAAAAATAAGACTGACATGTAAAACTAGATACTTGCTTATTGCGTCATTTGGGTTTCTACTTTTCGAAGGACCTGAAAACCTCAACAAGGGCAACAAGGGCAGCGTATGATGAGTATTTTTTGAGAAAAAAAGATCCATACTGAAGACCCCAACAAGGGCAACATGGGCAGCAACTGAGGTGCCGAGTTTGTTTGTTTTTAGAAGTCGGTACAAATAGGGCGATCTCGAATTTCTCTACAACCTCTTCGCGGAGCGAATTCAATTTCCAAACCCTTGGATTCTTCTGAATTAAAGAAATTTCAACAATCAGTTTTGTTGAAAAATTAAATATATTTTGATAACAGAAGCGAGTTCAGCAAATAATGTTACTCTTTCTGTATTTTCTCTTTCAAATGCCATTGCTTTAATATTTTTTGATTAAAGTTATCTGACTATCATCGTGTTATTATCACAACATTGTGAGCTTGCGGTGCGGGATTCATTTCCATTTCGATTGAATGAGTGAAAATAAAGAAACAAATCCAAATTTTTAAAACAATTCTAGAGATTCTACGAAAAGCAATATTGAAAACAATTAAATTTTACAAAAACAAGCCCATACTGAAATGCGCCGAAAAGGCAACACGTTGCCCTTGTTGCCCTTGTTGCCCTTGTTGAGGTTTTCAGGTCCCGCCCGAAATTGTCGATAAAATTGTATGAGAGCTCATGCAAACCAAAATTTTC
>Ga0115008_10003645_pt1 | contig 12752 bp, 14 predicted proteins | sample FraStrMetagenome_FD_87164 | JGI IMG/M metagenome (GOLD analysis project Ga0115008, IMG submission 87164) | Marine eukaryotic phytoplankton communities from Arctic Ocean - Fram Strait ARC3M Metagenome | ecosystem: Environmental > Aquatic > Marine > Oceanic | place: Fram Strait | collected...
AATCCAGAGTGGCCCTGCGTTTTTCTACATATTCTTAACACTTTCTTGGGCTTTCCATCAATATTCAGATGGCTATTCATCTGCTGAATAATTTCTACCTTTCTTAGGAACCTAATAGGAAGTATTAACAGCCGAAAATTTCCCCATGAGAAATTTTCTATTTTTATTTTTTCTTCAAATGCAATTTTTTTTTACTTTTTTATCTTCTAATAGTAAGTCAGTATCCTTATAATGGCAATTAATACAGAACTAAAAAAATGTATCAAAAACGAAGTCCAAGTTTCTAACGTTGACTTCCAGCGCGGTGAGCTTGACGCGGGTCAGGCCGTTACCCGCGTGCTATCGATGTACTCGTGGATATTGGTGCTTAGTTGTTCTGAAGCACGAGGTGGCGGTGCTATCAACTAACCTCCGACCCGTTGCGCGCTGGGCTCGGCGGCGCCCCCGCTCGGCACCGTGTCCGTGGCCGCCCGGTGCGCGGCGCCGCGGAATAGCGCCAAGCCATTTATAAGGATCGAGCTGTGGCTTTAAGGTCATTCTTAACCGACGTCCCAGACAGTCAGAGACATCAGTCGTCCATCCAGCACTCTTCCTTGCTATCAAACAACAGTTCGGATTCCTCCCTTTTTTAAAACAGAGCTAAATCACAAACACGAACATGCGAGTTCTATCTTCACTTCTCATTGCTGTCCAAGCCGAAACATGGAGAATGGTCGAAAAAGACCCAACATATGACAGAAAGCACGCCATAAACAAGCTCGCAACGTAAGTTGAAAATTCAAATACCTAATTTCTATACAGCTTTAAATAGTTCTGACAAATTTGGTATCTAAAATTTGACTTCAGAGCTAACGCCCTCGCTAACCGACTTGCGGTTTTTGCAAAGGGAGGTAACCCAAATAATGAAGATGAAGTTGCAACAGGACTTTACGACAAAGTGTTGATGCACAACACCAAATACTTTGAAGTAAGTTGCAATATGAAAAACTTGAACTAACGGAACTCTACAGAAACTCGAAAGAACTTTGATGGATGGAGACTGTGGACTGATGTATAAACCCAAAAAGAACAAGGACAATCTCAGAGTAAGACAAATATTAATTTTTGTGAAGATTTTCGAAATAATGTTAATTTCAAGATTCAAAAAATAACAACTGATTTTAGCGACGACGAAGCACTACTCGACCGAGTTTGGCTCTTGATCACGACGACATTTTAAACCTCTGCGACGATATGGAGGGCGAAGAAGGCGACGAATGCGTTTTCGTAAGTGACTTACAGCTTGCTATTGTTCAAATAGCTCGTTTTTCATGAATAGCTTTTAACAGTCATCTCTAGAACGAGGATGGAAGCCTTGCGGGAGTTGATGCTGGAACCGGGCTCGATGTTCGACGAAGAAAAGCCTTCGATCTTGACCCCGAAAAATTCATCAAGAACGCTCGAAAAGTTCATACTTCTATCAAAAAATTCACACAAGTCTTCCTCGCGAACTGCGACAACGAGGAAGGCACCAGAAACAACAAGCGACTGAAGCGGTAAGAATTTACGCGCAAAGATGCCGATGTTTTATTTTGTTATTTTCAGAAACATGATCATGCTCTCTCGCCGAATGCGCGACGGCGTCCGAGCCGGCTACTGCACTGTTGAGGAAGTCGCCGACACCAAATGGAAGCGACTCTACCCCAAGATCCCCAAGAGCGGTCCCGATGGCAAGGACGGCATTAGGTTCGTTAATAATTGTAATGACCCTCTATAACAACTGCTGTCTAGCTGGTCCGAATTCTTCATGCGCAGAGCTACTCCAAAGACACGTGGAAACCAGGATGAATAAGCATCCTCCGGACCCATTTTAAGTCTACAAGCAGCCCTCTGTACATACCAAGTACTCGATTTTTTCGCACCAAAAGAGCGATCGCATTTTCCTCGACGCTCACTAGCTTGCCATGCCAAAACGCCCTTATGTGAATATTGCCAACGGTTCAAACAAATGAATTTTCAAAAATTCAAATTTAAAAGTCTACTTTTTTGTACATATATTTAATGAAACTTTCCTATTTTGCTATTAATTCAGAAAGCGGCGCAAGAATCGGCTCATGTTTAGCCAAAACTTGGCCGCGCTCTGATCTACAGGCCTTGTCGGATATCGATCAGCCAAACTTTTGTAAAATCAAGTTAGAACTCTGATATGCAATTATTATCAGAGCTAAACATTTTTTCTACTTTTGAGGAACTTACACGAGAATTCAGGAGATATTCCTGCCTCGTGCGGAAGCAATTTTAATATATCCGAATAACTTTAGAGACTATTCTTATATAATAGAATGCTTTTGCGGGTTCTTCCGCACTATTTTTTGCCCATATAACTTCGCCATTTTTATATGTTAGCTTTACCACTAAGACTGCCCATTTACTGGGCGATAAGCTCCAAGGGTAAACGTCCTCGATGAATGAACAATGTGAAGGTAAGGGGTTAAAATCTAAATCCTTCGCGGTGAACATTTTATTTTCGCATCGAATCGGAACTCTTTCCGGCTCGTGCGTGCCCAAACTCGACTCGAAATCAACGCTATTTCGATGCGAGTTCGGCTCGAAAATGTTAAAATTATTGACCCCTGAGCAAGACCGGACTCTCGACCCAAAACGACATCGATGGGTCGACGATCAACTCCGACGATTGCGATAAACACTTTTCTAAAAATGTTTACGAAGAGATTTGGATTCGATTGAATCGGGCTGCGAAGGGATGAAACCGCCCAAATCCAAACCTGCCATTGAGTCTGGCGCTTTGATTGAGTCGGCTTCGATTTCGAAAAGACCCGCACCACTGAAACAACAAAACAAAAACACACACAAGTACACTTGCTGGCGCAACACGAAGATAACGAAAAAAACTACAAAACTACTTTAATTCTGCTGATTTAAGCTTACTTACTAAACGAGAAATTGTCGTTCAAGTCAATCTCATCCCAAGCCTGTTTGATTTTCAATTCCGAAATCCAAATGCCGACACAACATGTTCTGCGTTTTTACAACTTTATATATAAATAAACATTTACTGTGAATTATAAACCATTTTGTCTCTTTTTTCGAAATATTTCAAAATATCAAAAAGCAATAGAAAAATCGAAAACTAAAGGCAACTAAGAACGAGTAAGCACTCCTGCGAATTGTCAGATTTTTATCTCAACTACGAGGATGGAAGCAACGTGCAAACGATGTTTAGGAAGGCCAATTGCTACTAAGCCCTCCTGAGATACAATCTCAACTTGCCCAAAACAAAGCACTATTCTCCTGTTTTACAATAAATGCAGGCACAATTTTAATTACTATGCAGCGCGATAAAAAGAAAATTTATAAAGAAAAGTAGCTTTTAGAAATAAAACGAAGCAAAAAGCGGAAACTGATCGAATTTACCCAAAATAGTTGTGCGAATACTCTGAGATCCTCAAATAAAAAATCGAAATTGCTTTTAATATGCGTTTTTATATTTTTTAATAAATGAAGAAGTGAAGATCAAAAATGAAGATTGAGAAAAGGCAAAGTGGTCACTTAAACGTTTTGAAGATTGAATTTTGGTAAGCGCTGGCTTCTTGCGCATTCTAAAGGAAAAGGAGCGGACCTGCTGATCTCAAGTTACGATTGCGAATGTCGATCTGACAGTGTGTGACGGATCGTTCTACGCAGACCGGATCTCGCTCCGTCACAAATTGTTCCTCAGACTTGTGCACTTTTTAGAATCATGAAATGTTAAAACGTAGGCTTCATAAAGTGAACATCCGAAAGCAATGAAGTTTAGAATGTTACTTCCTTGAATAGGCCGGAAAGATCAGAACGGTTCCAGCTCTTTGAGCTCGACGCCTATCGCTTCCGCTTATCTACTCTAGTTTTTAGCTGGACCGTACTCAAGCTTCTTACGAGCCATTAACTATGCAGTTCTAAAAATAGGTTTAAAGAGCGTCTTGGCAAATGGAACAGATTTACTTTTTAGAACTGCTTGTTTCGAAAACAATTTTTGATTCTAAAAAAGCGTGAGTGTTTTTACATAATAAGAACAGAATCTTTCTTCTCTTCTTTAGAAAAAAATCATATGGGCTTCTAATTTATATGAATATTAGATTAAATCAGCATGATATTAAATGAACATTTTCCTTGTTAAAAAATTGGGGAAACAAGATATCTATCATAATGATCAAAATTGAATTGTCATTTATAAACGACTAAAAACTAATCTCGTCCATCGCAGCGATAAATTTTAATCTGACTTTTGTCTTTCGGGATCTGTTTTCCTACCCGATTATGGTCGGTGACGATAGCATGGCTAGAGCGAATTGAGGGGCAAATCTTGAAAGGCGATCGTTTTCTACGAATTAATCCGCTCTCTTATCTCATTATCCAGCGGGTCACTTGCTTAGAGAGGAAGTTTGATTTACGCACTGCAATTTTTACGCTTAGATTCGGACGGAAGTTCATTTTAGAAATGCTGTCGCGACACTTATTGATTGTGAACGCGCAAAAGAAGCCATATTTACCAGATTAGAGCGCCCTGACGTGAACAGCGTTTATTTTGGCATTACAATTAAACCTTTTCTAATTTTCTTCTGTTGAAATTGAAAGCAAATAGATAAGCTGGTTATATTCAAATAAAACGGAGAGTGACGAGATGCGTTTTGCGAGACTGGTCTTGTTTTCTGAATAAGCAAAGTACCGATTTGATAAAATTGAAATTCCAAAAGTCAAGAGAGACCAGTCATACAGTTTTTGTTCTTTGTCTTTCTAAAATCGACGATCCCGGAAAAAAAATATTTTCAATATATTGTTTCGTTAAAATTTTGGAATATTTGTTTTTGCCTTTGAATCAAAACACTTTTGAATTTTCGAATGTATGCTTTAAGATTTATTCAAAAAAGCAGAATGAACGAATATTGAATATATAATAAATTTGAGTTGCTTTAAATTGAACTGTAAGGCAGCGCTTTATTACTTTTGAAAATAATTGGCATATTCTTCTGCGTTGAACTACGACTTTTTATATGAAGAGTTCACGGCGGTAGTAAAGGGTACATGTCGTGAGTTGTGAGTAGAACGTAAGGAGGGGGAAGCATTCTTTTGATTCGGTGAAAGAGCAGCGGAGAACTGGACGATGTTATTATTACTGTATGTTCACGTTTAGCACGAAGAATAAGTTGGAGGTGATGCTCAGTGGTGCTCAGGAACGCCGTCCGGCATGGATTTCTGGTGCTGATATGTTGGCATCTAAATGATTAATGTTTATTTATTGCTAATTTGTTATAAATTACATTTTGAGCCGGTACCATCCCTGGCTGGCCTTGAGGTTGAACCATCATAGGCTGCTGGAAATTGTGTGTGGGCAGCTAAAATAAGTATTCAGTAAGTGAAATAAATCGGGAACATCAATATTACACCGCAACTTGTTAGCTTCAACATTGATTTATTAGTAATCGAAAGCGTATAAGCTCGATGAGGGTTACGAAAAAAGATGAATGATAAATGATTTTTAAAGTAGTTCAATTTAACCGCATGGGAAAGATTGCACTTTACAGAACTCTGTTCCATGCGATTAAGCTTTATTGATAAATCTGATTTGCGCATACATTGGAAGCGAACCAGTTATTTTCAGTACCAGTATTGGAAATAATCTCCAAATAACTTAAGAAGGTGTTTACCAATTAAGTACTTACGAAAAGTAATGCTGTGTAAACGTTAAAACTCAAAACAAGAATCTGAAATAAGTTACCTGATAGCCATTTGGTATGTGCATCGGCTGCATTTGACTGTGCTGGCCCATAGATGAAGTTGGAGGAGAAACAACTTGGCTCTGAAAGATAATTTAGATTCTGAAGAATGAGGTTGTTTTACCGGATCCATGGCTCTTCTCATTAGATGTGCGTGAGTGATGGGTTGTTGGTGAGAATTGGGAAGAGCGTGTGTCTGGGCATGGAGTTGAGACAGCTGTGCCGCCGATAGCTGTTGATGCTGGGGCGGCGCTTGCTGTTGTTGCTGAGCTTGTTGTTGAGTATGTTGTAGCGTCTGGTTGGGCTGCTGTGGTGGAGGAGCTTGCTGTTGCTTCGCCGTCTGCTGCTGTTGGACAGAAGTTTGCTGCTAACAAATAGATTTTCGCTAATTTTAATAGACTCTTACCTGGAGTTGCTGCTGGGTTGGCTGCGGCTGCATTTGCTCCTGTTGAATTGGCTCCGTCGGGTTGATCTGGTTCACCCAGTTCTTAGTCCTATCAGCTGGTGTTTCAATCGGGTGATTTTGAACTGATCCCGACGTTGATAGATCCTGCTAAGTAAGTTAATGTATGCCAAATTAAAAATAAAACGACTAACGGGTATACTCCTGGATTGCTGCGGTGCATTCTGTTGGTGTTGCTGCTGAAGCAGGGGATTTTGAAGTTGAGGAGGAGGAGCTTTTTGCTGCGGTGGCTGTTGCGCAGGTTGTTGTTGTTGCTGTTGTTGTTGGGGATTCGGAGGTTGTTGCTGCTGTACAGGAGGCGCTTGCTGCGCCTGTTGGACCATCGCGCTATTCTGCAACGAGGCCATTTGCATTTGGTACTGGTTGATCTGCTGCAGTTGATGCTGGCTGAGCTGCGGCATCGTCTGCATTTGCGTCGGTAGCCCCATCGTATTTCCCATCATCTGCGCAGGCATTGCGTTCATCATATGCGGACTGATGACTTGAAAGTTCCGTGCGAGCTCTTTTGCTATTCTTGTCCCTTCGTGGCCGAAATGGTCTGCTGCAGACGTTATTTTGGGCAAGTGTCCTTGCTGGTACATCTGAGCTGGTATAACGTACGGCATTGTTGACATGGCTTGTTGGTTATTCGGTTGCAGCTGTGAGAAATATGGAAAATTAGGATTCGGAGCGGCTTGATACTGCGCAACGCCTGGAACAGTCGAGAGATCAGCTTGTTGAGGTATTTGGCTCATCGACGGTGACGCGCGAGTGAAGTTCTCCGGCTGGGGAATACTAGGCGCGCGTTCAGGTATTGTGCTTTGAACTATAAGAATATAAACATGAAGATTCGAAATGTTTTAATAACGCTTACTTTGGTTGGGATGCGAATCAGCTTTACGAGCTTGCTCTGCACGGAACGCCTCCTCTGAAGAGTCTGACTGTCGACGAGCATCGATCGACTTTCGAGGACGTTTTTTCTTCTTAGACTGATTAAAATAAATAACCAATTTAGTAAATGTAGATAGTTACCTGATCAAGCGCACTTATAAGCTTTTTATCAAAATTTTTAAATATTTCATCGAGCCTGCTTTTTAATTCCAAGTTGTTCCTTTCCGCCTGTTCTGCCATATTCTTTCTGAACAATTCCATTTGCCCCTCTAAAGCGTCACTTTGCTTCTCATTAAAGTCGGCATAAGCGTTTGTCATTTCGGAGACAAAATCTTTTATAGAACGGGAGGCACCAAACGCGATTTTAGATGTGATATCTTCTCTGAAGTGTTGACCGTCAGTCTCGTCGTCCGCATTTGATGATGTATTGCTGTGCACTAAATGTCACCGTTTGTCAACTTTTCAGCAAGGCTAGATTACCTTGAGGCGCTTGGGACTGTGATGTTGCTATTGAGGATTCCATTTTCTCTTTTGTATCTTTTTTCGAGTTGTTATTTATATTTGAAAGCTTCTCTTTTATGTCGCTAAGAATACGATTTCGGAATCATTGTCAAATGAATTTGAGCTACCTGAGATTAACACCCCTGTAGGGTTCTTCTTTGTGCACAGTTTTCGCGCACTCATCCTCATTATCCGTCTTTAAATTGGGCTTACCACAAAGTCAAAATGAAGTAAAATGGACACCTTAGTCCCTAGAGAGCGGAAAATCGCATATCGATCTTACAGACAAAACAAAATAAGAACGGTTAAAAGTGGTTAATCCATTCCTGCGTGACTCCGTCATTCATGTTCGCTGACTTGGCAGACACAGCAGGGACGGGCGCAACGGCAACGCTACCTGGCATCTCGATCTCCTTCTCTTTTACGTCGATTTTCTCAACGTTCGATTTGATCTCGAAACGACCCTTCGTCTGAATAACCGGCTCTGGCTTGCTCAGTCCGGATTCGCCCTCATCGATTTTCTTTGCTAATGGCTCATTTTCTTGCAGCGGTTTACTGATCTCTTTTGAAATGTTTGCTTCTGCGGGATTATTTTCGAGTTTTCGGGAAACCATTTTATTGGCAGTAAATCTATTTCGATTCAATTTTATATCGCTCTTGCAGGAAATCTTAGCCTCCGATTTATAAAAAAAATCTATGACAACTGGATAAACAAATTGTGAATCCCTTGTGAAGAAGGTGGATTAGTTAGATTTAGTTCGTTCCAAAAATAGCTCAAGCCTTTTTGATAAAATCCGTTTAATCCCTCCCGATTTGGTTTTCTTTCTTTTCGATCTTCTCATCAATCGACGGCAACTCGCTCGTTCTCTCGGCCACTTCTCGTTTTCGTGGTGTTATGTCAATATGTAACGATTTAGGTCTTTGATCGCCCGCTATATGGTTGTTCTCAACTTCTTTAGCTCTTGATGCGGTGTACGATAAACCATCGCTCTCTTTCGATTTCCACTCAGCGATCTCGTCTTTTGTCCCCATCTTTTCCAACGAATCGCTGAGAATGCGCGAGAACTCTTCGAACACGTGCTCACACTCGTGCTCGACGATGATACCCTGTGTTTTGAGATTGTCCATTTGCTGATGAATCAGATTCGCGTTATACTTTATTTTTGCCGCAGGAACATGTCTTTAGAAAGGTCAGGAAGAAATTGAAATCAAGAAAGAGAAAATAAATATATTTTTTTGTTTTATTTCTATCTAAGAATATCTTCCATGATTGCAGTTTATCATTAAATGGTTCCAAACCGATTCCTAATTGAGTCCACTTCTACTTCAATCTCCATATTTCGCTTCTCATCATCTGAACGATTACAGCCATTCCACTTAATAGCGGGCACTTCTTTTAGGCTCGCTTCATTGGTCAACTTGCCACTTAGAAGTCGATTGATAATTTCTAACAGCAATTTCTCGATGTTCTCACGCTTGTTATCGGGAACAACCTTGTTATTGATGATTTCGTTCGCTAGCTGGGTGGCCGCTTCGTCTTCTTGGCGCTGACGCTCAACCTTCAAACAAGTTTAAGCCAGTTACTGAAATAAATTTTCATACCTTGAAGACGATTGTCGTGACGTCACCAGATGTAACTCTGACAGTAACCTCCCAGCCAGTATTGTCGCCATTATTTTCTTCTTGTCCCTCTGAAAAGAGTGGTTTGACATCCATAACAGTGACTGCGAGGCGTTTGTTTTTGGCCCGACGCGCTTTTTCGCTTTTCCCATCAACCTAAAAACGACGATAAAAACTGTCGAGGAAAAGCAAATTGGCATACTTTTACTGGTTTAACGATCTCCGATTTCTTATCAGTTGTTTTATGCTCATTATCGTCCTGCGTGGCTGCTTCTAGAGCAACAGCATTCGCAGCTTTATTTATAGGATCTTCTTGCGTCTGGTCAACTGTTTTTGGAAGAGTTGTCGTTTCTTGAATCTCGCGCTCCTTTTTCTCCTTTTCTTCGTGATCTTTCTTTTTTGTTTTTTCAACTGCGTCCATGATAGCTACAAATTTGATTTAGTTTCCGAAAAATCTGGTAATTTACCTTTTGCAACTTGTGGAACAAATTCTGTTTTCAGAGTGGACTCAACAGACATTGATTGGGCAACTTGATAAGCTGTATCTTGCCCAATAGTGAAGTTAAAGTCTATTGCTTCATCTTCTGGCATCGCCTTTTTCATGTTTCCTTCGTAGACGACGAGCCTGAGCTTCAATTCGCCGCCATTTCTGCCAACAACGAGGACATTTAATTCCTTGTCGTCGAAGAACTCATTGTCCAAGAGTGCAGCTACTGTTGCTCTGTTTGATGGCTCGAATTCAATGCATTGTTTGATAATGTGCTTGATTCGCTCGTCTTCAACTTTCTCGAACACTTTGGGTAGCGTGCCTTTAACAACAAGTCTGTAGATTTGCGTGGGATTAGCGCACTCTTCATATGGATACTCGTTCGTCACCATTTCTAGTAGACACATGCCAAATGCGTAAACATCTGCAGGTTCAGAGTAGTTCTCGTCGTACATTTCTGGAGCCATAAATTCAGGAGTGCCAATCACGGATTTCGCGACTTCTTGACGCTTGAATGTTGCCAAACCGAGATCACCGATCTTGACGACTCCGCTCGTTCCAGTTACAAAGATATTATCGCACTAGAGAGGAACTTGCTTTAAGAAATCTTGATAAAAAAAATACCTTTAGATCTCGATGGAGCACAACAGGATTTCTTGAGTGCAAGTATTTCAAGCCCTGTAAAATCTGCCTGCTCCAGCTCTTCAGTGGCCGCGATCTGATCACTTTGAAGCGTTTCAAATAAGTTTTTAGAGTTCCAGAAGTCATCAGCTCGGTAACGAGAACAACAGATCGAAGACCGGTTGTTTTGTTCGCCATTTCGAAGGTATCATAAAACTGCACGATATTCGTATGTTTGAGTTTCTTCAAAATCTCAGCCTCCGCGCGGAATCGCTCACGATCCTCTTTTGTTATCTTATGTGGCTGAAGCTCAAGCCAGGCAACGGCGGCGCCACTGTTGGTGTCCTGTCCTTTGTAAACAGTTTTGAAGCTTCCTCGTCCGACTTCTTTTTTGAAGCGAATAAAGCGACCATCAGGAGAGCGGTCGACTTCTGATTCTTCTTCTTCTATCGGTTGAGCACGTTCTTTTTCGCCTTCTTCTGTAACTTGAACAGCGAGAAGGGGTTTTTCTTCGTCAGTAGTGGGTTTTTCAGGTATCGTGGGCGCATTTAAAGTTTCTGCGATGGGTTCTTCAGCTGGAACGGCTACTGAGGCCTTGACTTTTGTTTCGGATGGTGCTGATACCCTGAAATAGTCAAGAAATATATCTACAAGTTGTATTCTTACATGTCTTTGTCTTGTAAAGGTTCACTCGTTGGCGGCGGCTGCGGAGCCATTCTCTCAGCAGGAGGTCCTTTCGAGAGCCCTTTTAGAAAGAGTCAAGATCATGAAATGCACGAGTAAAACAACATCTAAAAGCGGAGGACATAATTTAATGCGGACAAGTCAGAATAGAATGGACTTTTAATTCTAGCGACAACGAATAGAAATTACCAAACATATTGCCCATTTCTTTCATTTGCTCGAATCTACGCGAAAATTAATAAGAATTCGAGATGCAAAATTCACAATATTTTTTTAATGTGGAATTCGTGCGTACCGTTTGAAAATCGAAGAACATGGGCAGCAAATTAGCATAAAATATAAAGTCACATTCCCATCAAACAGTGCTAGAAATATTATAATTGAGTTTTTTTTTATCAGATTAAGGCTTCCATTCTTCGGTTTCAGCTGAAGGATCAACATATTGCTCATTTTTATAATTTTCTTCTTTTCCATATTTATCGACGAGAATCTGCTCTCGTTCTTTCTAAAAGAAAAAGTTATTTCTTTGGAATTTGAAAATTTCAAAGGGACCTCGTCTTTCCATTGTTGATGCTGAACATCTTTATCGTGTGCTCTTTGAAGCGTGCGCATTCTCACATGTTCATTCATCAGAATTTCATGCTCTTTTGGAGGCTCGGGCCGCGCGTGACTGAACTGAATTAAAATAAGTGAACTTGGACAATTATTCATCTCAAAAAATTGATCTCAGAATAAAGTTAATCTTACCGAAGCCAGTGCTGCCATTCAGTCGGCGTTTTGTTTTGATATTGGCCCTTCATGAAGGCATCGATTTTTTCTGTGGGCGAGTCGTGCGTCAGCCCGTGCGAGCTAATGCGCTGCGTGCGACGCGCCGCTGGCACTTCGAAGTACACATTTCCGAAATGATCTTGTCCGACGACGTATTTTGCTTCTGGAAGAAAGTCTTTTCGAAACATCTTTCGGAAAAATGAAACTTGCCGCGAGACGAACATTTTAAGTCTGTAATTGGAACATAAATTCGAGGAATTCTTGAAAGTTGAAGATGCTTTGACAGAAATGACAGAAACTGGTGGCGAGTGAAGATTCGGAAATAGGTAAAAATTGAACAAGACAACATGCAAAAATGATCACAGGCTCGACTAACAAAACGAGTTTGAATAGGTAGAGAGAAAAAAGGTAAAATGAGGATATCAAGAAATGTTGAAGAAGATTTGCAGCAGTAATGGAACATTCAAGTTGTAAAAGATTAACAGACGAGGATAATTGGACGATACAAGTTCACATGTACATTCCGTTGATGAGATAGTCCGAGTCGTCTTGTTTTGGCAGTTGCTTGTATTGGCTCTTTGAGCACAGTCCCTTAAGAATTGGAAAGTTCATTTGGGTGAACTCTGGAGAATATAATTACCGCTTTATGACGAGCTTGACGATATCTGATGTAAACGGCGATCAATGCCAAGATCAAAAGAAGAAGTCCAAGACAAAGTGGCAAGATGATCTAAAAATTCATAAATTTTTGGTTAAAACCTAGGATGGGCACCGACAAAACCCATGTCGGTTTTGTGTCGGAAAACCGACACGATTTTATCGGTTTTTCCCTACCGACACAAACCGACACAAATTTTTTCATAAACCGACACGGTGTCGGTTTTTGTCGGTTTCGGGCCAGGATTTTCAACAAAACAAGGCAAAATTTTGATATATTTCGGACGAGTTTATGGTTTCTGGAAACTGAAAATTATAAAATCTTTAT
>Ga0115008_10003648_pt1 | contig 12748 bp, 10 predicted proteins | sample FraStrMetagenome_FD_87164 | JGI IMG/M metagenome (GOLD analysis project Ga0115008, IMG submission 87164) | Marine eukaryotic phytoplankton communities from Arctic Ocean - Fram Strait ARC3M Metagenome | ecosystem: Environmental > Aquatic > Marine > Oceanic | place: Fram Strait | collected...
AATTAAAATTAAAATTAAAGAAAAATGAAAAAATTGTTTTTTTTATTTGTGCTAATAACTGCTATAAATGTTAGTTCACAAGAATCTGTATTGTTAAGAGTTAATTATAAAAAAGGTGATGTATTAGATGTTAAAATGGAGCAGTCTCAGAATATGGGCGCTAAAGGTGGTTTAGACATGAAAATGTCTATGGACATGATTGTAACTTCTAAAGATGGAGATATGCTTTCTACTGAATCGAAGATTAAATCGATTAGTATGAATATGCTTCAAGGTGGGATGGCTATGAGTTATGATTCTTCAATGAAAGAAGAAGATTTAGATGAAATGGGTAAAATGATGAAACAGCAGTTTGATCCAATGATGAAATCTACTATTACTTCTAAGGTTAATATTAAAGGTGAAATTTTAGAAACTAAGATAGAACCATTAAATCCTGCTATGGATCAAATTACAGCGCAAGCAAAAGGGGTTATTTACCCTAACGAGAAAGTTTCGGTTGGAACTTCTTGGTCAGATGTTGCAAGCCAACAAGGCATGAGTGTTACATCAATATATACGGTTTCTAAAATTGAGAATGGTAAAGTCTACATCAACATAACAGGTGCTGTTACTGGAATGGGTGAGGGCGATATAAAAGGTGATTTAGTGGTAGATATTGAAACAGGTATTCAAGATTCAGCAAGCTCCGAAATGGCTATAAATGCTGGTGGAATGGATATGAAAATTGCTACAACGACTACAACCTCTAAATTATAACCATAAAGAATTACGTAGATTAAATTAAAATGCCTTGAGAATTTCTTGAGGCATTTTTTTATAATAGAGTTATATATTCTTCATTGCTTATTTTCTTCTAAACAACCACCAATTCATATCTCTTGTTAATTTATATCCTAATTTTTCATAAAGAGGAATGGCAGAATTTCCTTTATTTGTGTGTAAAATAGGAAGCTTTTTTTCTTTTAATATTTCTTTTGTTGTGTGAGCAATTAATTGTTTTGCATATCCTTTTCTGGTGTATTTTGGGTGGGTAACAACACCACTTACTTCTACAAAGTCGTCAGTTTGCATGCGTTGTCCGGTAATTGAAACTAATTTATTGTCTTTATAAATACCAAAATAAGTACCCATTTCAAAACCTCTTTTTCGATAAAACCGAGGCATTACTAGCCATATTAACTCATAAATTTCATCTATAGACTCATCAGTTAGTAAAACAATATTTTCTGTAATCTCAGTAGTTACCAAATTTTCTAAAACCATTTGACATCCGTCAATTTTTTTTACTAATAATACGGTATTCGTATCTATAGTAGGAACTCCATTTTCAGAAACTAAAAAAAAACTATCTACTATTTTAGCATATGCTGTTAACGCTTTTGCTGTTTTTGTAGCATCAGAGAACGCACCGAAATTACATATTTCTGGTTTATAAAACTGAACACCATCAAATTCTAAATGAAACTTTTGATGTGTTTCATTTAGTGCATACCAAACAGGGTTTTTTAATTTGTCTTCTAATGTTTTCATTAAATGAAATAGATAAAAAAAGCTCGCTTCCGAAATTTCGGGAGTGAGCTTTTTTATAAAATATAGTTTTATAAAACTTAAGCTAACATTGTAACTGGGTTTTCTATAAATGTTTTTAAAGTTTGTAAAAACTGAGCTCCAACCGCACCATCAACAGTTCTGTGATCGCAAGTTAAAGTCAATTTCATAGTATTACCGACTATAATTTGTCCGTTTTTAACAACAGGTTTCTCAACAATTGCACCTACAGATAATATAGCAGAATTAGGTTGATTGATTATAGAAGTAAAGTTTTCGATACCAAACATTCCTAAGTTAGAAACGGTAAAGGTACTACCTTGCATTTCTGCAGGACTTATTTTTTTATTTCTTGCTTTACCTGCTAAATCTCTAACAGTTGCACCAATTTGAGTCAAACTCATTTGGTTTGTATGTTTTACAACAGGAACAAGTAAGCCTTCATCTACAGCAACTGCAACACCTACATGTATGTGGCTATGATAAATTGTGTTATTATCTGTCCAAGAGGTATTTACTTGTGGGTGTTTCTGCAAAGCCATTGCACAAGCCTTAACAACCATATCATTGAAAGATACTTTTGTATCTGGAATTGAATTTATAGTTTTTCTAGAAGCCATTGCACTGTCCATATGAACTTCAATATTTAAACTGAAATCTGGAGCAGAGAATTTAGAAGAACCTAAAGATTTTGCAATCGCTTTACGCATCTGAGAATTCTTAATTTCTTCAGATTTTTCTTCGCCTTCAGCAGTAAAACTAACAACAGGAGCAACAGACGAAACGGCAGCTTCAGTTGGTTTTGCAGCAGGTATATAATTTTCTACATCCTTTTTAATGATTCTTCCGTTTTCACCAGAACCAGCAACATTAGCTAAGTTTATTCCTTTATCTGCCGCAATTTTCTTTGCTAATGGAGAGGCAAAAATACGTCCACCAGAATTATTCATAGTTGTGTGAACATCAGGTGCTTTTGTAGCTTCCACCTTATCTTCTTTCTTTTCAATTTCTGTTTCCGTTGAATTTGCAACAGAACTAGTAACAGCAGTTGCAACTCCACCAGCAATAATTGCGGAAACATTCGTTCCTGCAGGGCCAATAATAGTTAGCAAGCTATCTACAGGTGCAGTTTCACCTTCTTGAACTCCAATGTATAAGATGGTTCCTTCGTAGAAACATTCAAATTCCATTGTAGCTTTATCTGTCTCAATTTCAGCTAGAATATCTCCCTCTTCAACTGTATCTCCTTCTTTTTTTAACCAAGAGGCAACAGTACCATCTGTCATTGTATCGCTTAAACGAGGCATCGTTATTACCTGCACTCCATCAGGAATTACAGTAGCTTCAGAAGAAGAATTATCAGAAGATATATCTTCTTTTATTTCTTCAGAGGTTACTATTTTTTCTTCTACTTTTTCTTGAGAAGAGTTTTCTCCACTTAAAAGTCCAGAAATATCTTCACCTTCTTCACCAATAATTGCTAATAATTTATCAACGGGAGAAGTTTCACCTTCTTGCACGCCGATATGTAATAAGACACCTTCGTGAAAAGATTCAAATTCCATTGTAGCCTTATCGGTTTCAATTTCCGCTAAAATATCACCTTCTTCTATTTTATCTCCAACTTTCTTTAACCATTGCGCAACAACACCTTCTTCCATGGTGTCACTTAAACGGGGCATATTTACAACTGTAGCCATAATTTAACTTATAAAAGGATAATCTTTTTGTTCATATACCATATCATACATTTGTTGAGTTTCTGGATACGGAGAATCTTCTGCAAATTTTTCACATTCGTTCACCATAGCTTTTACCTCTTTATCAATTGCTGATAATTCTTCTTGAGTAGCGTAATTTTTTTCTAAAATAATATCCTTTATTTGTGTAATAGGATCTATTTTTTTGTACTCCTCTACTTCGTCTTTTGTTCTGTAATGTTGTGCATCAGACATAGAGTGTCCTCTATATCTATATGTTTTCATTTCTAAGAATGTTGGCCCATCACCTCGTCTTGCTCTTTCTATCGCTTCATCTACTGCTTCTGCTACTTTTATCGGATTCATCGCATCAACAGGTCCACAGGGCATCTCGTATCCTAAACCTAACTTCCAGATATCTGTATGGTTTGCTGTTCTATCAACAGAAGTTCCCATAGCATAACCGTTATTTTCTACAATAAAAACTACTGGTAGCTTCCATAACATTGCCATATTAAAAGCTTCATGCAAAGAACCTTGTCTTGCTGCACCGTCTCCAAAACAAGTTAATGTAACGGCATCGCTACCATTATACTTATCTGCAAATGCTAGACCTGCTCCTAAAGGTATCTGTCCACCTACGATTCCATGCCCTCCGTAAAAACGAAATTCTTTAGAAAAAATATGCATAGAACCACCCATCCCTTTCGAGGTTCCTGTTACTTTACCATACAACTCTGCCATCACCTTTTTAGGATCTTCTCCCATACCAATTGGTTGAACATGATTTCTATAAGCAGTAATCATTTTATCTTTAGATAAATCCATTGCATGCAATGCACCAGCTAAAATAGCTTCTTGACCATTGTATAAATGCAAGAAACCCCTTACTTTTTGTTGGATATAAACAGAGGCGAGTTTGTCTTCGAACTTACGCCAGAAAAACATGTTTTTATACCAATCTAGATAGGTTTGTTTAGTTATTTTTTTCATTCTAATGATAATTGTTTATTTGTTTTATTTTCTTGATATTTTTACCAATCTCAAGACAAAAATAGTTGTTTTAAATAGAATAAAAAAAAATGATTTTAGACATTTAACTTAAACGTTTTCGTAACCTATTTATTTGTCTTTTGCTATAACTAGAGTAGCCTTTGCATCCGTAGCTAAATTCCATTCATTTGAGGAAAGTAACATACCTGCATCATTATACACTTTAAACGCTGCAGTATTTGGACCAGAAGTACCTTGGTTCAATGCCACAAAAGAGATTTTATTTATACCTATTTCTAGAGGGAGTGTAAAACTTTGATATTGTTGTTTTAGAACAATGTTAGTAATAACAGGTATATTATTTATCATAATTGTAACTCTATCTCCGTCTGGATACTGAAAATCTCTACAAATGATATTAACACTGCTAGAGTTTGTTCTAAAGCTACCTAAATCTTGGTCTATAACAGGATAAATATATTGGCCATTTATTTTTTTAAACTCCTTTAGAAAGCGAGCTTCATTTATCTCCTTTCTTGAAATAACACCTTTTTTATTTAATTGCTCTTCTTTTTGTTGTTCTTTTAACTTTTCTTGTTCCTTGTCGTAGGCTTTTTTAAACCCATCCGTCCCGTTTAAGGTAACAGATGTCGGTTGTTCTGCTATTTTATTGTTATTTAATACAAATGCCTTTATCTTGACTTTATCATTGGCTCCATTACTTTTGTCTAACTGTGCAACAAGCGTGCTTGAAGTTAATAGAAAGTATACAAAAGTAAATATTTGAATAGTTCGTTTCATTGAGAATAAATTACTAATAATTTAAAGCAAATATAGTGCTGATTTAAAATGATAGCCTAAAGAATTTGTTAATTTTTACTTATTGGAAATTTAAAATAGGTATTTGGAAAAGGTTCTTTTTTTAGTGTGAAATGCCACCATTCATTTTCATAAGGCTTAAAACCATTGTTTAGCATTATTTCGCGCAAAAGCATTCTATTTTGTTTTTGTTTTTTTGAGATATTCTGATACAAAGGATGAGATTGTATTCCAAAAAAATCATAGGCACTTCCCATATCTAAAGCTTGGTCTGTTTTTATGTTTATAATTGTTAAATCTATGGTGCTTCCTCTAGAATGTCCTGATTTTGCAGCGATATAACCATATTCAAAAAGGCTGTTTTTTTTAACTTTTGGATAATATTGGGCTTTCATCAAGGTGTCCTTCAAAACCTTTGCCCACCTTACAAAATGATCTACCGCCTGTTGTGGTCTGTACCCATCGAATATTTTTAGACTCAATTCTTTCTGTAATAATTCTTGTTGAATTTTTTTTAAAGATTTAGCGGTTTCTCGGGTTATGATTAAAGAGTTACTGTTATAACCATCTATCGGTTTTCCTATAAAATTGTTATTCGAAAAATAACGCAGTTCTATTCTTATAGAGGGGGCAATATCTTCAAGGTAAACAAATTTTTTGGGTAGTTTTTGAGCATTCAAAATAAAACTAAAAAGAACTATTATCAGGTAGATTATCTTTTTCATACATTCAAAAATACAGAAAATTTAAATTATATATTTAATGTAGAAAATATTAATTAATTTTGTTCTCTATTATGGAGCAACTCACACTTACAACACCAGCACTTTTATTTTCTGCAATTTCATTGATAATGCTTGCCTATACCAATCGTTTTTTGGCATATGCAGCTGTAATTAGAAATTTACATGATATTTATTTACAGAAAAAACAAACATCACTTTTAAGGCAAATTAAAAATTTAAAATTGCGTCTAAACTTAACAAGGTGGATGCAGATTTTCGGAATTTCTAGTTTGCTTTTTTGTGTATTAACTATGTTTTTAATTTATGTAAAACAACAAATGATAGCCGTTTACTTATTTGGTTTCGCACTTATTTTACTCATTATTTCTTTGGCATTACTAATAAAAGAAATACAGATTTCTGCACAGGCATTGCAATACCATATTGCGGACATTGAAGAGCATTTAGAAAAAAAATAATTCACTTTTAGTGAACTCATAAAAATAAAAAAAACCGTTATCAAATTCTGAAATAAGATCAGCTTTTGGTAGCGGTTTTAATTTCTAAATATAGCAACACTCTGCTACATGTAATCTTCAATTGGGTTGCAAGAGCAAATTAAGTTTCTGTCACCATATGCGTCATCGACTCTTCTAACCGTTGGCCAAAATTTATTATCTGCAATATATGCTAAAGGAAAAGCAGCCTGTTTTCTGGTGTAAGGCAATGTCCAATCATCACTAGTTAGCATTTCTTGTGTATGTGGAGCATTTTTAAGGGGATTGTTTTCATCATCTTTAGTGGCGTTTTTAATTTCTTCACGAATAGAAATCATGGCATCACAAAAGCGATCTAGTTCAGTAATACTTTCAGACTCTGTAGGTTCAATCATCATAGTGCCTCCAACCGGAAAAGAAACTGTTGGTGCGTGAAAACCATAATCCATTAAACGTTTTGCTATGTCTACAACTTCAATTCCGTTGTTTTTGAAATCCCTACAATCGATAATCATTTCGTGCGCTGCACGCCCTTTTTCTCCTGTATATAAAGTTGGGTAATAACCGTCTAAACGCTCTTTGATATAATTTGCATTTAAAATTGCCATTTTTGTTGAGTCTGTCAACCCTTTAGAGCCTAACATTGTAATGTATCCGTAAGAAATTAAACAAGCTAAAGCAGAGCCCCAAGGTGCTGCAGAGATTGCAGTAATTGCATCTTCACCACCTGTTTTAATAATAGGATTTGAGGGTAAAAAAGGAACTAATTGCGGCGCAACACAAATAGGGCCAACTCCAGGACCGCCACCACCATGAGGAATTGCAAATGTTTTGTGCAAGTTTAAGTGACAAACATCTGCGCCAATAGTTGCAGGATTTGTTATACCTACTTGTGCATTCATATTTGCGCCATCCATATAAACCTGTCCGCCATTATCATGAATAAGTTTGGTGATATTTTGAATTTCACTCTCAAAAACTCCATGAGTAGATGGGTACGTTACCATTAAAGCTGCTAAGTTTTCTGAGTGTAAGGCTACTTTTTCTCGTAAATCATCCACATCTATATTTCCGTTTTCTGCAGTTTTAGTAACTACAACCTTCATACCTGCCATTACCGCAGAAGCTGGATTTGTGCCATGGGCTGATGCAGGAATAATACAAATATTTCTATGTGCATCGTTATTTGATAAATGATAAGCTCTAATAGTCATTAAACCGGCAAACTCTCCTTGTGCGCCAGAATTTGGCTGTAAAGAAGTACCAGCAAAACCAGTAACAATATTTAATTGATGTTCTAATTTTTGTAAAACTGCATGATATCCTTTCGCTTGGTCTAATGGCACAAAAGGGTGAATATTTCCCCATTGAGGGTTACTTAAAGGCAACATTTCTGATGCTGCATTCAATTTCATAGTGCAAGAACCTAAGGAAATCATCGAATGGTTTAAGGCTAAATCTTTACGCTCTAGTTTTTTAATATAACGCATCATATCTGTTTCAGATTGATACGTGTTAAAAATTTTATTCTCTAAAAAAGAAGTGTTTCTTTGCGCGTTTTCCGGAATTGCATTGCCTTCAATAATAGCAGAAATGGATATGGTATTTAAATTTAAAGCTTCTGTAAAAACGGCAATAATAGCATTTAATTCTTTTAAACCAACAGTTTCATTGATTGAGATAGATAAAGTTCTATCATCTATATAGTTGAAGTTTATTTTATTTGCTTCAGCAATAGCTTTTATTTTTTGAGAATCAGCTTTCACTGAAATAGTATCAAAATATGAAGTGTTGGTTTGTTCAATTCCTATAGTACTTAAAGTATTGGCTAGTGTGATGGTTTTATGGTGCACTGAATCTGCAATAAATTGAATTCCGTTTTTACCATGAAAAACACTATACATTCCGGCCATAACGGCTAGTAAAACTTGAGCTGTACAAATGTTAGAAGTAGCTCTTTCTCTTTTAATATGTTGCTCTCTGGTTTGCAACGCCATTCTCAAAGCGCGTTTTCCGTTTAAGTCTTTAGTAACACCAATTATTCTTCCTGGAATACTTCTTTTGTAAGCTTCTTTAGTTGCAAAGAAGGCCGCATGTGGGCCACCATATCCTAAAGGAATTCCAAAACGTTGTGTAGTACCAACGACTACCGAAGCTCCAAATTCGCCTGGTGCTTTTAATTTTACTAAGGATAGGATATCGGCTGCAACAGCAACCTTTATATTGTTTCCATTCGCTTTTGCTACAAAATTTTCATAATCGAATACTTGTCCTAATTTTCCTGGATATTGCAAAATTGCGCCGAAAAAATCGTCTGAAAAGTTAAAGTCTTCATGATTTCCAATAACTAACTCAATACCAATAGGAGTAGAACGCGTTTGTAAAAGAGATAATGTTTGTGGTAAAATTTCTTTAGAAACAAAGAACTTATGAGCACCTGCTTTTTTTTTAGCGCGCTCTCTAACATCATATAGCAACGTCATTGCTTCTGCAGCAGCTGTAGCCTCATCTAATAAAGACGCATTTGCCAATTCCATTCCAGTTAAATCACAAATCATTGTTTGGTAATTTAACAACGCTTCTAATCTACCTTGTGCAATTTCTGCTTGATAAGGTGTGTAAGCTGTGTACCACCCTGGGTTTTCTAAAATATTACGCTGAATTACGCTTGGTGTAATAGCCTCATTATACCCTAAACCTATGTAACTTTTAAATACTTTGTTTTTTTCTGAAAGTTCTTTTATGTGTCCTAAATACTCATATTCACTCATAGCAGGTTCTAAGTCTAAAGGACTTCTTAGAAGAATATTATCTGGAACAGTTTCATCAATTAATTGTTCTAAATTTTTAGCGTTAATAGTTGCTAGCATTTTTGCTTGCTCTACATTATTAGGGCCAATATGTCTGCGTTGAAACGAATTTGTATTCATTTATTAAGTTTTGTGAACGATTGTTTTCAATCGATTTAGTATTGAATTTATGTAGTCAAAAAATAATGTTTTTTTGACAGTTCAAAAATAAGAATTAAATAAAATATTAAGGCTTCTAATTCAGCTAATTTGAGGTTAATTATTAACTAAAAACAAATGTTATCAACAGAAAGGTTATTTTTGTTTTATGAAGTTTTTTAAACTATTTTTCAATTTTTATATCAATGCGAGTATTCACGTAGCTATAGCAGTATATGCGTTTGTAAGAGTAACAGAACAGTACTTTGAACTCGATTATCAAGAGTATTTTAATTATTTTATTTTCTTCGCAACAATTACGGGTTATAATTTTGTAAAATATGCAGGTGTTGCAAAATTACATCATAGAAGTCTCACAGAAGATTTAAAAATAATTCAGATTTTTTCTTTCTTTTGTTTTTTAGCAACGTGTTATTATGGAGCTCAAATTTCCTTAAAAACTTTAATTTATAGCGCTCCTTTTGTACTTTTAACCTTACTGTATGCTATTCCTTTTCTTAGTGGATTTCACAAAAATTTACGTCAAATTAGCTATTTAAAAATAATTGTTGTGGCTTTGGTTTGGGCAGGTTTTACTGTTTTACTTCCAGTGATAGAAGCTAGTAGAGAAGTCTCATTAAATGTTTTGTTTTTATGCTTGCAACGTTTTTTAATTGTATTGGTTTTAGTTTTACCGTTTGACATAAGAGATGTGCAATATGATGCTATCTCCCTGCAAACAATTCCCAAGAAAATAGGAGTGCAAAAAACTAAAAGATTGGGTTTGGGTTTAATGATTTTTGCATTATTATTAGAATATGGAATTAACGCCAATGATATTTCTAAGAATGTATTTATGATTTTCTTTTTTACAACCTTGGTTTTCCTAATGCGTTCAAAAATGAATCAATCTAAATACTACAGCTCTTTTTGGGTGGAATCTTTACCTATTATTTGGTACTTAACTCTTTTAGGATTTTATAATTTATAGCCCTTTTATTGATATTTTTTATCAACTTAAGGCTTATTGCTCTAAATTACGTGATTAATCATAAAACTTTAAATTTGCTTTCTAGAGCCCTACTATATTTGTAACTTTACAATCCATTAGTTACCCAAGGTTTTAAAGATGAATACCAAGAAAAGAAGTTATGTTTTTGATTTTGATAGTACGTTAACAAAGGTAGAGGCCTTAGATGTTTTGGCGGAAATAACGTTGACAAATAATCCAAATAAGAATGCTATAATTCAGGAAATTATAGATATTACTAATTTAGGTATTGACGGCGAAATTTCTTTTACAGAATCCTTAGAAAGAAGAATTCAGCTTTTAAAAGCGAACAAATCAGATTTAAGTAGTTTGGTAAACGCCTTAAAAAAGCAGGTTTCTAAGTCTATCGAAAGTAACAAATCGTTTTTTGAAGATTTTGCAGAAAATATTTATGTAATTTCCTGTGGTTTCAAAGAGTTTATAGATCCTATTGTAGAAGAATACAATATACCCTCAGAAAGAGTGTTTGCAAATACATTTGAATTTGCAACAGACGGAGAAATTATTGGTTTTGACGCCAACAATCCGTTATCGAAACACAATGGAAAAATTCAATGTTTAAAAAATATGAATTTAGAAGGAGAAATACAAGTTATTGGAGATGGTTACAGCGATTATGTTACTCGTGAAGCTGGTATAGCAGACACTTTTTTTGCATATACAGAGAACGTTTCAAGAGAAAAAACAACAGAAAATGCAGACCATATTGCTCCTAATTTAGATGAATTTTTATACGTAAACGATTTGCCAAGAAATATTTCATACCCAAAGAACAGGATTAAAATTTTACTTTTAGAAAACGTACATTCAGATGCTTTTAAAAAGTTATCTAAAGATGGTTTTACAGTAGAAACAGTTTCAAAAAGTTTGTCTGAAGATGAATTGATTGAAAAAATAAAAGATGTACATGTTTTAGGAATTCGTTCTAAAACAAATGTAACTAAAAGAGTCATAGAAGCTGCAGAGCGTTTAATGGTAGTAAGTGCATTTTGTATTGGTACCAAACAAATAGATCTAGAAGCATGCAAAGAGAACGGAGTTGTAGTTTTTAATGCACCTTACAGTAATACACGTTCTGTTGTAGAATTGGCAATAGGAGAAATTATTATGCTAATGCGTAGTGTTTTTCAAAGAAGTACAGAAATTCATAATGGTCAGTGGAATAAAACAGCTGCAGGTTCTAGAGAAGTTCGTGGTAAAAAACTAGGTATTGTTGGTTATGGTAATATTGGTAAACAATTATCAATATTAGCAGAGGCACTAGGAATGGATGTTTGCTATTATGATGTTGAAGATAAATTAGCATTAGGAAACGCTACTAAAATAGACGAATTATCTGAATTATTGGCAGTATCTGATGTAGTTACTTTACATGTTGATGACAATTCTTCTAACAAGAATTTTTTCGGAGAAAAAGAAATCTCCCAAATGAAAGATGGTGCACATTTAGTGAATCTTTCTCGCGGTTTTGTTGTGAACATTGAAGCTTTAGTTACCGCTTTAAAAAGTGGAAAATTAGCAGGTGCTGCAGTAGATGTATATCCTGAGGAACCAAGAAAAAATGGTGAATTCTACACAGATTTAAAAGGATTGCCAAACGTAATTTTAACACCACACGTTGGTGGAAGTACAGAAGAGGCGCAAAGAGATATTGCAGACTTTGTACCAAGTAAAATTATGGCATATATTAATTCTGGGAATACAGTAGATGCTGTAAATTTTCCAAATATTCGTTTGCCAAGACAAACAAAAGCACATCGTTTTTTACATATTCATAAAAATGTGCCAGGAGTTATGGCAAAAATAAATAAGGTATTAGCAGAATATAACTTAAATATTATAGGTCAGTATTTGTCTACAGATTCTTCTGTAGGTTATGTAATTACAGATTTAGATAAAGAATATAATACAGCTGTTTTAGAAGAGTTAAGAAAAATTGAAGGAACAATCAAATTTAGAGTTTTATATTAATTGTAAGATAAATGATACGTCAAGAGTTTTAAACGTCTTGTAATAAAAAAGCCTTTCAATCATTTGAAAGGCTTTTTCTATTTATTTTTATTATGATAAAAGGAGTACTTTTTATTTTTTTTAATAAAGGTATTAGAAAAGAAAATAACTCACTTTTAGTATGAATTTTTACGAGGCAATAACTATAATTTCATTTTATCTTTCAAGTTAATAATGCGAGCATCTACAGTATTTAAATAACGTTTGCTGCCAAGGTATCTGCGCTTGTTTAATTCATCATAATTTGGCTGTTTTTCATCCATAGAGCTTATGTGTACATTACCAGAAGCATGAATAAATTCCATTTTATCATTACCTAACCAAATACCAACATGCACCACACGTTGTTTTGTTATTTTTGTTGCTTTTTTTCCGAAGAACAATAAATCTCCTTTTTCTAATGCTTTAAAATTTAAATTAGCATCTACTGTTTCACCAGCGTTTATTTGCTGAG
>Ga0115008_10003652_pt1 | contig 12740 bp, 8 predicted proteins | sample FraStrMetagenome_FD_87164 | JGI IMG/M metagenome (GOLD analysis project Ga0115008, IMG submission 87164) | Marine eukaryotic phytoplankton communities from Arctic Ocean - Fram Strait ARC3M Metagenome | ecosystem: Environmental > Aquatic > Marine > Oceanic | place: Fram Strait | collected 2012-06-18
AAAGAATTATTCTCATATTTGAAGAAATCATGGAGAATTTTTTGTATCACGTCCTCAATCTCTAATCCACTTTGCTTCACAATGCCAGATTCCATGTCAACATATTTTCCCATAAAGCTAAGTTTTTTCTTCAAATTCGCAATACTCTTAGTCGCTTGGTCATAGAGATTCCTACCATTGACAACCCCCAATCCTTTTAAATAAACTCTTTCCAATGAAGACTTGTCGATTTGCAAACCCAAGTAAAACTTCCCCGACCGCCTACAAAATATTTCTTTGAGATTTTTCTGTCCCTCGTTCCCTGTCACCTCGAACAACCCCTCAAAATCTCCGTCCCCTTTCAGACACATGTCGAGATACGACATACTATCCTCGTCTCCTTCAATTACATAAAACAAGTCATGTATGAGTCGTTTTTGATCCTTCTCCTTCATCGCTACTCTGGAACACACAGTCGTACACCTTCAACGTTATGGTCCGACGGAGTTCTAAACGGATTTCGTTGGGAAGTGTATCCAATCCCTTCTTCTTTTTTGCTGACATTGCGTGGTGGGTAGTTGTGGTGGGTAACGGTGTGTAGTGGTGGGCAGTGGTCGGGGTAGTAGTAGTAATAAATTTATACATGTATTTTGAGATGCAAAATGAAAAATTGATGAAGTTCGTTTTTTTTCTCTCGTTTAAACTTGAAACGAGATTGGACTTTCGTTGGCACGCGATCACTGAAAAAATGGAGAGAAAAATCTTTTTCCACGAGACATCATCATCATCATCATCATCATCATCATCATCATCACAACTACTAACACACACACACACTCCTACTCACAACACCACTACCAACAACACCATTACCAACACCAATTCACTATCATGCAGAAACTAACGATAGGAGCATTGGCTCTTCTCATGGATGCTGCGTCTGCTTTTACCACCACAAATCCAACCCACCAAAATTATGATTCCTTTGTGACAAAAAGGAATCTTGTTGTCAAATCCAATACTAACAACTACGATTATGCCCTGATATTTGACTGCGATGGTGTCATCATTGAAACGGAGGAGTTGCATAGGTTAGCGTACAATGCAGCGTTTCAACAGGCGGGTGTGGAAGTGAATGGGGAGCCGGTGGTATGGTCTACGGAATATTATGATGTTTTGCAGGTAAGTTTACGTTGGTTGGTTGTTTGTTTGTTATCTTTTGTTTGCTTGAATATTGGGATTGGTTTTTACAGTCTTACTCAAGAGTTTGGTGTTTATGTTTATGTATTTGTGTTTGAGGAAAGAATACCGTGGGTGGAGGGAAACCAAAAATGATGTATCATTTTAAAGAAACTCTGGGTGCTTTTCCGGAAGAAATTACGACGGAGGATGAGTTGAAGGTGCTCGTAGATAGTTTGCAAGCTAATAAGACGGAGTTGTACAAGGCATTGGTGGCGGAAAAAGCTACTCCAAGGCCGGGAGTGATTGAATTGATGGATGAAGCTATTGCAGCTCCTGATATCGCGGTGGGGGTTTGTAGTGCTTCGACGAAGGCTGCGGTGACAAGAGTGTTGGATACAGTTCTTGGCGAGGAGAGGAGGATGAAGCTTGATGTGACTCTGCTTGGGGATGATGTTGCCAAGTTGAAACCTGATCCGTTAATTTATTCGACGGCTGCGGAACGTTTGGATATTGATCCAGCCCGATGTGTTGTGGTTGAGGATTCTGTTGTTGGGTTGAAAGCAGCCAAAGGCGCAGGCATGAAATGTCTTATTACCTATGTGAGTACTTCGTCTTGATTGCTCTCTTCTTCCAATCGTCGCTAGTTCTCATTCAGTTGCGTTTATGACAGACTTCGAGTACAGAGGCAGAGGACTTTTATGGATTAGGAGCTGATGCGAAAGTACCTGAGCTTGGTGCCAGGGGTGTAACGCTAAATTCTATTTTTGGCCCAATTAAGGCGTATGGCGTTGATGCTGAGATTTGCACGGAGTCTAGGGATGCTGGTAAACAGGGGGGTGAAGTAAACTTGCCTTCGTTATCTGTCACTGTCGACGAGTCACCAGCCTTAACAACACTATTTAAACCTTTCATGAGATACTCACCATATGGTCCGAATGAAGATGAGTCTCATAACTGGTTCAACGAAGTTGTAACATTCGATGTAAAATCACCATCAACTGCCACTGTGGACAAGTCGCAAGCTGTAACTACACTGTTTGAACCTTTCATGAGATACTTACCATATGGCCCGAATGAAGATGATTCTCTTAACTGGTTTAACGAAGTTGTAACTTTCGAAGTAAACTCATCATCGTCGGGTGAGGCCCAAGCACAAGATTCAGGACGTCTTCCTTTAATGTTCGAAAAATATTTATCTCCATTTCACGCCGACGAGGGAGACTACCTTAATTGGTATAATGAAGTGGTGACTTTTTCCGAAAGCGATTGAGGAGGGCGCTGTTGCTAACCTATCCCATGTAGCTTCTATATGTATGTACTGTGGCTTGTTAGGATTTGTTGTCATGTACTGTAGAATATTCTTTAAAAGAAGGAAGGCTGCGCCGTTTTTTAAAACATAATTTTCTCCGATTTCTGCTTGGGTACTGAGAGAAGATATGTCTTTTGCGTTCTCCCCGGTGCCATAAGAGAGTCACTTACCGAATAGATGATCGTGTTCGATATTACGAATCTGATGAACTTCATTGGCATAAATATTTTTATTAATATTATACAGAATAATTATTAAGACATAATCGAATGTTCTATTGTGTTCGTGTATTGTGTTATCGTGAAGATAGAACATATACCAGCAAGAAGCAAGCCAAATTTAGTCCATTTGTTTTCTCCGTCCTCCCACTCTTCTGGAATGACTTCTGTGGCACCAACGTAGATAAATGTACCAGCAACGGTTGCAAGCATGAAAGCGTCAACGATTGGTGTCGCAAATTCATTCAAAATCATACCTAAGAAACATCCAATTGGACCAAAACAGCTAAAGATAGAAAGGAAAAATATTATATCTTTCTTTCTCATTCCCGACTTCAAGAAAGCCACAAGAAGAGCCAGAGACTCAGCGGGCTTCGTGGCGAAAAAAATTAAAAGCAATTGGTAAGTTATAAGAAAAACGAAATAATTGGAGAACGGAAAACATACCTGATGGATTCCAATTGAAAATGTAAGCAGAGCGCAATCTTCAAAAGTGCTAGCCATTCCCATAACTGTCATCTCTAATATACTGTGTACTGCCAAAGCTCCCAACAAAATTAAGGCACTCCTACCACTCGGTGAATAGTGACTTTCCATTTGTTTTGAGATAGCACCAGATCCATTTGCCAAATCTACTTCTTCGTTATCTTCCATTTCATGTAAAATTCCATGAGCGTCAAAAGCAACTTTTTCTACAAAAAAAATTATAATATAGCCACCAAGAACGCTCATGTAAGGTAGGGCTTCGTTGTATCCTTCGAAACCATGCACGCACTCAGGAATCAAATGTCCGAACGCCAAACTGAGAAAAACACCGCCAGAAAAGGCATTCGCCAAACTAAGTGCCTTCTTATTTTCACTAAACTTCTTTGCTCGCAACGGCAAAAGCCAACACAGAATATTTAGGGTAGTCAAGAAGATCTGAAAAATTATTTTCCAACCTTTCAGCGAAACTCCCCAACGCCCCAACGCGTTCGATACAGCATCGACTGAAGCAACTTGCTCCGCTAACGCTCCTCCTCGTGGGACGGTATTACAAACATCCACACCAGATCCAACATTGGAAGAACCTTTACACTCTTCACTACACTCACGCGCCAAATCAAACAATCCAGAATAAATATTCTTCGAGGCAACGGAAGAAACATGCTGATTACTACTTTGAATCCTCGAACGACTAAACGACAAACGTTTTCTATTACCAAGCTCATCCATAGCTAAAATCCCCGCTTCCGATGCAGCACTCAGTTTCACACAGGCAGAAGATGAGGATGATGATGCAGTATTCGGTCTAGCTTTGGCCAACTCCATCAATTTAGAAGTATATATTCGCTCAAAAGAAGAAACCGCACTATTCTGACTACCGGTAGATCGTTCAATGCCACTGCTAACGCCATCCTGATATTGTTCCGTCGAATCAAAATTATTGCCCCTGCCCCCATCACTGCTACTGCTGCTACTATGAGCCGATGATGACGTTTTAAAATATTGGCTCCAATTCGAAACAGCCTTGACATGAGCCAAGATATCACTGCATAAAAGTAAGAGGAGGAGCATCGTACTCGCTCTCGTTCGATATTTGGTATCGTTGCATCGCAAAGGAATGTTCATTTTATGTATATCTGTCTAGTGTAGCAATAAATCATTTATGATACTTGTGAGTGATGTAATCTCTCTCAATGGTAGTGGGTGTTTGTGTTTATGGAGAAGAAAAGGATAAATAATAAGAGGACGGAGACAACTTGAAGTCCAAGGGGTGATCGGTTGACAAATTTCTGTAATGATTGGCGTCAGTGGCAAGTCCGCTCCCTTACATTTTTATTATGAATTTCACCACGTACGTTATTGAACATCCATCCTCGGTAGAAATCATCCATCGAAGTGTAGGTCAGAGAGTGAAATTACTACGTTGGATGTAGGATAACAAGTATTATAGAAAATCATTGCGTTTTTGCAGATCTTAACATTTCTCTAATATCAATTTATATCATCGAACTAAAACATAGGAACCAGTATGTACGTGTAGGTTTGACAGTTCAAAACCTAGAACGCGGTCGAACAAATCTAACAGTGACGATAATGTCGGTAATAGTAGAAAAAGACCTGCCGTAAACTTTCATATATCTCTAGTTTTCATTTAATCAACTTTCTTTCTGTAGGAGCATCCCTCTGTTAGCTTAGCTCTTCCTCCAGTGGGCTGGCAAAGCATGACATTACAAGAGCCGCATAAGACCACAGTTTGTGCATGACTGAAAACAGTTGTAATTTGGAAGCATCCTGGGCACTTAATATCCATGAAAAAGCTATTCGGTGACTGAACGAGTCGCTTAAGCTTGTGCTGCTGGGCTTCCTGTTCGGCGGTAGGGTGCAACAAATCGACGGGCATCTTTAATTATTATTTGCGACGTGGAGACTCTACGTTAACGACAAAAAGTAAATTAGTACAAAAATAAAATATGTCTGACCATACGCTCAAATTGGAGCTATTGACGCCACCATCCCCACCCTACCATCCACCGTTCAGTCAAATGCAAGCGTAAGTAATTTTCGATAAAGATAATTTGATCAGGAAGGGGAGGTTGGAGGTATCACGTCGATAGATGCTGCTTGGGGTCACTCACCGTGAGAAGTTGTGCGTCGTTCTGTGATGCTAGTAAGGCGGTAAGTCTGATCTGATTAGTGGGGTCGGTCAAAACCATTGGGATGTGCGCTAGAGTTCGCATCACAATCAGCCCAAAGAACCGAACTTTGGATAAATTAGTATCTAAACGAAGCTAAACTTTTTTCGTGTCCTGTCGAAAATACGCCTCTCCGCACAATTTTTTTTTTTTAACTGTATGCTTATATTTTATTAACTTCTACTCTTTCTTTTGTCATCATGGTACAGATTGTGGTGACTGCATTCTTGCCTGTTTCATATTTTATTGATTTGAATGAGATGGACGGAAAATCACAGATTTTGCGAAAGCGTAGACAATTTAAAAGGTGACCATTTGGAATTGAGGTCGTTCCTATGAGCGAGAAAATAACCGTTTGATGTTTGCGTATCTCAGCATTACCATGTATTAAATATATCATAAATCATAAAAACACGAGCGCAGGAATTTACCATACAATATACAACCAAAAATTCCAGTAAGAAAGAAATTGCGTAGAAATAGGTTCAGAAATACATACAAGTAGCATTATTGAATTTCTTTCAAATTTTATCCACAACCCTAAGGTGCCTTAAACGATGACGATGGCAAGCATGAGACAGCATCGTCACTGTCACATTCGGGTACCTCTACATCAACTGGTATACCCTGCTTATTGATGTCATTGTGCTTAGGAGTCTCATATTTAGCAATGGTCACAGCAACACCACCATAGTCATTTGACAGCGGTTTGATTGTTTGAATAATTCCCTTTCCAAACGTTTGTTCACCAACGATTGTGGCTCTATCATTTTCCTTTAGAGCAGCGGTCATAACTTCTGAAGCTGAAGCAGTATTTCCGTTCACGTATACTACCAGCGGATCATCTAAATCAATTCCTGGTACGAGAGTCTTCTGCGAATCAATATAACCAGTTTTACTGACCACAAATACAATTGGTTTGTCAGCATCTAAAAATAAGCCTGCCGTATCAACACCCCCTGGTAACAAACCACCAGGATTATTTCGCAAGTCAATGACAAACGCTTTGGCTCCTTTCTTTTTTAGATCATTTATCGCATCTGAGACGGTACTTGCAGTTGTACCGCTAAAACTCTTTATGCGAATAACGCCAACTTTGCCGACACCGCTTTTATCCGATAAGTACGTTTTCACTGATGTTACTGTAATCTTCGCGCGAGTTAAAATGAAATCAAGTTTTTTCCCATCGCGCTCGACAACAATTCCAACTTTCGAACCCTCTGGTCCTCTCAACTGATTAGCTACCTCATCGGGTGTATTTCCTTTGCTAAAAGATGTTCCACCTACCTCCACAAAAACATCCTTAGGTTTAATTCCTCCATTGGAAGCTGGACTATTTGCTTCAACGTCAGACGCTATAACAAAGCCATCTTTATTTGTATTAAGCTCGCAGCCGACACCGGCCAAAGTTCCTGTTGCACTATTCACAAGACTTTCGTATTTTGCTGGCGGCAAGTATCGTGTGTATTTATCGCCCAACTTTGACATTAACTTCTCTATTGCATCCTGTGCTTCAACGGGTGACTTATACTTTGCCTTCAAAGATTTTTGTCGCTCTTCGAACCAATCTAAATTATTAAAGGTACGATCGATAAAACTGTTATCAACGACTCGCCATGCCTCTGCAACTGCTCTTTGTTCGTCAGACATCGAACCATAACTTGCTGCATTAGCATCTAAACTTGGACCACCGAACACAAGAGAAAAAGACAGGATAGCCGACGCAAATGAAACTTTCAGCGACGACGATGTATCAATAAAACTAAATTTATTCTGTGCATTCATAGCCGTCAACGTTTTAGCATCATTTCCATAGCTTCTGCTAAAGCCATGACACTCCTTTGAAAGCGATGCTATTGCCAAAAACAAAGTTACGTTCTTTACGATCATATTTCCGTACTTTTTAAATAATCTATTGCTACAATCACTCAGAATCAATGCTCCAACGATGCTTTTTATTTATTATTATGTTTTAATAGACAGTTAGTTTGAAATTGACCCCATTTACGATATTCAATACAAATATTACCATTGATGTAATATATTTACTCTTCCTCACTTTTCTCATGTGTTGTCAGTTGTCGCAGAATATAAAACACGTAGACGTGCGTTTGTTTTTAACGGTTTAAAACAAAACTAGAATAAAGGCCAGACCACTGAGGACGGATTTGGAGGTAAAAAGTAATTTAGCTCACACTTGTATGAAATTTGGGCGCCCCACGATTAGTTAAAATTTATTGAAACTCTTCAAAATCGATCCATTAAGTGTCGCTTCTTCACACCTCACTATCTATCCACATGCAACATGAGTAACATGACTAGAACGATTGATGATAATGATGTAACGAGGAGAAGACATATGACTGAGGATATCAGATAGATGAAGGAGATCCCATCCCAAGAGCGCGTGATATGGTTAATTCATAAGAATTGAGACGATTGATTTGTTGGATGGCATGCATATCATTGGACTGTTATATAAAATATGCATTAATGCGATGATTCAAGTATAAATCCTTCCATAATATATTGTTTGAAATTGAATTATTTGATTAATGAAAATTGGAAGGCGGATGTGCGTGGAAGGACGCGACTCGTGATTATGAGAAGAAATTGAGGGGGTATTATGAACATTGCCAGATAAATTCAGAGGTACAGCTTTCCATTATATATGATTAATGATGAGCGGAATCTGATGCTGTCTAAATATTCTCCTCATATGGCGAAAGAAGCGCCCGTGTGGAGAGATGGCGATTCAGAGTTGCACCCTCTTCATTTTCAGAAAGGCGAGCTCCTTTGCTCCGGACGTTGCTCATATACACGAAATAACAGTGAGCTGACCCATCATCGTAAACTTATGACGGATAATTTAAGTCGAAGTGCGAAATTACTGATGACGGTTTATCAACAATGTCTCCCTGTGAAGGATCGCGATGGGGAAAATATAATTCAGAAAATGAGATTTTGGAACGAGTAACGAAGTGACTGGCATTAATTGGACAGAAGCATTACAATCATATCATAGTGATTTTTCGAAAGATGTGATCATTGCACAGCAATAAAAGCGACATTTTCGACAAATCGTACTAAGTTTATCGAAAACACGTGTAAAATCTACATTATTGTGAAGTGTGAAAAATGTTTCTTAGGCTATAATACATGGCATTAAATGAATCTATTTTTGGATCACATATTGGCGACGGCTGTTGGATGCAGATTTCTTAATTTCATTGAGACATTTGATCAAAGAAGTAAAAAGCGGAGTCACGAAACTGTTGAGAAATTGATAATGAAAAGTATGTGAGTCGACTGTGATTATCATTATTGGAGGGTCGAATTGATATAATATATGCGACAAAGTACTCTACAGAGGTTAAGAGCTTTCTCTGTAGGCGCGTGTCGTAGTGTTACTTCGATATCAGCGTCCCTTCGAATCCGTCCCCAATCATTGCGCCTGCACAGAAAAATTACAACTGCTCACTTCGTTGTAAAATTACTTGCGTTTAGACGGACGGTAATTCTGTTCTACACACCGGGCATTCCATTTTCACATCCATCCACGATGAGAGACATGATTTGTGAAAAACATGATTGCATGGAGCTAACATATATCTCTTACTTCGAATCTCATTCGGAGTGATATCGCTGCAACAGATTACACAATCTAAAACGCGACCTGCAGATTCGTCATTATGGTCATCTTGGCATGTTGAAAAAGATGACTGCTGTTGTCTTTGTGTTGATTGTTTGCGATTTCTTGCGCTGCGCATAGCTGTGGCGAACACATTACGTATCCGACTTGGAGATCCCGTTAATTCACCATTTAATGGTGATGGCCCTGAAAGGGTACTAAGCGACGGATCTGAATGGTGACGATAATGTCGAGATCCTCCTGAAGTCGAATTATCTGCACCAGCTTCAACATCTTGCTCTTCATTGTCAGACTCACTAATTTTACGGCCATTTTCTAACACACTCATTGGAATACTGCGGGTATAGTCAAATTTTGGAGGCAGAAATCTCTTTGGTATAAAAAATCTTCCACCATATTTGCTTTGTGCAATCAGAATACCAGTCTGAAGACCAACCCACAAAACCAATGCCTCGTAAATGTATAAATTATTGAGATTGAAACTATTCATTGGTGCAATATTGGCGAAGAGCTTCGAATCAGTAAAAAAGTTGGGCGAGTCTTCTGTCGACGATGACGAAACTGCGAAAAAATAAAGCGGCGCAACGAGTCGAGTTATGCTCATTACATATACATATTGGTTTATAAGCGGCTGTTTTGCTTCAGTTATAGCATTCAAAATTATTTGAGGTACCCAGAAGCTATAAGACAACACGAGCAAGAACGCACACGTCATAGCTCGATGCTCACTTTCTCCACTTAACAAAATTGAAAAAAGGAACATACTCAAAAAGAATCCTAAATAAAATCTCACGTGCAATTTCCCTTCATGCCTTCGAAGAGACTCACGTGTTGCCGGCCCGGCATTTTCCTCACGTGATTGCATTATCATAGCCATGTACTTCATTTCGATTACACAAAATAACAGCAGCTTAAAGAAGGCAACGCTAGCCATCGCTGTAAAAACTCGATCAACGACCAAACTTACAATGACATGAATCAAGGATAAGTACGCATCTAGTCCGGTCTGCCAACCTATAGTAATGAGACTAACTTTACGTAGTAGATTGGGGCTTGAAGTGTGAATGAGTTGACGAAGTAAAAACACAATCTGTGTAATACATACAATCATCATCACAAAACTATAATTCAGAGCTTGTGTTGTGATCTGTTTGGCCCGGTTGGACTCAGCCTTACTATCCTTGTCATTCCACAAAACATTCGAATAACCTTCGCCTAGCATTTCCACGAAACTGACTGAAAGTTCATTTACATATTTCGCGCAATTAGGACTAGTTAGTGTACCAGCCATAGTCATGCCTCCTTTTTCATCTTTGCTTGCTAGTAAATCTAGTGTAAATACACACTTTGTTTTCATTACGATATCGAAAAATCGGCGAGTTCGGGCTTCACGATAGGGCAGATGACTCACTATCATGCGAGCTGCTTCAATTTTCAGGCCGTCGTAAGGAAGAGAGTACCAATAGCTTCCAACATCGACATCTTCGTTTAAATTCAAACCTATCGACGATGAATTCGATGCTTGTGTAGCAGTAGTGCGCGTTTCCAACGTTTTATCAATTCTTAAAAAAGCATCACGATCCTCGGCATTAGCAATTAGACTCATTCTCCCCAGTTTGTGAAAATATATTCCACGTACACCGACCAAAGATCCAAGAGAACTAGGAACCTTGCTCGCACTGAGAACATTTAATTGTAAATCGGCTAGATGATCCAACTTTAGCATACCAGTAACCAATGTTGCACCACTAACTGGAAAGTACTTTGACTGAGGAATACTTCGAATACTTAATCTGGAATCATATTTTTCCTCAGCTTGAATCTGTACATTTTTGTCTTTAATACCTTCGGGTGAAAACGATTTCACAGGGGAAGGGTCGACATTATCGTCAACATCTTCCGAGCGCATGATTTCGACAGGGAATAACAATTTTGTTTTCCAATTGGAAAGTGGTAATGGTCTGTAGCCTTTAGGAATTGCTGCAGCCGAAATTTCTGGCGTAAATTCTGACTGGTCCATGATATGATTGACACTATGTTGTGATTTTGACTTAGACCAATATCCGTCAAATGACATATTTGTAATGTTGTGTGCATCTATGACACTATCACCGATGTTCTCATCAATATTTTCATCCTGGTATTTGTCAAATATCTTATCAATATACTCAAATCTTCCAACCTCCTCAGGATTATTCTTATCAACATCCGTGTACTCGTGGTCATAAGCATAACCTCCATCGATGGCACCTTTTCCTCCTCGTAAATGGGAACGCTGTGCTACACCGCCTGACCGACCATGGTTCGTCTGTGAATCATTGTCTAATAGCAGCAATATCATAATAATAAGGAAAGCCGTTCTACTTCCCTACAAAACAAACACGAATCATGGGATCGATCATGAGTCATTTATAATTTATTCGCCATGCAGAAAATAATAACCTTGTTACAGCTACGGACTTACACTTTGCTGCTGCTGTCGTTCTTCCCTGATTTCTCGGGTCCTCGTAATTGTTGGTTCAAAGTCCATTTCATTGATGTATTTTCGTACTCTCTCTTCTACGAAGATGATAGATGTGAGGAGGATTAGTTGATCGATTATGTAGCTGATGAATTACCGGGTACCAACTCTTTTCATTTAACGCAGCCCGGGTTTTCTCTCTTTTGTCTTTTTTGTTTCCCAGCACGATAATTCGTAACCGGATTCGCCTGCGTGCTTCGTGTTGATATTTGAAAGAAGTGTATTTTAGGGAGTATACAGGAGCGCTATTTAGAATGTATCATTTCAACGGAAGGTTATATAATACCGGTGTACAACAATGAGAGTCGTCGTCGTCGAGCTCGTAAATCTTCTTGAACATTATTTTTTTGACAAAACGTTTTCCGAATTTATGTTTCTGTTATTCCAAATTCAATATCTGACTTTTTTACGTGTAGAATATTGGTATTCTTATTTACGTAGTAGTTCATCTACATGTGTATGGGTTTGAAGAGAGGAACGTGATATTACATCAAATTTAGGATAGTTTGGATTTTTCGGGAATCGATGTCACGAATGAAGGATATCGAAAAATCATCCAACAACGAGATGAAAATTCAATGAGCTTCACTTAGGTCTCAAGCTTATTCGGGTATTGAAGTGAAATAACGGGAGTAACTAGCTCGATAGAAATGATCAAAGAACAAAAAGCCTACGAAGATTATCTGTTTTACCCAACTAATGTCAAAAATACAGTTATTAAATTTTTCATTATCAAAATCAACAACACGAAACATAATGGATGGCACATGGATGCATATTGGCATTTTAGAATGTAAAATATTCGTGGTATGATGCGCTCGTATTTCCTCCATCCAAAAATCCGAAATAAATAGAAGTATTATTTAATACATATAGAACAAACAAAAGGTCTCCAAAAAAGTATGTAGCGTGATGAGATCTCGTAAAATAAAATTGAGAAAAACCACGAAAACAACAATTTTTGTTGCTAAAATCACAAAAACACCACTTTTGAATCGACATTTATTTCGCTGTCTACATATGACAACCTCTATAAGTAATTTCCAGCATTTTTCATCTTCATTTCAAATTTTTTCCTCAATAAATGACAATTTCACAAATTTATAAAACCATATATATTTTCCATTACTTATCGTAAAGATATTTTGGTCGTGTCATTGTTGCACATTCACCGGAAATGTACATACAATGTATACACACA
>Ga0115008_10003653_pt1 | contig 12738 bp, 12 predicted proteins | sample FraStrMetagenome_FD_87164 | JGI IMG/M metagenome (GOLD analysis project Ga0115008, IMG submission 87164) | Marine eukaryotic phytoplankton communities from Arctic Ocean - Fram Strait ARC3M Metagenome | ecosystem: Environmental > Aquatic > Marine > Oceanic | place: Fram Strait | collected...
AATTAAATAAATTATGTCAAAAAATATTATATTTAGTAATATTCCATCACATTTAAAAACAGTTTCATCTACAAATATTGATAATTTAACAGAATAACAATGTAATGTTATTTATGAAAATATTAAAAACTATTGTAAGTTTCATCGCATATACTAATGATAAACACGTAATAGATAACGGATAAAAAAAAAGTTATAGTCTTTATACTCTAAACTATTTAGATGAATAAATTCTTGTTAAATTATCCCAATAACCAATTTCTTTTAATGAATCATCTTTAAGATCTAAAATATTTTTAAATTGAATTTCATATAATAAAGTGACATTTTCTCTAATATTAACAGTTATAAAATATTTATTATTATTTTCATATATACATCCAGACCATTGATGTATATGTTTTTTTGGTCCCCACATTGATCCAATATCTACTAAAATTGTATTATAAGTATTAAGAAATTTATTATTATTTTTATTGCTATAATTATACATAACAGGTTTTGAGACGTAGACTAATTTCCATTTTTCTGTATCTAATAAAATTATATGTGTATAATTAAAAACAGTTTTTTCGGTATGTACCCTACTATGTGCAGTTCCTATATAATAATTATTTTTATAGTGTAATAAATTTGAACCACCTCTTAGATATTTATTAGATATATCAAATGGAAGAATTACATCATTTTGTTTAAATACAACATTACATAAACCTTTATCATTGAAATCATAATTTATTATAATTAAAGGGTCATAATTATAAACAAAAAATAATTTATTATTTTTCACAAAAGGACTCCAATTTTTCTCAAAAAGATTGTGTTTCATATTTTTTATTTGTAAAAATATAGGATTCCATTTAGTAGATAATGTTATAGCAATACACCATAGTTGATTCGGATAGGGGGACCTACAAGTAAGCATAATAAATACCTGATTGTTATATATAAATAATCTAGAATCGTTCGCTTCAATGTCTTTTCCTACTATTTTATTATTATAAATATTTGAGTTTAAAATAAGATATGATTGACTTAAATTTCTTTCACAACTATAGCATATATTATCTAAATAACATTGTGATTTAAAATATAAATTATCACTATTTAGAATTCCTGTAATATTATTTACATATTTTGTATGTACATCTTGACTATAATTATTTAAAAATGACTTATGGTTATATTGTTCTTTTACTTCAGATCCTACACCGTGTTGTATATTTAAATTAGAATAGGGAGTACCTTCGTGTATTTCAAAGGCATTGAAGATTGATAGAGCTCTTTCGGTATAACCCCCAATACTACCAAAATGCGTTTGATAGGGTGGTTGATTAGACCAAGGATATATTTCATCTACAAGTTTTTTTAACCACTCACATAACTTTTCATAAGTTGCAACTGGATAAATATTAGTTTGCCACAAACTAAAAGGTTTATTCTCCAACTCTTTCATTGTGTATTTTTTATCAAAATGAGCATTATAACTTTTTATTAAAAAATCTAGGTTACATATTTTCGGAAACATCGTTGCTTCCCATTTACCGTTCTTTACGATTGGTTTATTTGTATTCAATAAATATATCGTTTTATTGTCAAGATTATCATATTTTTGAGAGTGTTTCATATCATATTGTGAAAATCCTACCATATCCTTATTTTCATATAATTTATTCCAATATACATGTAAATATACACTAGTTTCCATATAACCTCTCTTTTGTAGAAATGGATTATAATTATCTAATTCATATTCTAAAACATTATTACAGTTTTTTTCTTTGGAATATGCTTCATTAACACCAAAAAATGTAAAATAAAAGTTATCTTCTCTAAAATAATATTTTTTGTGATAAACACAAAACATTTCAAGATTAGAATTTAAATTGTTAAATAATATTTTACTACTATTTACTAATAATTTCACTCGATTTAGTGCAATTTTATTTTCAATAAATTTGAAATCATTGTTATTTATATAACATATTTCAATATCTCCGTCATAATCGCAAACAGCCCCTTTTATTAATGTAATTCTATCCTGATAAGGAATTATATTTTGTTCACATAAATCTAGAGTATTTGGATTACACTCAAATGCATATATTTTTGCATTTGGAAAAGTTTTATAAAATTCAATGCTTTTTTGACAATCTCTCGAACCTATATCAAAAATTACATATGCTTTGTTTTTATCATTTATATAATTAATGAATTTTTCAATCATTATATATATTTATTATATTTTAACATTTAAGATTTTAAATCTAAAACGGATTAAGTACATCTATAGCATTTGAATTAGAAGATACAAGTTCCCAAACGATTTTATATAAATATTTTAAATTCTTTTTTAGTTAAATTATTTTCATATTCTTTTTTAATAAATCTATAGCATTTAACGACATCCAATCTAGTAAAACATATTTTGATTGTAATATTTCAGCAAATTTATCTAAAATAGTTGATCTAACTTCTGTTAGTAAATTACATATTGATCTGTTTATTTTATGTGTTATAGATTTAGGAGTTAAATCAATATTTTCTTCAAACACTGAAAGATATTTGCAAAACTTTTTCAACTTGGCTTTAGGTTTATTTAATACGATAGACATCATATTTAAAATAGTATTATTACTGTATATAAGTTTATAATCGTTAATAGATAGTTTTAATGCAGAATTTTCTAATAATGTTTATCTCTAAGATCTTTTATAAATTAAGGCTAATAAGTGAAAAATCTTTATTTTTTAAGTAATTTAGATATTATACTGATTCTATCTTTTTAATTTTTTAATATAGGCATTATATAATATTAATAAATAAAAACACTATTTTTTTCTTGAATACCAATGATAAGATATATAATCTAAATTATTATTTGTATCAAGTGTATTTGTATTTCTCCAATTCAGTTTTCTAATTTTAATTTTATCAGAATTAAATTTTAACATATAATTAAAATAAAGTTCATATTCAGAAGCTCCGCTTAAATTTATATCTTTAGGTGTTACAAACTTTAAAAATATATTAAAAAAAGTATCATTGTGATATTTTTCAATTTTAGACATTAATTCATCTAAATGTTTTGTTTCAAATATCATATGATGACATATTCCTGACATATTCCTGTTGATTTTAACTAAATCCGGATGTAATTTTTTCATATGATCAAAATATGATGTATGATATTCTGTGCCATAATTATACAGGCATTTATTATTTTCTACAAAAGTAGTTGGTTTCAAGAAAAATGTATCACTATCAATTACTAAATATTTATCTAAAATATTTGGAATGATTTTACCAGCATACAATTTTAATAATTGCTGTAAATACCATCCATTTCTTTTCAGTTTTCCGTGATGTTCGGTAACGGTATCTATATTAAAAGGAAAAATATTTTCATTAATGGTAATACATCCATCAATAATAATTGATGGATCATAACAAATCAAATAAATATTTCTATAATCAATAATATTTTTCTGTGTATATGCTATTTGTTGTTTTATTATTGATGCATCATTAGGTCCAACAGGTATAACAATATCAAAACTCATTTTTATTTAAAAGTAACTTATTTTTATTTAAAAGTAACTTATATTTTATTTTTTAAATCACTATCATTTATTTATTAATATCAATTATAGATATTTCTTTTGTATTATAATTAGCTATTTTTCTTATATTATATTTTTTTAATGGTAAAAAATTACAACTTAATTCGCGAGTGCAACCTATTTGACAATCTGTATTATCTTTAGATTGATTGCAACAATTAATCAATAAAATATATTTAAATTTATTACTTTCTACCAAATAATCAAGGAATGCATATATATCTTTTAATGTCCAATGTTGAAGAACATCTTTTAATATACATAAATCGCCTTTCTCAATTAATTCTTTATTCGTAAAAAAATCAAGATGCTTAAAAGTATACTTTAGTTCTAAATATTGAGTTTTATGAAATTCAATTATTTTTGCATATGTATCATATCCAATATATAAAATATTTAAATCATTATATAATAAATTACCAATTCTAAAATCACCACAACCTAAATCAACTATTTTATTAATTTTTAAATCATTTATTATTTTTCGTAAAATTACAATATATTCTTTATTATATGTAATATCACTACCACCACCACTGCTTCCATAATAATTTGAATTATGATTGTTACCCCAGTGATTTTTATTATAGATATTAGTAAAAATTGCTTCCATTTTTAAAAATATAAATAATATTTTTTGAATCAAATTTACACAATATTATTAAAGATGAAAAATTAAATTCAAAAAAGTTTTCATACTCTAGGTATAAATCCTTTATCAATAAATATATTTAATTTCGACCATTTAGAATTATTATTATAATAATAAACATTTGAATAAAAAGCCATATAACCTATTATTGCAGAAAATGTGCCATTAGATAATATTATATTTTTGCAAGTTGAACCAAAATGAATTGTATCAATTTCATTATAATTAATTAAATGTACATTTTTAAACATATTTTTAATTTTCATAATTTCTTTATCATTTAATGTATCGCTGGCTATATAAATATTATCATAGTTTAATAATTTTATTGTATTTATGTAATAATCAGTTTCTATTCTCCATTGTATTGTATCACCTAATCTTATATGAATAAAAATATCATTATTATTATTGTATCTTTCTTTAAATTTATTATATTGAATTATGCTTTCTTTACAAGTAGTTTTAATATAATTATAAATTAAATCAGATATATCTTTAGTTTGAAAAAAACAATAATCTAATTCAAAACTATGGTCAATATTATTCATATTTAAAAAAGACATATAATTATCATCATTTAGTTTTTTAGTGATTTGAGTATCTTTATCTCCATAATGTAATATTATTCCTAATTTTTCTATTGTTTGCAAATACTTAGCAGGATATTTAACTTTTAAATTGTGTTTTTTTACCAATATACTAATAGGTATTGAACGAAATATTTGGTTTCCAAGTCTTCCCCAGTTACCATTATCATTTAATGTTATCATTTAATGTAGAATATTTAATTAAATTTTATTAGAATCAACACAATTGTAATACTATATATCTGTTAACTTATTCCATAAATAATTTTCATATCTTTCAATTATTATATTGTTTTTACTAGATTATTAGAATAATTAGATTAAATCATATTTATATTAATTTTATTATTTGATAAATATAAATTAAACAGTAAATGGTATAATAAATAATATTATTATTTTTCTTATATCATCATTTGTGAATAATAAGTGCCAATATTTGTAAAATTATCAATATTTTCATTAAATAACATTTCTAATTCTTTTTCACAATCATTTGAAGAATCACTAGAATGTATTATATTACCTAATGGAGGATAAAATTCAATATATTGATTTCTAATTTTTTGTTTTAATTCATTTGGATTTAGATGGTCTGGATTATTTGTAATTATTGCAAGACATTGATTATCATTGGTTTTTTCAATATCATCTTTATGTGTATCATAATTTCCGTAGAAATTACTATAAAACTTTTTTTTGTTATTGATATTAATAATAATTTTATCTAATATTTGATATTGATTTTGTATTTGATTTAATATATTTTCAATAATTTTTTGCTTCATACCCTTTTTTCGTATTATAAAAAGATTTAATTTATATTGTTCTTTAAAAAAACCAACACCATTATCGTATGATTTTGTAAAACTGTATTTTTTTTTAAACATAAATCTTAAAAGTTGATAAAATCTTGAAAGTATATCACTTGAAAAAATATGTTTATTTTCAAAATTTTTGAATAATTTTTCATATTTATTATAAATTTGTCCTTTATGTATTAAACTATGATATAATGTAGCATAGTAATTATTTTCTTCATCTAATACGTAAAAAAAATATTTTTTTACTCTTGTGGCAATCATATTTTGTTGCCATTTATTATCATAATAATTATCACCTATAAATCTCCTATCAAATTTTACACGTTCATTATTTAAAACTACAATATTATTACCACATATATTTATAATATCATCTTTTTTTGTTAGCAATATATCTATATCATCGCTATTTTTTAGTAAAGGTATTTTTTTATGTAATTCATCATAACCACGTAAAACTACATAATTTGCTAATTTATCAAAAATTTGTTTAATAGGTTTAATATTTATACACATTCTATCATTTTTAAATTTATTATTCCAAAAGTCATTATATAGTAAATCATATCTTTCATTTATTTTACAATTATCTTTAAAACTTTTTAATTTATCTAATGTTATTTCATTCCAATCATTCACAATCATTACGGGTAGATTTATATATAATCTATCCAACGTAGAACTTTTCACAATAGGTATCAAACCTAATAAAATACTTTCCCAAGTCCTTGTACAATCTAATCCGTTTCCATGTGGTGATATAATAAATCCATAATCTAATATGTATTCTAAATATTTTTCATAATGTAAGCGTTGTGGAAGAATTTCAATAGAACTGTTATTTTTTAAACTTTCATAACAAATTGTTCTTGGGTGTGTTTTACCATTGTAACCAGTAAAATTACTACTTATTAAACATTTATATGGATACTTTTTTGTTTTTTTAGATACAGATACTTTTTTTACCTTATTTAAGATATTTTTATCTCTGGTATTACCCAATCCTAACGGTATTAATTCTAATTTATTGTGATTTATAATGCAATCATTATTTTTACAATACCATTTTATGATTTTGTCATTATCTAAATATTTATACCATTTATTTGGGGATGAATCATCACTATTATGAGTTACAATATAAAATGATTCCTTTATTGAATCAAACAAATTATTGAAAAAAAAATTTACTTCATCACATCGAATAAATATAAAACAACCATAAAATGGTTTTAAAAAATTATTGTTAATGGATAGTAATTTGTTATCTTTAATATAAAAATCACATAATTCTTTGAAATTATCTCCTGTTATATATTTTTGTGAATTATGTACTATAATATCAGATAATTTAGAAATTGTCAGTCTTTCATCTATTTCACTGTCAATGTAATAAAAATCATAACAATATTCCCAATCATTATCTGTTATTTTTTCTTTTGATAAACAATATCTTGTTGGATTAGTTATTTTATATACAAAAAATTGTATAGTTCCTTCAACATAATTTTTATAAACATTCATAGTATTTATTGTATTCCATCCATCTTTACCATTTTTTTCAATTTTTGATATTTTATAACGTAATGGATTCTTTGCTTCTTGAACAAATAGTTTCATTATATTTGAAGTATCTATATTTTTTTCCCAAATATATTTAGATTGTTCAAAATTATCGGCAACATGAATCATAATATCTTTAATATAATTTTTAATGTTTGATTTATATTTATTTCTAATCATTTCTTTTAAATCAATAGCTTGATTACATATATTATTTGTATATTGTGGATTATCTATTTTGAATTTTACTATTAAATGTTTATTGTTGTATTCTTTTAATTTTTTAATCTTAGGAGGTAATACAATATTATGACTACATCGAGTATCTAGCTTGTATATATCAAAAATATAATCGTGCAAAGATTCTTTTGAAATTTCAATTTCTTTTTTTTCAACAATATTGGGGATATCTTGTAATATTTTTTCTGCTTGAAAAAGAGTTGGATTCCATAAAATTAGAGTGAAATATTGATAATCATATTTATCCATATTTATATATAATAATAATAAAAATATGGTTACTGATATGGATATTATTATATATATTTTAATAATAATATCCATATTTATATTGTTATATATGTTGTATTTATATTGTTAATAATGTTTATTAATTTATCAAATTTTTCATTAAAATCTTCAATATTTTTTTTAATTTCATTTGTTTTTTTTAAACTATTAAAAGTTTTTTTCACATTTTTTTTTGAATTTAGCTTGTCAATAATATCTATTAATTTATCAAATCTTTCATTACATTGTTTAATATTACAATTCCCATTATTATGAATATGAGGATAAGTATAAAATCCTTCTATATCAACATTATAAATACTATTTGTATCTAAACAATATATCAAGTTATGCAAAGCCCAATCTCCACATAGTTTTTTTGTTTTTACATAATTGTTCAATTCTCTTTTCATATATTTGATACATTTTATCAAATTATTTAATATAACTCTGTTTATATTTGAATTAACATTTATATCATATAATCTTATTCCATTTGTAATATATTCGCAATAATAACTACCATCATTTTCTATATAAATATTTTCAGATTTATGTATGAATTTTCGTATAATATCATTATTAATAGATTCATATATTAACTTTTTATAACAAAAAATATTCTTTACAGGAGTAATTATTTTTTTGAATAATTTTTTATTATTACGCGATATGAAGATTTTAAACATTCCATTATTTATCGGTGATTTCATATTTGATTCTATAAATTCTTCATTAATCATTTTATTATTAACATATATATATATGAGTTTTAATATAGTAATAATGTTGAATATTGGTAAATACTTAAGAATTAACATATATATATATGAGTTTTAATATAGTAATAATGTTGAATATTGGTAAATACTTAAGAATTAACATATTTAATTATTTATATTTTTGCTTTAATACAATTAAAGTCTTCTATTTTAGGATTACTACTTTTACTAAACAATATAGTTAAACATTTTGATTGTATTTTTTCGCCTGAAATAAAATTATACATTTATATTATCTATAATAACTTAGTTTTAAATTCATTGAAAAGATATATATTTACATTCACGTGGATTATTTGCCATAAAATTATTAAGGTTTTTACAATGTATATGTAAATTATTAATTTTAATGAATTTATCATTAATTTTAATATATGGACAATATAAATCATTTTCTTTTTTCCAATGAAAGGTATATTTACTATAATTTACTTTACAAGTATCACTAATATATCCTCGTGTATCGCTTGGGTCATTTCTTCTATCTATTCCACCCAAATATTGACCTATTGCAGCAGCATCAAATATAGATTCAAAAATATTATAATTTTCATTTAATTTAGTATATGTAATTGTATCATCATTTATTATAGGTAAAGATATAGATATAGTTTCACTAATTTTACCAAAATTAACCATATCATTTTGATTAAAATCATAAGTATCTAAGAATGCTTTTAATAATTCTATTTTAGGAATATATACTAGTCCAGGAACTACTTTCCTAGGAGAATCAAAAGTGACATTAATTTTATCATTTATAAATGGTATTTTGTTAACATTTACATAACACATTACATCATTTTCGATATGAAGAATTTTTTCTTTATTAAATGTTTTCATATATTCATAAATAACAAAAAATCTATATGATGTATATATCCAAAATCCATTTCTAAAATTTTTATTTAAATTAAATTTATTAATTGAACTATTAGAAAAACTATTTAAATCAATTAAATTAACATTTTTATCTTTAAAAAATTTAAAAAAATGATTTTCAGTAATAACTGTTATATTTTTATTTTGAAATAATAATAAATTTTCAATATTATGAATTATATAGTCTTGAAAATTTTCTATACAAACTAAAACAATTTCCATTTTATAATATAATAAAATATAATTTTATATGTAATAATTATTTGATATGAGTATTTCGTTAAAATCATCAAAATCTTTTAATGACATTGAATGACACGATAATATATCGCAATATGAAAATTTATTTTTACAACAAGGATTACCTGAATAGTTGCAATGATAAAATCCAGATATTATGATTGTTTTTATATTAAATTTATGTGCTAAATATCCCATATTAACATCACAAGCAGTTTTTAAATAGTTTGGTGCAATACTAAACCATTCTACTAAAATATTATTAGCTGTATTTTTATTAAAAATAAAATTTAATGAAGTATTAGATAAAATAAATCCTGGACCACCAGAATGATAATATATTTCTTTATTTAGAATTATTCTGTTACAACCATGACCTCCAATATATATATATTTTCATTATAATTAAAATCCTCTAGTTTTTTTAATAATTTCGGAATATTGATAAATGTATCAGTACCACAGACAATAATAAATTTACTTTTATAATTATTATAAATATATTCTAAACCATACCATTGTTTAAAAGAAGCTGATTAATAATCATTTTTAACATTTTGTAAATTGATAATATTATCAGTATTATCATAGTTATTTTCACCTACAAAAAAAAGTATTTTAACGTTTAACTTATTATTTAAATTACCCCATGTTGATTGTATTTTTTGTATTTAACTATTATATTTAGATATTGTATTACATCCAAAAATACATACAATTAAATCAAACATTGTTATATTTTATTGTGTTAATATTTTTATATATAAAAACTACATTCTAGCATCTAATTCTAGAAGCAGTAAATGGTGCTGAATTATTCTTAGGATCTATACCGTTCATACTATCAATTCCGTGATTTTGAATGATAGGAACATTATATATTTTCTTTATTATACTTTGAATACTTTGATCGTGTCTATGATCTCTAAAATATTCCTTTTGTTTTTTACTATAATTATCTGTAAATAATAATATATTGTTTTCTATAACATTATACCATTTATTTATTATTTCTATTGATTTAGGTTTTTTATGTATAATTTGAAGTCCAGCCCATATTTGCGGACTATCTAATATATCTGTATTATCTTTAACATTAAAGTAATCAAATACTTCTTGAATATTCCATTTTTTTTCTTGATAAAATAAATTAGTATATTGAAATCCTAATATACCTGTTGTATGGTTTTTAACAATTTCTATATATCTATCAAATTCTTTTTTATTATTTTTATTTATTGAACATCCACTATCAATATAAACTAAAATATCATTGTCATTTAAGTTATCTAAATATGTTTTTATAAAATACGGTTTCCATATCCAATATCCACCACCTCTAGGTAAATCTAATATTTGTTTATATTTATTATAAAAATCGGTATCATAATCATTATTTGTAAAATATTTTACTTGATTAAACCAATTAGAATCTTTTGCTTCATTACATATTCTTTCACGTGATTGTTTATATTTATCATCTCCGTATGTTATAAAATGTATATTATATGACATTTGATCTTATCATATATATAAATCTTAAGTGTTTAAATAATTGTAAATAATGTATAATTTATTCTTAGAATATTTTGAAAATAGTAATAAAGCTAGAGATGATGAAGTCTTAAAAGCAATATACAATAATATTGCATTAAATTTATTTGATAATATATATATATTTACGGAAAGTCTTACAATAAATATATTTAATCCTAATGTGGAAATTATAAAAATAAATGAAAGAATGACTTTTAAGAAAATGTTTGAATATATAAATGAGTTATCGGGTAATGATCATATTAATGTAATATGTAATAACGATATATATTTTGATAATACTTTATTAAAATTAAAAGATTATGATCTTAATAATAAGTTCTTAGCATTATTACGTAGAAATGTATTAGAAGATGGAACAAGTGAGTTATTTGAATTTGATAAGAATGATTGTTTTGATCGTGTAGGTCATAGAACAGATTCGCAAGATGCTTGGATATTTAAAGGAAATATCAAAGTTCCACATAACGCTAATTTTTATTTTGGTATTTTAGGTTGTGATAATCGTATTATATTTTTAATGGAAGAATTAGGTTATAATGTTTTAAATCCTTGTTATGATATATACATATATCATTTACATTTAACTAATCTAAGAAATTATAATCAATCAGATCGTATTAGAGAACAATGCAATTATGATCTTAAACCTAGTTATTTATCGTTAAAGTTTTATTCAATAGGTAATGATTGTAATCCTACAGTGGTTTTACATCATTTAAAATTAAAAGGTGAATCTGGTCCATTTGATACTTTATTGATAGATCATATTCAATGTATTGAATATGTAAATAAATTAATTAATAATAATTTTTCAGATTTCTTTTATGAATTAAAAAAACGTGAAGATGGTAAAATATATCCAAATAATTATCCTAATTTATTGTTTTGGCACGATGATAATATAATGCAAGATACAGAGAAAGAAAAGTATTATAGACGTATTAAACGTTTTATGAATGATTATAATTCAAGAAAATGTGTATTTGTATATAATATTACAGATGATTCATTTAAAACAACTGAAGATATAAATTATTATCATAATAATATAAAAACTTTAATTACTAAAGAACAATTTATTAAACAAAAACATTTTTTATTTATATATATACGTTATGATAAAGAAACTAGTATATATGAAAATAATTGCCAACAATTTATAAAATTAATGAAATCTGAGTTTAATAATATAGATATAATTAAATATTGTAGATATTATGATAAATATGGATTATGGGGTAATATACATAATTATAAAACAGATTTTAGTAATTTGCTAAAACTTGCTAATTAAAATTTATTTTTACAATGTTTAAAACCCTTATGTATTGCTGATAATTTATTTGCATAAATATTACTTGGAATAGTAACAAAATAACTTTTGTTATCTTTACATACTTTATTTTTAATATGATTTGTCATTACTTTAGAATCATTTGAAAAATCCCATAAAGCGTTATTAATAGGTAGTGTTTTTCGTTTATATAGTTTTCCAATATTCTTTTTAATTAA
>Ga0115008_10003655_pt1 | contig 12736 bp, 5 predicted proteins | sample FraStrMetagenome_FD_87164 | JGI IMG/M metagenome (GOLD analysis project Ga0115008, IMG submission 87164) | Marine eukaryotic phytoplankton communities from Arctic Ocean - Fram Strait ARC3M Metagenome | ecosystem: Environmental > Aquatic > Marine > Oceanic | place: Fram Strait | collected 2012-06-18
CAACTGCGTACTACTTGGATAGCATGGTATTGCTAAAAATCTCTCTCTCGCTTTCGGCATACAGACGGCTAAGGCCGAAATCGGTTCACACCTGCTCTTGCAGGTGTGAACACTAAGGATTCGCTGTATCTACTCAGCTGCTCCGCTTACACTTACTTACCTGTGAAGTGTAAACAGCGGATTTTGAACAGCGTTCTCCTTGAAAAAACAAGACGTCAGCCGAGAGAGCGTAGGCCCTGGCCGGTGGGAGGTCTTGATAGCAGTGGTCGATGGCCCGTCTCGCAGCGGAGAGGTGGACTGAAGCCATAGACGCTTGCTTCGATCTTGGCGCTAGGACAACCAGGGAAGATTTCTTTCTCGGATTCTTTTTGTTGCTTCCTTAATAGATTTTCGCCGCAAAACTAAAACGCACAAGCACAGACAGTCGAGAAGGGAGAGACAGCAACGACAGTCAGAAGCCAGCGCTGTTCACACTTTGCTTGCCCATTTTACAACAGGGTGCTTTACCAGGTCCGACGCAGGTTCGGCACCCTGGCCGCACCCCGCCTCGGAGCTCTCGGTAACCAGACCCTCCGCACGAGCTCACACAGCTCACAAATGTGTGCCGTCTCCCAAATACAAACCCCACCCTCTACTTGGAGCCGGGCAGCGCCTGCAGCGCGCGGGAGTGCTGCTCGAGCCCGCGGGCGTGCAGCGTCAGCTGCGAGCCGCCGATGGAGCGGGCCGTGTTGAGTACCGCCGTCTGCATGTCGCGCCGCAGCAGCGCGAGGGCCTCGCCGGCACCGGACGCCGCGTGGCTCGCCTTGGCCTTCGCCTCGACCTCGATCTGCTGCAGCGCGGGCAGCTTGCGCTTGTCGGCCTTGCCCTGCAGCTTGGTTAGCGACTGCGCGTGCTCCCTGTGCGCCGCCTCGTAGGTCGCCGCTCGGGCCGAGCAGGCCGCGACGCCGGAGGCGAGGAAGGTGTTTAGAGTCGCGACCAGGGCGTCGAGTGGCGCCTCGGCCTCGGCCGCCCGCGACTGCCACTCGATGAGCAGCGCCGCCGCTCGCTGCAGCTCCTGCGCGGTCTCGAGGGCCGGCTGCTGCGCCTCAAAGCTCGGCTGCGACACCGGCCAGTCGCCCGCCGGGACCTCGCCGCTGGCCAGGGAGGCGCCACGCACGCAGAGCGATGCAACGAGCCCGACCGCGCGAGCGTGCGCCTCTTGAGCTGCCTTGAGCGATTGGACCGACCTCTTGCACGTCTCAACAAACTCGCTCGCCTCGGACGCCGCAGCGGTGTAGTCTTTGGGCGAAGGCAGATTTCGAGGCGTGGAGGGCTGGCTGCCGGGCTCGCTGCTGGCACCCCGGCTGCTGGGCCGCGACATCGCTGAACGATTTTGGCTTGAAGTGGTCGGCTTGGTCGTGGGGCGTCAGCACGGCGTGAGAGCCAACGGCTTTGTGAAGGGTGGGGGGGGCTCGAGCTCGTCGAATTCTTTTTCGCTTCTTGCGAGGGGCTCATTTTCGTTTTAGGGGGCTCTTACGCACACTCCCGTAGGAGGACTCTGCTGACAGGGTTTGCGATGAGGAGAGAAAAGGGTTTGTTTGATTCATTTTGCGTTATGATCCACTATATACCTACAACTTATTCACGAAATCGACTTTGGCCAAAACCTGCAACACACACACAAAGGCGTGCGCAAGTTGCGGGGGACGCACGACCTCTTGATCCGAGTTGCACGAGACGACTTGACCGGCAGCGTACGCTGCCGCGGCTGCTGGCGCGGAGTCAAGCGACCCACATGAGCCGCTGCCTCGCGGCAGCTTTGCTGTCAACCGCGCTCGCCTATCCACACCGATGGCTCGAGCAGACGGACGATGTGGGCGGGTGCGGGGTGCTCGTCTCAAATCGGCAAGGGGACTCTGGGATGATGGGCAACGGATACCGCTACGTCTTTCCGACGACAACGTCCTTCATAAATGCGGTTGGCACCCTCGGCGACGAGCTGCAGCCCGCAGAGGGACAGGCAGCCTCCTGGAAGGCGAGCGTGCACTCAGATGCATACATGCAAAAAAGACTATGCGCACAACAGAGGCGTTGTCCTCCTCTCGCCGCTGCACACCGTGAAGCAGAGATCGAGTGGACAGCCACCGCCTGCTTGAGCCGGCCCTCACGCGCAGGTCCCGGTGAGCAACAGCAAGGGCTGGTTCGTCACAGTCGAGGTGGGAGAGCTCACCCATTCGAGCGGCAGCAACAATGGCTGTCCACGCTTTATGAGCTCGCCAGCTGGCGTCGACGAGGCCTCCGCCGCCCGCCGCCCGCCCCCCTCCTGCCTCGCGTCTCCTACCTATGCCCAGCCTGCGGTGTCCAAGCCACACTCCTCCGTCTTGCGCCACTCAACAGGAGGTTGTCTGGACGCTGCCGGCCAAGGCGCACGGGGAATACACCGTCGAAGGCACCCGGTCGGAGCGGGGAGTGAAGGCACATGGCGCTGCTCACATCATCTGTTTCTGACAATAGGCGCCTACGCGGACTGCCAGGGCATAATCTACTACTACCGATTCCAAGTGCTCGTGGAGACGCCGCCGATTGCTCCTCCGCACTCGCCACTGCCACCTCTACCGCCGTCACCGCCCTCTGCACCTCCGTTGCCACCGCCGCCGTCGCCGTCGCCATACTTGCCGCCGCCACCGGGGCCGCCCCCATCTCCAAGACCACCCCCGGGGACGTCGCTCCCTCCGTCCTCGCCGGGAGAGCTGCTGATGCTCTGGGCGGTGACAGCCGCCGGCGCCACCTCTCCGGCTGCCCGATCGTACGAGGGCCAGCCGTGGGAGGCGCTCGTGCCAAACGAACATCTGCCGGTCTCGTGCGACGATAGCAGCTGCTCTGTGTTTCTCGACGCGGCCCTCTGCGACGATAGCGAGGGTGGGATCGCCCGCCGACGCCTGCAGGGCGCCGCCAACTCACCCTCCTCGGGCACCCGTCGCTCGACCGGCGGCACGGCTCCAGATTGCTATCGCATCGAGACGCAAGAGCCGCCGCCCCCAAAGAGCTCGGAGGCCCTCGCCGCACGCTTCCTTGCGACCACCACCTTTGGTCCGACAAGGGCGGAGATCGAGCTGCTGGCGGCCAAGATCTCCTCGGCGGGCGACGGCGCTGCCCCCTACTCGTCGTGGATCAACGAGCAGATGGCCCTGCCGCCGACGCTGCACCGCGGGCACTTCCGAAAGTACGTCAACCAGCGGTTGGAGGGGGGAGGGCAAACCTTTGGCGGCGTGTGGCCGACCTGCGAAGCGGGCTCGCGATGGCGAGCGTACGCCTTCACCTCGCGGGATAAGTACAAGACGCTGTGCGCAGCCTCGACAGCCTCTCTCCCTCAACACCCTCGCCAGACTGAGCCGCGTCTCCGCGCATCGGCCGCAGGACGGTCGCCAAGAAGCAAGGGAAGCTGAGGCTGACGCTGTACAATCGCTGGGTGACATGCATCACGACGGCGGACGCGCCCGCGGAGGTCGACTGGTCGTCGGGCTCCACGCACACGCTCTGCCAGGTAAAGAATGGCGTCGGGATGGACATTTACCTTGGCGGTGGGGAGGCTGGTGACGATTGCTCAACCAACGCCAGGATTGAATGGAGCAATCCCCTCATTGATCCCAGCTGCGCGCCGTCTGGGCAGTACAACGAGACAACCTCTGCCGACCTGGTGCCCCTCGAGCGGCACCACGCCAACACAGACGGCGCAAACTTCTCCTCTGTGGTGATGACATCGCCGGCTCCGCCGCCGTGCGATAGCAGAACGAAGCTGCTGATCGCAGCAGGCGGAGCACTGGAAGGTCCAGTATTCCCCTACTACTGGATCGATCGACGCGCGCGGCTGGTGAGCAACACACTTGACTCACCGTCGTCTGGCGTCGTGGCCTCCTCTGAGCAGGTGTGCCCCGACGTTCCGAAGACGTTTGTGAATGCCGCAACTTGCGTGCGCCGGGCTGAGTGCGTCCCTCCGGTGCACACGTCTGCGCGCATTGCGCTGAAGGACCGCCAGATACGCGACTTTTACAAGCAGAGCAATCGGCTGGTTTTCGCGGTGGATGGCCTCACGCTGGACGACGTGTTCGACCACACGCCGTGCGAAGGAGCCAGCCGCTGGCGCAAGACGAGCGACTCGAGCTGCAGCGACGAGACGTCGGGACTCGATCAGGAGACCAAGACCAACCTCGTCGCCCAGATCGAGTCGGCGAGTGGCAACTACGTGCGCGACATCGAGCTGCCGGAGGGGGAGAGATGCAAGTCGTCGCACACCAAGGGGTCGAGCCTCACCGCTGCTGGCCTCTGCTGGACGAACGTCCATCCGGAGACCCTTGACGTGATTGATTTCTCTCCGATGTGGCCGCAGCTGCAGATCATCGACAATATCATCAACTTCATCCCCGACCCCCTCACCTTGTTGGCGGACCAGAGTGGCGTCACGTTCGACTGGTCGACGATTGTCAAGAGCAACATCAATGCGGATTCGGCGATGAGTGCCTGGTACCGGACGAAAGGCTCCCGCTACACCCTCGGGCGGTACGGGGACAACATCGATTTTGCCGAGCTGCCGCTGCACCTCCGCACAGCGGAGCTCGCAGAGCTCTACGGCTCGACTGCCTCGCGGCCGGCGGGGACCGTCGAGGTGTGCGGTTCTCCGGGCGAGACCATCAACGACCCGCTGCACGGCGACTTTTACGGGATGTTGATCGGCCTGACCAACGTCGGGAACGCCGACCTCGACGTGAGCGCCCACCCCGATGAGTTCGCCGAAATGGCGTGGACTACCGTCAACCTAGCGTCGGCCGACCAGCTCCGGCAACGGGTGGCTGCGGCACTCGCACAGATCATCGTCGTGGGGACAAATAATAAGGCAGACGAACACGAGCGGCACATCTCCCTTTACGACATCTTCGTGCGCCACGCCTTTGGACGCTACGGCGACATCCTCATGGAGGCGTCGTACTCGCCCGCCATGGCGTGGTGGCTCACATACGAGGCCTCATCCTCGTACGCCTACTCTGGCGCCTTCCCCGACGAGAATTACGCGCGCGAGATCATGCAGCTTTTTTCCATCGGCCTCGAAGAGCTGCACCCCAACGGCACGAAGATCACAGACAGCGATGGCCAAGCCATTGCGACGTACCAGCAGGAAAACATCGTCACCTTCTCGACATTGTGGACGGGCTTCGCCAAGCAGTATCCGCGCACTAACAAAGAGACGGGTGACCTCTGGTACACGAACCAGGTGGACCCAATGCGGCTATATGAGGACCGGCGTGACATATGGCCGAAGATGGACCTGCACAGTGGATATATCGGCGACGGCTACCCTCTCTGCTACACGCTGCCGCAGGACAGCTTTCTTCGGAAGGGGGCCTACTACATCTACCGTCGCCACCTGTCGGAGCGAGAAGAGTCCGAGTGGTTCCGGCTCGAGGTCACCCTCGCCGGATCTAGCGAGCTGTATGGGGCGCTGTGCGCGGCCGGCGGAGGCGGGGAGTGCTCCTTCCCGTCGGAGCTCACCCTGCCAGCCGACATCGCTTGCGACGGCGCCGAGTGCGATGTGGCGCAGGGTCGGACCTACCGTTGGCAGGTGGCGGTCGGTAGCTCGTGCGCTCAGCAAGTCGAGAGCTTGGAGGAGTGCACCGCCGCCGCGGCGACACTCGGCCTCACAGGGCCGCGGGCCGTTGCAATTCCGGACGTGACTGGGCTAGCCTCCACCAGGGCTCCAGCGGGCTGCTACTGGGTCCCGACGAACGAGAAGAAAGGCGAGGAGGACCAGCTCTACTACAACGACGGGACAAACATCGGCCGTTGCGGCACGAGCAGCAAGTATTGCATCTGCAGACAGAGGCGCGACGTGACGAGAGTCCGGCTGGTGGACGCATCCACCGGCGAGCTGGCACGGTACGAGTACATTCGGCCCGCGTGTGTGCACCTCGCGGTGTGGCCGGGAGCGCAGGTGTACAAGCACCTGAAAGACGGCTTCAAGAAGGACTTTCAGTATTGTGGCGATCCGCGCAACGGCGGTCCTAAGAGGGACGGACATCCAAAGGTGGACGACCCACCCCGTGGAATCATCGATCGGACAAACAAGCCGCCACCGCCGTTTCCGTTCCCGCCTCCGCCGAGTCCCCAGCCGAACCCGCCGGGCTTGCCGCCGCCTCCGAGCCCGAAACCCCCGCCGGCGGATGGCGGGCCGTCGAGCCCTGTCACACCGCCGCCGCCAGCCGTGCCTCTCGTGGAAGAGTGCGTGATCACGATGCAAATCTACCCGACTGGCGAGGCTGCGTTCGTGCACTCGCCGACGGACGATAAGCTGTTCCGTCTCGACTCGACCGAACGCTTCCGGGTGCGGTGGGCTGGCGGCCGCTTCCCAAGCGCGGCAGACTCCAGCTGCGCCGTCGCCGGCTGCGAGGTGCACGACACCAGCTGCGTGTGCAGCACGTCGGTCGAGGAGGGTGCTGCCTTCGCAGCCGGATCGAGCATGCCGACCAAAGAGGAGGCGCTCGAGCGGCTGCGGATAGGCTCGCTCGCCCCCTCGCAGCTGGGAGGCACCTTCAGCGAGTGCACCGCCGCCGAGTGCACCTCGAGCCCCGGCGTCACGCTGTATCTTCAGGGTGGCGGCGGCAGCCTGGCCAGCCTCGACGAGGCGTCGGTCTGGGCAATCGCGGCCAACAAGAGCCGCGTGATCTACTTCGCTAACCTCGTCTCGCGCGTGCTTGTCGGGACCAGCGGCGAGTACAGCTTCCGGAACGCGCCCGTCTTTCAGAGCTGGCAGCCGAGCTCTGACACCAGGACGAAGGGCGTCTCGCGGCGGGATGTCGCCTACGAGACGGTCGCGCTCCTAGACCATTTGAGCTACCACTCCTCAACTGCACCATTTGTCTGCTACCGGCTCATCCAGCGCCTCACCACCTCCAACCCTTCACCGCGCTACACGGGGGTCTGTTCGGAGGCGTTCGTCAACGGCGAGTACGGCGACGAGGTGCACAGTGGGGGGAACGGTGACTTGGCCGCTGCCGTATCGTCAATTTTGCTGGACCGTGAGGCGCGCTCGGCGGTGCTCGACGCAGACCCGAGCTTTGGGAAGCTGCGCGAGCCGCTGCTCAAGGTGGTTGCCACGCTGCGCTCGCTCGAGATTGCGTTGGATCAGCCCGACCGGCAGGTGCTGCTCAACGAGATGGACCAGCGCATTGGGCAGGCGCCACACAAGTCACCTTCGGTCTTCAACTACTACACGCCCTTCTTCGCGACTGGAAGAGCGCAGGAGGCGGGCCTCGTCGCCCCCGAGGCTCAGATCATGACGTCGCCCTACCTCGTGTCCTGGGTGAATGGGATGCTCTCGCTCGCACGCTACGGCCTCACCTCCTGCCACAAAGGCTTTGGCAACCAGAACGACCACATGTGCGCGAGCACGGAAAGTTCCATCGAGACGGCTGACGCCGCGCTAGCCTTCGCTCCATCGAACCCGTTGGACGCTGAGGCGACCATCGGTGAGCTCGACTTGGTTCTGACGGAGGGGCGCCTGAGCCCCGCCGCGCGCGAGTACATCGTTCAGGCCTACGCCCTGCGGCTCGCGAGAGTGGACGCGAACGCGGCCCTCCGTCACGCGATTGAGCTCTTCCCGTTCACGCCGGAGTTCCACGCCACAAACCTGCAGCGCTCCCTCGGCCCGAGGCAGTCGTCGTCGTCGTCGTCGTCCTCGGGGACGCAGCGGCGGCCTCTCAAGGCCATCATTATGCTCTACATGAATGGAGGTTGCGATTCGTACAACGTGCTCGTGCCCCACTCGGGCTGTGAGGCGCACCCGACCCACTCGGACCTGTACGCCGAGTATTTGTCCATGCGTCGCATCGTTGGCATCCAGAAGAACAAGCTTTTGCAGATCGACGTGCCAGAGGGCACGCAGCCGTGCACCAAGTTTGGCCTGCATCCAAACCTTCTCATCGCCCAGGAGCTCTATCACGACGGCGATCTGGCCTTGATTGCCAATGTGGGCTCGCTTTACGAGCCGATGACGCTGGCCGAGCATAAGTCAAAGGCCAAGAAAAGGCCCAAGTCGCTCTTCTCGCACAACGACCAGACGGCTATAGCCTTTACGTTGGATGCCTTGCTCTCTGGGGACCACACCGGCACCCTCGGCAGGATGATCGAGGCGCTGCGAAAGCGGCGCGAGGACCCCTTTGACGTCCAGGCCTACTCCATCTCGGGACAGGCGCTCATGCTCGAGACCGTCGAGACAAAGCCGTACATTCTCGCGGGCGGCGACCCGCAAGGCGTCGAGATGATGACAGACGACGACTATTACACCCCTCACCTACATGCGCTCACCGCTAACCACACGTCGTCGATCGTCGGCGAGACGGTCACGGTGGCCCTGCGTGGAGCCTTCGAAACAGCGGCCTCTCTCTCCGAGCAGATCGGCTCCGTGGTCCTGGAGAACAGCTTTGCGGACGACAAGCCCAGCGGCCAGGCCGAGCAGGTGGCGCGTGTGCTCCGCTCGATGGTGGAACACCCCGAGTTCGCCAAAGAGCGCGCGGCCTTCTACATTGAGGAGGGGTCCTTTGACGCGCACAATTCGGGCGAAATCACCGACGAGCACCTACTGAACGTCAACACGGCGCTCACCTCCCTGATTGCCGAGATCAAGACGCTAGGCCTGTGGAACAACGTCATCATCGTGACCGCGAGTGACTTTGGGAGGACAATGACGGACAACGGGCGAGGCACCGACCATGCCTGGGCGGGCAACCACTTTGTGACCGGCGGGCTGGTCACCGGCGGGCAGGTGCTCGGCCGCTACCCGTCGGTGCTCGACGAGCCGCTCTCCGAGGTGAACGTGGGGCGAGGCCGCTTCATGCCAACCACTTCATGGGAGGGCATGTGGTACGGCATCGCCCAGTGGTTTGGCGTGGACGAGGAGGAGATGCGCGATGTCATGCCAAACGTGGTCAACTTCCAGCCGGCGGATCTGATCCCGATGAGCGTCCTCTTCGATGAGGAGCCACCCTCGGCGCCGGCTCCGCCGCCGGATTCGCCCAAATCACCGCCCCCGCCACCTGTTGGCCCTTGCGAGGACCTCACGGAGGACAGGATATGCAAGGGGGACAGCTTCGCCAACCTGACGGCCCACACCTCCTTCGACGGCACCACCGCCAGCTGCCAAGCGGCGTGCGACGCCTTCTCGAGGGCAGAGAAGCAAGCCGGCTGCTGCAACTGGCGCGAAGCCTACACAAGCAGGGACACCATGCTCCCCAACGAGTGCTTCTTCCACTTTGTCGTAAGTCCAAAGAATACAAAAGCCCCACGCAAGTCGTACGCCTCGGCGTGTTGTCCGCGTCTCAGCTCCGGCCGCTGCGCCAACCTTGACGTGACTGCTCCCGCGCCGCCGTCGCCGTCGCCACCGCCGCCTCCCTCGCCCGCGGCGCCACCACCGGAGCCCCCATCAGCCCCACCCCCGCCATCGCCACCGCCGCCTGGCTCCTGCGGTAACGAGTGCAAGAGCACAACGTGTCAGACTTTCGCGGTGCTCGAGTGTTCGCTGCTCCGTCACATGGGCTGTGACTGCGACGGCTGCTGCTCCAACTCCACGGCGGCGGGAGTGCAGTGCGCAGAGGGCACCGAGTGGTCCGAGCCCGACGCCGCATGCGTAATATCGTGCCCTAGCGACGCAAGCCGCTCTCTGGAGGAGGCAGCGCGCGAGCACCGTGCCGGGGAGCCGCTTTTTCGGCTTCCGGCGCCCCCTTCAAGTGAGGGTGGGGGCGTCGGATCGTCCACCCTCGCCCGATTGCAGCACGGCCGCCGCCTCCTCGAGCCATGTCAGGACGCAGCCGTCGCCGAGCGCTGCGGCGCTGCGCCACCACCGATCTCACCCCCGCCCTCAACCCCAACGTCAACCTGCTCGGACGAAGCGGCCATGCGCCTTGTGCGCGACGCTGTCGAGGGGACCCTGGTCATCTACGTCGACTGCTACACGCCCGGCTTGGGCGCGGGAAGCATGATTGCGATGTCCGGCCACACCGACCCGTACGAAGTCGAGCGTCTCGGCTTGCCGTCTCGCCAGCGTCGCTTAGCGGACGGTCTGCCCATCACGCTCGCGACGCCGCTGACGGCCAGCACAAACGCTGGCGCCGCGATCGCCATACTAGCTCCACCGCCCTCCCCGTCCCTGCCTCCCGTCGCCGGCTCCGAGAAGGACCCGCACCTCCACTTTGCTCACGGCGGGACCGCTGACTTTCGAGGGCGGGACGGCGCGTACTACAACTTCTTCTCGGCGCCAGGCTTTTCCGTCAACGTCAGGACGGAAGATGCCACGTTCCGACTTCACGGTGGCAAGCTGACGGTCGACGGCTCCTTCATCACCGAGGTTCACGTCGTTGCGCGAGTCGGCGGGGCCAAGCGCAAGTGGGCCAACGCCTCGTGCTGGGCCGCCGAGTTCAACGAGTTCAACACCGGCTGGAAGTTAGTCAACGGGACCTGCGGGGGGGCTGGCGGCCACAGCCATTACGCGTTTGGTTTGATGGGCTTGAAGATTTGCGAAGAGCTCACGATCCGAGTCGCGTACTCGCACGTGACGTTCAGCATCCCGGGGTGGACTGTCAAGGCGCGCGGAAACCACGTGTTCGACCGAATCCGAGGACCCGCGCACCGTCTCGACCTCTCCTTCATCGCCCGGGGCGACGCGCCAGCGCGCAGCTTGTCACACGGGCTAATTGGCCAGTCCTACTCCACGCCGGGCATGCGCGAAGGTGCGGTGGATGCGTATCCCGCACACGGCCGCATCGCCACCACCGCGCAGGCAGAGGGCGCCATCGAAGGGATTGCGGCCAACTATGAGGTCGGGTGGGCCCACGCCACCCATTTTGCCTTTTCTCGCTTTAACGGCGTCGAGGGTGTGTCGGCGGACCTCCCGACGGGAGGAGACGGCCAATCAGCGTCAGGCGCTTCAGCGGTCGGTCGGTGAGCTGGCTTGTGTGACCGCGGAGCGGCGTCCGGCGATCCCTTCGATTCTGCTGCTACCGTAGCTGCTGCATGCACTGTGCGCGCGCACACTAAGCGCCAACTAAGCGTCTAAGTTTTCATACGGAGATAAGCGAGCCACGAAGTGAGAGACGAGATCGACATCGCATGACATGCACATGCATGCAAACTCCAGCTCCTCCGCCAATCATCGATGTAACGCCAGAGGAGAGACAGACACGGAGCGCATGCACATGTCGTAGAGAGAGAGAGAGGAGAGAGACGTCCTCTCACAAAAGCGAGAACAAGAGGGATCGCATCCTATCGGTCCTTCTTCTTCTCCTGTGTCTCCACAACGCTCGCGGCGCCGGCCGCGAACAGCGTCGGCCAGCGGCTGGGCTTCGCCTTGGCCATCGACACCTTGATGCTGCGCGGCTCGCCCTCCGCAGCGCCTGGGCGAGAGAGAGAGTGGGCTCGGGCGCACGCACGGCGGCACGGGCGGCGAGGCGCGTGCGCGCGCCGACAGGCCAGAGCTGCCAGTGCGACTCGTCGACATTGATGGGTCGAAAGAGAGTCCCACTCAAGTACGGCTCCGGCTTCTCTCCTCGAATGGTGAGAGAGAAGCGCGTCGGCATGATCTCGCACTTGACGTCGTGGCTGACCCGTCCCTTGGGGAGCGGCACGCTCACCTGAGACGGGCAAGCGCGTGCCGATTGCGAGTGCGGCCACCGGCGCGAGCGCAGGCAAGGCGGCCGCACCTCGACCGCCTCCAAACTCTGGCACCAATCGATGTCCACAGACGACGACCCCCGCCGGCACAGCCTGGTCACCAGAAAGACGTTGAGCACGAGCAAGGCTAGGCTGAGTCCGCACAGCCCGAAGAGGATGTGGGGCTCCAGCCCCCCAGCGGCAGGAGGAGAGCCGTCAAGAGCAGACATTCGCGGTGTGAAAAGAAAAAATCTGAGAAGGCCTCAACCACCGCTCTGAGTAGAATACCAGCCGAACGTGGATTCGCGGCAGCCGATCCTGCACGTAAACGCAAATGAAATCCCCGATCCTTCACTGCGAGGGGTGGGGGGCGCCAGCGCCCTCCCACCACGGCGTGTTCATGTTCACACCGGGGGGCGAGAGCCCCGACTGCGGGCAGGTTTCCTTCTTCTTGGAGAGTGGACTTCGGCGCGAGCTCGGGCGTCATGACCGGCAAAAGTCGAGAAAAGAAGAAAAGTCCCGCCCTCAATGGCCACCCAGGCAACCCTGACCACCCAGGAGGCGCTCAGAGAGGCACTCGCGACGGCGGGCTGGCCTCTCTCCCTCGCCGACGACGCCAGACGCCCCAACGTCTTATCGACGCCGCGAGAGTTCGTCGAAGCGCTCTGCACAAGTGCGCACGTTGACACGCTCTTCGTGCTCCCCGGCGGCGTGAGCTTGCTGGAGCAGGAGGAGGCGCTGCCTCGTGAGCTCCGCGAGGCCGTGCAGCAGCAGCCGACGGTGCGGAAGATGCTGGACTCGCTTCCTGATGAGATGCTGTGTCGGCTGCGGGGCCGCGTCTACCTCTGCGGCGGGGGCGAGGAGGAGGAGCTCAAGGAGGGATCGGACGGCGAACGGCTCGTCTCGCTGCTAGACAAGCGGGACGCCCTCAGGCAGCGCTGCGCCGAAGCAGGCGGCGGCGGCGGCGGCGGCGGCGGCGGCGGCGATGAGGCACCCCCAGCAGCAGCAGGTGAGCCCCCGCCTCCGCCACACGCGGTCACCGTGACCATCACGTTCAGGCAGAACC
>Ga0115008_10003656_pt1 | contig 12735 bp, 8 predicted proteins | sample FraStrMetagenome_FD_87164 | JGI IMG/M metagenome (GOLD analysis project Ga0115008, IMG submission 87164) | Marine eukaryotic phytoplankton communities from Arctic Ocean - Fram Strait ARC3M Metagenome | ecosystem: Environmental > Aquatic > Marine > Oceanic | place: Fram Strait | collected 2012-06-18
AAACTCATAGAGGATGTGAGAATTCATCTTCTTTATGCAGATCGCGATAATCTTGAAGTTTATGGATTCATCAACGATGATGAACTGCAGATCGGACTCAAAGCGGAAAATGAGCAGCTCGGTCAATTTAGAGTGACGCTGGGGGAAATTCCAACAATTAGCCAAAAAGGCCAATACTCAACTTTTCTCGACATCAAAGTAAATCTTGATATTCGAGAAAGAGATTCGGCTAAAAAGAATTACGCAGAACGTCCTCTGATTCACGGGCTTCCCAACCGACTTGGAAACGTTCTATCATTTGATATTTCTCCCGCTCTGATCAAAGAGAAGATGAATATCTCCGAAGAAGATATGGCTGTGGACGAGAAGCAAACTCCACGAGAAATAACTTTCCTCCTTGACAGATCAGGAACTATGGCCGGGCAGCCCATTAGCGATGCTGTAAGTGGAATATTGACGCTTTTGAATGTTCAAGAGTTTTTGCGTGAAAATGACACTTACAGAATTCTGTCCTTTGGGCAGAATAGTGAATATTTGTGGATCAACGGTAAAGACACTTTCGGAGTTGATGATAATGGAGCAGTGCGCTTTCATATGCAAAATTTCCAAGCTACAATGGGCGAAAAAAATCTAAAAAGTCCAGTTGAAATTGCTATTAACAGAAGAAGCCCGGATTCCAACCGCGTTTTTATTTTGATAACAGATGGACTTTTCGATAAACCGAGACGAAACCAACAATTTCAAGCACCAGAGCTTAAAGAAATAAAGAACATTATTGCAAATGAAGTCGATGCTCGCAATACAAGAAAATTTCGCTTTTTCTCAGTTGGTGTTGGTCGTAATGCTTCTCAGATGGGCTGCGATGAGCTCGCACGAGCTGGAAAGGGAAGCTTTATCTATGTTCCTCTGCGGCATAGGCTTCAAAATGAAATGATGAGACTTACAGATCATATTCTACACAATCATTACGAGGTTACAGATGTTCGGTTGGTTGACAGGACAACGGGGGATGAGCTAAGACGGTTTACAGGTATAATCACATAATAAAGATATAAATAACTAAATCCAGGACCGGGAATAAAACCGACTGCTGAAGTTTGGAAAAGCCAGTGGGAATGTCTCGGTCTTCCAACGCAAAATTTAGCTTATATAGCTGACGGTCGCACTGATGCAAGAGAAGCTCTCGAAAGGCATCAAATTTTGTCGATTTACAATAATGAGCGTATTCATCTCCATATTGCGTCAAAATGGACTCCAAAAATGATAAAAAACAATGTACAAGTTTATATTGAAATCGACCATCAGCCACATAGACGAATTGGGATCGATATAAGGTTTCTTAAAAAAAAAGTTATCATAAAAATACGTTGATTTTTATAGCGAAGCTCGACTTCCAAGCGACGAAGAAAGAAGAGCAAGAGGCGAAGATCTCTTCCCGCTTCAGTCTTATGCATATCAACAATCAGCATTTTTTTCGATGATGGATAACATCCCGGAAATAGCTAAGCTTCATACAGAATTCGCTTGCAAGGTGATAAACTCTTATTGACTTATATTTTAAATTAAAATCATCAGACAGGCATATTGGCATTTAAGAAGACATCCTTCGGCATTTTCGAGGAAGGCATCAGAGCTATGGAGATACATGACATCTCGGCTCACGATTATGAGCAGTATTTTAACGCTGCTCGCGGTGGAAATGGTAATCGAGGAGTCTACGCGGGTGGAACTGGATCGCAGAACGCGAACTTTGGAAGACCACCGCAAGCTGGAGGGGCAAGCGCGATGCGAAAGCATCAAAAGCAAAACAAGTACGGCGTCAGATACCAAAACAAAATTTTACCGAAACCAACATTTATTAGAGAAGACAAGAACTTTAATCCTCTTCATTTGCAAGGTGAATTTCCCTGATAAATTTATTATAAACTTTTCTGTAGCCGATAGAGACTGGATTTGGAAGAGCAAGCAACAGACTTGGGAGCAGTTACGTAAATATCTCGGATTCGAGGAGAATATTCATCTCCCAATGCTCTATGACTACGTAAGAAATTTTCGTTTTTCTATGTCGGAATCTGAAGCAACTCAACAGCGGGATGATGTTTTGGTCACAATTATCGTCTATGCGATTTTTGAAAAACAATGCGATGCAAAACGGTAAGTTTATTCATCCTTCCGGACTGTAAAGCTGGTCATTTACAGGGATATCTGGTCGCGATCATGGGAAGAAACGGTTAAAACAATGAAAGCCAAGTTTGGAGCAACAGAAGATAACATCAAAAAGTTAAAGCTTGATATCAATAAATTTATCAAGAAAAAAGGACTGCTCCTCCCCAGCTCTAGCCTTTAGAGTCAAGAGTATACGCTTTATATTAATTATTGATTCTGACTTAAATGGTGCCTGTATTATATCATCCAACTTGTACTAAATTCTGTCCCTTTGCAAATGTTCCTTTTTGTTCAAATAAATGAAATCAGTTTGTAGCTTCGGTCAAATCTTTTGAAAATCCTCAGAGTTGAGTCGCAACATGAACAACATTAATCCTCTTGTTTCTAAATCGTTCTAAAAGAGCTTTGTCCCTACCGTGTCTTTGTTTCTTAAAAATGCTGAACGAAAAAGACTTGTTCTGAGAAAAGTGAATTTGAAGATTGGGTTATTTAATGGAGAATTAATCAAAGAGAAAGCCGAATACACGTTCTCATGTCGGGCACTCCCAAGCCAATGCTCAAAGATCACAAACTCAGGGTCATTTCTCAAATTTCTGAAAAAGCTGAAAATGCAAAACGAGAGCAATCTTTTGAGAAATTTGAAAAGTCTGAGAGATGAGATATTCTTGCTACTTTCAACACAAGCAAAAGAGCGAGAAAATCAACGAAGAACGAAAGAAAATTCGAAGCAAACTCTTTCAAAGACGAGTAATTACAGCCACCAGAGAAATCTAAGGGTATCCCCGACGCCCGAGAAAAGATCGGAGAAATCTTCTCCCGTCTCAATTTACTCAATTATTGAATCAGGAATGTCATAAATTAATCTGACTTTTTAAACACAAGAAAACTTTTGACATCGTCAGAAAAAGCCGCTTTTCAGAAGAAATGTTTACAAAGAAAAGCAAAACCTCAATATTTCTGTCCGCATTGTTCTCATTGCATGAACAAATTATCAATGAATAAAATTAATAAATGATGAAAATAATATATTGGAATTCTTTGAAGAAACGGCAGTGAACTTTAAACAGCTTTTGATTGTCTTTATCTTACAGCGTGTTGTCCTCGAATGCCAAGTTGACTCGGCCTGAAATGCTTGGTACAGGAGTTTTAAGCGTAGAAGCTGGAATTTGTTGAGTGTCGTTAATACCGACCGCTTTTCGAAAGTGCGGTAAAACTCGGCGGTTTGTCCAACCGTAAATAAAACCATTCGTTATTGAAGAAATTCGCGAAGCTGTCATCGTAAAATCTACAATCTCCAGATTTTGTATAAATTCTCGCCCGTATATGCTGCCGAATGATGTTACAATGAATGGAATGGATAATAATGACTGGATGCCCACGGAGATAGCTAAAGATTTAAAAGGACTAATCGCAAAATAATTGAAGTACCTAATCGGCGAAAACTCAAATTTCGCTCAGTAGGAAATCTCTCGATGATATTCTGATGAGTTAGGTAAGAACAAACGCCGTTTCCGAGTATCGACAGTAATATCATGACGGCGGGAATGATGAACGCATATTTCTCGTGCGCCGATCGTAAAAAGCCCGAGCAAATGCCAGTTGCAAGTGATAGGGAAGTTATAGTTCCGATGCCAAGACCAGCATCGAAACTTAAACCAGTGACATCACGTGACGCTTGAAGTCGGTAAATTCCGATGAAACTCAACGTTATTGCAGGTGCCGTTATTAATGCTGTTTCGAAAGCAATGGAGACAGCATTAAAATGTCCAGTTATGATGTCGGTAATTCTTAGCGAAAGAAGAATATTTCCAATAAATGCGTTAAGAATGTCGAACGCAAAGAGAATAAGAACGAATTTCAGCACGAGAAGAGTTCGATATTGCCCTTGTTCTCCAGCGTTGAGACCTCTTCTAGCAGAGTAGCACCAGATTGCAGATAAAGCAGATCCAAATAACCAGAAAAGAGACGCAAAAACTAATTTTAGATTTATACATTTAGTTTACTGTTATTAAAAAGATACAAGCAAAATATAACATACCAAGTAGCGCTACAATTGCACCACAGGATTGCCCGTTTGAACATAGTCCCATGTTTTCGTCACGTTACTCTTCAAAATCTCTCTACAGTCCGCATTGTTTTCCGCCGATTGAATGCTGGTCCGTTCAGCGGGGCGTTCGCTTTAGCAAATTGTGTGCGCTTCGTTTTGTTTGACGAGCCTGAGCTTGGCCGTGAGCCGACGACCATTGAATTTTTCAGTGCTGAATACAAACTCAAGCGCCCACGCCCCGGATCATCCGCCCGACGATTCTCTCCTCTTCGATCCTCCTTGTCGATACAAATACTATCTCTGATTTGGATTCTTGCGCCGGCGATATTCTGAGATGAGGGAAATAAATTATTTATGTTCTTACTGGTCGTACGCTCTCTGATCTTTGGGAGCATGCCAGGCGCTGTGCTGTGACTTCAGGCAATGATAGTTAATGTTTATATCAGAATAACGAACCTTATTATAAATACTTTGGTAACATCTTTATTTCATAAAGAGTTATAATAATTGACACTATATAAAAATATAATGATGAAAATTGAAATTGATGTTTGGCAAACTCTTTATTACAAAGCGTGCAGTTCAACCAGATGAATACTGTGACATAAACATTTCAAACCGGTTATTTATTGTAGGTGGTTAATTCGATGAAGGCAAGCATCAAAGATCCAGAAGATCGTATCTGATTCTTTGAGACTGTTTGGGTAGCAGCGGAGACAAGAAGAAAGGCCTCAGAAACTTTATAGTAGAAAGTTTTCCAGTTCCGGAACATCTTTGCTGCTCTTTTCAAGTAATTTTACATGCAGTTCCTCATTTCCTTTATGTCTGTTCTCTACGATTGCGGAAATGATCAAGCTCGCCGATTTCATATTATATCATCTTTGCCAGATAAAAAACAAATATGAATCTCACTTGTGGGTGTGATATGACTGCCCGACAGAATATCTTACGCGCTTTTGTCGTGAGCTTTTATATGGCAAACACGCCGACACTGTCGAAACAGCAAATTCCAAATGTAACAGTTGAAATGTCAGAGCCGTTTTATCCGAGTGAGGTACATTTACGCCAGAGGATACCAGCTCAATATCAAGTTAACCATAATTCGAGCGTCGCCAAGTTTATCAGCTTGATCTTCTCTTTTATATCAGAAAAAGCATGTTCTGAATCGAAATTGGCGCGCTCTGACACACCTAAATTCTATTGGCTCGTCTCCTTTTTTCGAGAAAAGGACGAGAACTCACAGAGTTATTTTCCAAAATGAAGAACAGGGACCTTTTACGGTCAGTATGTGTTTTAAAAAAATTTAGAAAAACTATACATTAATAGTCAAAAGTACTATTTTGCATTCATAGAATAAGTTGTCCTAGTGAGTGGGATCTTTACACAAACCATGGCAAGCCGATTGAAGGGACTAATTTTGTCCTCTGCCGAACGCCGCTGCGACAGTCAATGTTCCGGAACAACCAGCTTCGAGCAACTTGGTCTCCGCAGCTAATGCTAAAATCCATCCAAGAAGCTTATGGGAAGCCGTATGTATAAATCTTTTATAATTACACTTTTTTTTGGGATTTTATAATTTAACTCTGTTTTTTTTAACGGTCCGATCGGGCGCGTTCCAGGAGCAAAAAACGGCCTGCAGGGCTGCTGAGTGCTGATGCTCTTATTCAAGTAAAAGAGGTTAACTAATTAAACCCGCCGCCGCACGACTCTTACAGGGTCGCCGCTGGTTGTCGATCGATTTGAAAAGAAAAAATATATAATCAGGTATCTTAATCAGTACTTGTTTAAAACTTCAAACTAAATTTTATTTCTTAATTCATTCTGTTACTAAAGTATAATCTGAGTAACGATTTCTTTCAGTGAGTTTTAGGATTGGATTGGTAATCGACATGACCGCCACTTCGAAGTATTACTATCCCAGCGAAATCTACAGCGCTGGCGTCGATTATTACAAACTTCCCATTCCAGGAGCGGATCCTATTTTCATGCTTTTTCGACGAAAAATTTTCGTCCATAAAGCATATTTCGATCCTTCAAAAAGGCGGAAAGCCACCACCAGAAGGATACGTCCAGCAATTTATGCGCGTGATCGACTCGTTTTTACTCTACAGACTGAAGGGAGTAAAGAGAACTGTTCCTCCAAAAGCAATTGGATTGGACGACCTCAACATGGACGATGCGGTTGTGAAGACTTTGGATCCAGAAGCGGCGAAAGACTATTCCGAAATGATGGAAAGCTCAGACTACACAATTGTTATTCATTGCACTCATGGCGTCAACAGATCAGGTAGACCCTTAATTGATTATTGGCTTCAAGAAAAATCTTTCTAGGATACGTTATTTCGCGATATCTGATGGACAAGATGGGGTTGAATGCAGAAGAAGCAATACAGCGAGTAGAAGACTCGCGCGGGCATCCCATGTCAAAATACAAAAACGTGCTTTTGGACAATGATCTGCGACTGTATTTGCGTCAACGAATGAAGTATTTCTACGGCGTATCAACACTCCTCTTTCATCCTTTCACGCCGGACTCGAGATGTATAAGAGATCCAGACAGATCGTTTGGAAACCATGATCTACTGCCTCATGAGCTTGAAATTGACGTTACTTGCACTCCATCTGCTTATATTTGAGTTGCTTTCGCATCTTGCAATTAAACTTTTACCAATTAAAATAAATGCTCATTTATCAAATTGTTTATCTACGATAAAAATCACTTTAATATGAATAATAAACATTCTGGCTTTATAAAAAGAGGCTAAAGCCTGATCCTCTGCAGCTGTAATTACAGTGTATTCTGTTGAGCTCAGAAGAGTGACTCTGAATAAAGCAAAATTTAAGAGATGAATGTTGATGCCGGTCTGGTAACTTGAATCGGGAAAGTTGGGCCGCGGGGCAGTCAAGTGGAGTACGCAATAACGTTGTGAGAGGTTGGCCAACGACTCTTGCGGTGAAGCAAACGTTCATAGGCAGCGAAAAACCCAATTGTCTGAATCGGCAATTATCCGTTGTTTGCATAACCCGCGGAAGGGAGAGATTGTTAGAAAATTATAAGAGAGCGCCGAAGAAAGAAAAACGAAAGAGGAATGAGACGATACAAGTGACACAAAGAAGTATAACAACTTAACTTAAATTATGGTTATGAATGACCAGGTAATTAAAAAAATATATTTATTTTTTGTGTCAGTTTGCATTTTATGTTTTGTAGATGAATTAGTAATTACTTTTATAAAACTGGTCATTAAATAGCGTTGTCTATAAAACAAAACACAGGCTGACGTTATGTCTACAATAACGTCATCTTATTATTTTATTGCGAAAAATAGCATACTGAAAACCGTCTATTACCTGTCTTAACTTTGCCATTTAAGACTCGCCGGTCGCTCTATGCGGCCATATTTTACGGAATATGTTCTGGTTCAATGAACTTTCTGAATAAGCTGGTTCTTTCTTCTTGGCACTTTCCCTCACCAAATTTTCTCATGCTCGCCCAGGTAAGAAAGTCTTATTTATCTCCTCAAACATAAGCTATCAGATGATTGTGTTATCTGTTGGAATTGATACGCTCAAAGCTCTTGGAAAATGCAAGGCCGTGGATTATACTTGGGCACATGGGCGCTCCTGCATGGTGCTTTCCTTTTTCTTCGCTATAAATACTGTCATTGGTAAGGAAAACTGCTACAGCTAGACAATATGCTGAAATGCAAATTTCTCTCCACAAAAATGGTCTCGCGAATTATACTTGACCTTTTGTCGGCGGCTCTTGAACTCAAATTAAGGCTCATTTATTTCAGCCCTGTTTGCCCTGAATGGAATGAACATTCCGATGTACAACGCAATGCGACGTTGCGTCCCTATCGCTAATTTATTACTGGGCGTTCTCTTTCTCCGAATCAGGCCTACGCGTGGAATCACACTTTCTGTGCTTACCATTACCGCCGGAACACTTGTCGCCGCTTTCGGCGATTTGAACTTCGACTCCACCGCGTACACTTTTGGAGCTATTTCTGTAATTTCAAATGCTGCTTATTTAACCACGCTACAGAAGACAGGCATGGAAAAAAATCTTGGTGCGATTTCCATCGCTTACATTAATAGGTTCGTAAAAAGCTCAAAAAGAAAATGTACTGATAAATTTTTAGTATTAACTGTATGCCTGTTATGACATTAGTCTTATTTATAACTGGCGACATCCCAAAGGAAAGGTTTCAGCGATAAAAAATCGCTGAAATAATCGGTGACACTTAAAATGACCACTCCTGGCCGGTTTGCTCCTGTTCTGGCCGGTCAACGACTTTTGTCTTCAGTAAAAGTAAAGCCCCGCCAGTTTTTTTCAGTGCCTCCCAGAATATGCAAAAGTTGAAACCTGGAAAACAGATCATCGCTTATCCACACTGGTCTTCATCCTCGTTCGTTTTCGCCTTTCTAGCCGTCATTTTCTCAGGATGCATATTTACCTACAGCATGTTCCTCTGTACAACCGTAAACTCAGCGCTAACTACCTCCTGCGTCTCTGGTAAGATTTCCGCAAGAAACTGAGAGTTTGAAACTTTTTGCTTTAGTTCTGAAATCGGCGTTTACAACATGGATCGGCATGTACACTTTTGGAGGAGTTCAACCAACACTCTTTTTCCTTCTTGGTCAAGTGATCAACTTCACAGGAGGCTGTATGTATACATTAGTAAAGTACCGCAACTCGAGGGCGAAGAAAATTCTGAGTAGCGATCACAAAGCAGTACCATAAGAGCTGTTTTCTTATTGTTAAAGATTCTGTAACTGCAATTTAAGAAAAATTTCAAAGATTAAAAAAGCGACCTCGTGCTGCTACTTTATACTTAATTTTCTGTTATTTTTTAAAGAAAATAGTTTTAACCCCAAGTTATATACCCAAACTTATATTTATAAGGAGCCAATACTTATGCGAATTTTAATCTACAGTTTTTCTTGTTTTAGTTCAATGTTTTACTAAAAAAAGAAATAATCTTTGATTTAGGGGTCTCCACTAGGCAGTTTTAAAATTTTGCCGTTTTCCCAATTTTAAAGCTCCCAATTTTGTAGTTGCTAATTTTCGGTATCATATTTGGCTGACTATTATATCTTTATTTGCTCATTCTTATTTCTGTAATCCTACCACTCTTTTGAGAGCTTAAAAGTAGCCCTTAAACTGTGAAACTCCTGCCTTTGACTTCATTCTTCCATAGAAGCTTTTTATTTCGTTTAATTTAAGTTATTTATTAAAATAACAATTCTGTCTTAATTATTATAATTATATCTATATTTATCTTAAATAAATAAAAAACAAACGAAAACACTAAAGTCGTTTTTTGTAGTTCAAAAATGAGCGCAGAAACAGACATTATCTCGTTGCTGAACAAAAGAGGAGAGCAAAGCGACACGCTGCAGGAGATCGACGATGATGTTTTGTTGAAAATGGCTAATGATGAAATTGAGCAGCTTTTGAAAGATTTAAAAGGTTTTTTTGACGAAAAAAATGAAAATTTTCGAGCTTGTTAGATATTGACGATCACACAGAAGCAACTCGCCTCGAAGTTCAAAAAATTTATCGCGATATTGGGAACCTTACTCGTGGACGTGTCCCTCATATTAATCTTGAATAATTATGTATCTTTTTGTTAATTTTCTCGCAATATATTTCAATCAAGCTCACATTCATAGTCAGAACTGACTTTTTTGCCCGCTTCAGACTCAAAGTAAAGATGTCGTCACAGTGCAGTATATGCTTCGAAAAATTCGGATTCTTCAGAGGATCCATTGACTGTGTTCAATGTTAGGTTAGGGTTTTTCAACAATAACTTATTGTCAATAAGAATCAACGAACTTAAGTTTTATTAAAATAAAATTAACACAAGAAATTACCCATTAAAGGTTCGCAGGATTCTATGACTCGAAAACGAGGCAAACTCCTGAACCTATAAAACAGTAAGAGAGCAGTTTGTACGCGATGCACAAAGAAAAAAATATGTCTCCAATGTCGAATTCCAGCGACAGCACCTTCACATCCTATCGAGCCACCTAAAAATCTTTACAGGCAAAATGCGGCGCCATGCTCGAGCTCACAAACACAATACGAGAATATGATGGAAATAAGCTCAAAGCTTAATACTTTGGCTCCTCCAGGAATGGAGGCAAGCTGCTCGGAAGAGTATCGCGAAGGCAAAAAAAAGGATGAATCTATTGAGCAAAGACTTCGGGAATTGCGCGGAGAAACTTTTTCCAAGTTCGGTTAAATAAATTTTGCAAAAAAAATTAAAAAGTATCCGTATAAGAACTAGAATTTTCTGAGTCAAACTTTACAATTTTGGACCGATTTGAAGCCTTCGAAACCAATTGTCCGAGTCATGAGTGTCGCTGACGACGAAATGGACGCAGAAAGCGCTGTCGCGGATATTATTCAAAGGACAGTCGATGAGATTAAAGTCGAGGAAAGTGACACCAATAACGCCTTTACTGCTGGCTTATCCGAGAAAGACAAACAGGTGAATAACGCGGAAAAATAAACCGTTTTGGATTAGGGCGCTCATTCATCCCTGACATTCTATATGTAATGTGAATCATGAAGATTTTTAACAGAAAGAAAACTTAAAATTATTGACTTAGAGCAATTTACGAAAGAGAAAATACATTATGTACACTATTAGTGTGTTTCATTTCGAACAACCCATTTTTCTTGCTCTTATATTTCAGGAACTTCAGTAGCAAGTCCAAAAATTCCAATCGCAATGAACTTATATCAGTCTGGAGCACTGCAAAGTAATGGTCTGAACCTTGCGCTTATAAGTTATAACTTTTTCTCACCAAAAAGCCGTGACGCGAAATGATCGGGGCGACGCCCGTGTCTTTTTATTGAAAAGCACTTTTCGCTGAGCGCGCCTAAAAAGTATTTCTCAAATTCGCCGCCTTTGGCGAGATTGGAGCTTATTGGCCGAGCTTTAATTTCTATTTTAAGATCGAGCAGCGTCTTGCCGCCTTGAAGGAGAATGCGAAGACGATTCCGATTGATCATAAATGGAGCTGGCAAATTAAAGCAGAAGAGGAAAAAATGAAAGAAGAGGAAGAGATGGAAAAGTGGGTGAGTGACGATTTTATTACCTCTTTACCAGGCTCATCATTTAGAGATTCGGCAAAAAAGCTCAGAGGAATTCCATATTAATTTTAAGCAATAAAAATATTTTTTTGGAAAGTCGCTGAATATTTGAATCTGCCTTTTATTTGAGCTAGACAAAAAGCTTAAAAGTTTTTCATTCAGTGCTGTATTTGCAACGACGACGGGAGTTTGCGTTGTCACGGCTGTGAGGAAGACGTCTTTTGCCAGCGCTGCTTCAAAGAACAACACAAGGGATGGCTGCATTTATGCAAATTTTTAGTGCCAGATCTGGTGATCAGGCAAAAATGACAAATAATGGTTTCCTTCTGAGATTTTCAAGATTTCCTCAAGAATTTAGAACAAATTCAGCGCCAGGAATTTTGCCACTCTGCGTTTGTTTTATCTCGATGGCGAGAACAAAAAGATTAACGAGCGCGCTTTCTCAGCCACGCTCAGTACTACAATATTACGGATCACAATTATTCCCGCATTTGAGATAAACGAGACAACCGACCTTTTCTTTCAACCGTTCCTTTCAAGATCAAGAGCTTAATCTTTGCCTTCAATATTTTTTTCACAAAAAACACAATTCAAATACTACGCTCCACGCATGTTATGATTAATATTCAAATCAAATACTTTCCCCATCGTGATTATTTGACTATTCAGAAAAAGTGTGCGATTGACATTCAACAGCGTTCCAGTTTGATGATTGTCGATTTCGAGAAATAAAAAACAGAATCAAAAGAAGAGGAGGAATTCAAATAATTAAAAAAAATAATACAAAAATTGGAGAAAATGCAGAATCGAGAGTATAAAGTAGTCATGCTGGGATCCGGCGGTGTTGGAAAATCTGCACTTACTGTAAAATTCGTCACAGGACAGTTTGCGGAAAGATACGATCCAACTGTTGAAGGTAAACCAATTCAACGGGAGTACTACAACATCCAAATGTTTTCAGATTTCTACAGGAAAGAAATTGAAGTAAACCGAGAACCGGCTACGCTTGAAATCTTGGATACTGCTGGTACAGAGCAATTTGCGTCTATGAGAGATCTTTACATTCGAAACGGACAAGGTCAGATTCTCAATTTTGATCCTCGATTTGAAATTAAATTTCAGGTTTTGTTCTCGTTTACTCGATAACGTCCATGCAGAGCTTTTTGGATATAAAATCAATGAGAAATCAAATTTGCCGTGTGAAAGGAACAGAAAGAGTGCCTATCGTGCTCGTCGGAAACAAAGTCGATCTCGAGCGCGATCGAGAAGTCCAGAGGAAGTAAGATCGCCAAAATGAAATCAGTTAATACCAAAAAACTTTAGTGACGGACTTGGACTAGCAAAAGAATGGGCATGCTCATTTTACGAAGCCTCTGCGAAAGCGAAAATCAACGTCGACGAGCTTTTTGAGCAA
>Ga0115008_10003658_pt1 | contig 12729 bp, 11 predicted proteins | sample FraStrMetagenome_FD_87164 | JGI IMG/M metagenome (GOLD analysis project Ga0115008, IMG submission 87164) | Marine eukaryotic phytoplankton communities from Arctic Ocean - Fram Strait ARC3M Metagenome | ecosystem: Environmental > Aquatic > Marine > Oceanic | place: Fram Strait | collected...
CTTTTGATCTTCCATACTCTATAATTCGAGATAATGCCATTGTTTGTGTCCGCATTGGTAGTTCAGGTTGCTTGCATGTTAACATGGAATACTGACACGTCATTGTGCGAACTTTTGCACTCTATATGTAGACATTTGATTCGCCATAAGTAGTCAAAAAACCTAGTACCAAGGATTTTACCCCTAAAAAAACCTAGTCCTAACGTATTTTCTCATTAATATATGTTTCGAACCTGTAACTGATGAAGAGGATGAGTTGTAACTACAAAGTAATTTATACCTGGTACAAGAGTAGAAGTTAATAAAATAAAAGCATACAGTTTAAAAAAATACATGTACAGTTACATGAATGAAATCATTCACAACACGCAATTAAAGTTTTTATTTTATGTTTGGGAACTGAAAACCTCCATGTTTGATTGTTGATTGTTGATTAATGATATATTATTTATTGTTGATATACTGTTGAACTCATTTTCATAGTGTGGAAAAGAGCACGAAAGGTGACGGTGAGCTTGTTGCGAAATGTTTACTTAGCGATATTAATTTTTTGTACATGTCTTTTCACTTCCGTGATTTTGTGTCAGTCAATTAGTACATAATTGCAATCATGGCTTCTCCTACGAATAAATCGAATTTGCAGTTATTAGAAAAAGGAAGGGTCTTGAATATTAATGTGGGCGTCTTGGGTATGATTTATGATCATTACGTTCGTCTTTCACTTTCATCTTTGTGTTCTCTCAACTTGGTGTGTTTTTTTCTTGTTCAAGGTCATGTCGATTCTGGAAAAACAAGTTTAGTGAAGACATTATCGACGTTGCTATCTACGGCTGCTCTCGATAAAAGTTCTCAAAGTCGACAAAGGGGGATAACTTTAGATTTGGGGTTTTCGGCATTTTTCTTAGACGACGTTCCGGCACAAATAAAACAGAGCCCTATTTATAAGAGTCAAAATATGGATAAAATCCAAGTGACTTTAGTAGATTGCCCTGGTCATGCATCTTTGATTCGAACAATTATTGGCGGGGCTCAAATTATTGATCAAATGATTCTTGTGATTGATGCTGTCAAAGGAATGCAAACTCAGACAGCAGAATGTCTTGTAATTGCCGAAATGACAACACGAAATTTAATCATTGCTCTCAACAAGATCGATTTGTTTCCAGAAAAGGAACGAGCTTCTAGGGTAAATCAGGTAGCAGGACGAATTAGATCTGCTTTGAGAAATTCAAGATTTGCTGATGCACCAATGGTCGGTATTAGTGCATGTATTGGTGGTGAGAAAGTTGCAGCAATTCAGAAAGATCAATCATTGCAGCAAACCTCATCAACAAATATTGATGGGCTTTTGAACTTGATTAAGAAACATATAAAACCCCCAAATCGAAACTACTTAGAAAACGACCAACCTTTTCACTTTGCCATTGATCATTGTTTTCCTATAAAAGGTCAGGGTACAGTATTAACTGGCACTGTCCTTAGTGGATCCGCAAAAGCTAATGATATGCTACAGTTTCCCGAGATTGGACTAGAGCGCAAAATCAAAAGTATGCAAATGTTTCGAAAACATATTTCACAGAGTAAGTGAAACCCGATGATTGGTCTTGTTTTGTTTTAAAGTCTTCTCATTCGATTTCTTTCGTGGACTTGTTACTGAAGTTGTTCAAGGTGATCGTGCTGGGATATGTGTGACTAACCTTGAGGCTAAGTTAATTGAGAGGGGAGTTGCATCTACACCTGGAAGTGTGTCGTTAGTTTCTGATGCCATTGCGGTTGTAAAGAAGGTAAAATACTTTCCTGGAAAATTGATTTCGAACTCAAAGTTCCATGTAAGTGTTGGTCATAACACAGTGATGGCAAGCGCAATATTTTTCGGAGGTCAGGAATTAGCTGCCAAAGGAATATCTGGGGAAGATTCCGACGAGAGTGATAGTGGCGGACCTTCGTCTTCACTTGGAGGATCTGCTACTTCAGATTTACCTCGCTTAAAGTTTGATTTTGAAGACGACTTTGTTTTACAAAACGAGCTACTTGAAGCTCTAGAAGATGAAGACGCTATTAATGACATGAAAACGCGAAAGAAAAATCATATACGTAAGATGCCTTTAAATTTGGCGATAATTCATTTTCAAACGCCTGTGTTTTGTCCACTTAATAGTTTGGTAATTGGATCACGACTTGATACCGATATAAACGCGAGTACGTGTCGCCTTGCATTTTGTGGCCGACTAATTCAGAAAATTGACCCAAGTAAGGAGTCAAAAAACGTAAAATTCTACACTCGAAAAGAAAAGGAAGGTGAAATCTTTCGGTTAGGCGACTCTTATATGAGGGACGAAGACAAAAAAGTCGTGCGATACGAAGTTTACGGAACCGACCTTTTCGGCAAGGATACGAACATGAATCAGTTTGTTGGGCTTAAGCTGGAGACCGATTCAGGTGACGTCGGGGTTATTCATTCGTCTTTTGGAACTTCAGGTAAGTTTTCGCATAACTTAATATATTGTCTTGAGTTGATCCAACATTACACTCTTTTAAAGGAAAATTTAGAATAAAGTTTCCGGGTGGGACAGATGCCAGAGAAGGAGATAAGCTATTTTTGAGATATAAAAGGTACTTGAATGACAAGTCAAAGGTGATGCATCAGGAAAATTCCTTACCCCTCGCATCTTCTGGAACGCTTCTCGTCCCTGAAACTAAGGAGAAGAAACCGAAACAGAAGAAAAAAGTTAAGTCATCGGCTGGAGGCGTTGGTTCAGTTTCCACGGAAGGAAAAGTTGTTTCAATTAAAGCTAATAATGTGGTGATTGTTGCGGGATTCTTCTCTCCTGAAATCAACATAAGAGAAAAAATTGGTTGGATTGTACAGTCTGCATGTGGCGCCACAGGTTCTATTATCGCGTCTTTTGGAAAAGCCGGTAAATGTAAAGTTTCATTTCAAGATGGCCACCACGCCAGTGAAGGTACAGCCGTGACATTGGTACCACCGGATGATTGATTGACACACTAAACTTGCTCGATAGAACAAATAAAGTAGATCTCTAAAATTCTTAAGACTTTTCACGCAGCAAACATCCCTGTGACTCGTTATCTATCTAAAATATGCAACTTTGATTCCTTGATTTTTCCTTCATAAATTGCACCTGATCACTCGCGGGTCCAGCCCCAAGAATTTTTCTAAGGATATCACCCTTTGATCCGTTCGATAAAATGTAGTGCATCTTTGTTATCGTTTCGTCTCGTTTTGCTTTTCCTACTATCTCGCGCAGTCTAGCACTCTTTTTCGTTAAAGCAGATGATTCCAAAAGCCTTTCCGTTGCTTTTTCCCAGGTGAATAAATTTTGAATATCTGAATTCAACGGTTCTGGTTCATGAGTTAAAGCGTATCTCATATTCGCCACAAACTCGAGCTTATTATTGGGATTATACATTAAGCCTTAAAATGTGATTAGAAGTAACCAATGAGTTGGGTTTATAAATAGACACAAGATACGATTGAAAGCTTCACTTACAATTTGGAAATTGGGAAAAGAAAACGTTTGAAGGGTGGGCAGGCACAACTTCAAGTTTAAATGTAAAGTTTAGAGAATGCACACAGCTAGAAGTAACAATGGATAAGCTTACCAGCAAACTTTCCCATAGCCAATGCTTCCGCAGTTGTTGTACATAATACCTCAGTTATTGATGGGTTGACAAATACCTTATAATTTTCTCCAAGCTCCGCATGATCGACTCGACCTTTGAAATTGGCCGGAATAGTATTTCCTCTAAGTTCACGTAACGACTTGGGTAGCTGTAAAGAACGTCTTTTCCATAAAGTGCCATCACTATGCGATTTAGTCATCCCGTTGCTCTTTTTCCGACCATGAAAAGCCCTTTTGATTTCATCTTCTTCAGGACCATTACCATATATGTCAATCTCAAAATAGGACCCTGTGACAGTTTTATATAAATCTTCTAAATTTAAGAGAATATGTAATCCTTTCGCCCATAATATTTTTCCAATAAAATATGTCTTTCCTATATTTTTCTCATAACCACGCTCATCGTCCAAAACGTGTTTCTTCGATAGGGTGAAATTGGACCGTCTTTGTCCCTCAGTCAAAAATTCGCTTCTAACTCCATGTACATTACATATAACATCTTTCTCAAGAGCAAATTCTTGCAGTACTGGAGATAATTTAATAATTTTATGGCAGTAACCTGCCATTAATTTGGATATTAATTCAATTGCGGGGGCAGTTAGTATTCCTGTCAAAGTTGACCAGGCATACGCTTTGTAGTTTGTGTGAATGATGCCCACTACGTGACGAAATTTGTTTGGCCAATTGTCTAACGAAGGAGCTTTGTACCTGCAAGAATAGAACATAAATTATATCAATACATACGTAAAAGAGATTATACAGATCTCAAACTTCTCCTTACCAGTTTAAGTGTTCGGGCTCTTCCAGAATACAAACATCGGCATCCTCATCATGGATTAAAGAACAAATATCACCCATTGCAAAGATACTACCAAGTCCCGAATGGTATCTGCTTGGATAGAACATTATTTTAATCCCAGTTATTGGGTGAGCTTCTTCTGGTAAATGTGCACTCTCTCGCAACCATGACCTTATAAAGAATTCTTGATCTTCTTCATGGTCAAATTTTCTACTACCGTAAACTTGTTTCCTATCCTTTTCATCAATGAGCCAAGGTATCACAAGAGTGACATTTGAAATGGTTTTCTCCGGAGTGTACTCAGTTCTGACCCTACTTTTTCTGAAGCTATATCGAGTTTCCTCTTTCATTTCTGACGAAGTTTTTTGACTTTCATAATCTTCTCTACTTCTCCTCAACAAGTATGCCGCCCTCAGCAGAGGGTTAACAGCAGTCCCTGTAAACCAAGGGAGAGCCGCAGTTGTAACAATATGGAAATTTCTTTCGTAAATTTTGTTTTTCAAATCTGATTCCTCTGTAGGTTCATCATCATCGTCTTGCGGATCATACTCTATATTGATCTTATCCAAAGATGGATACGAAGCACATGCAGTCAGGGTACAAGACTTACATGAAATAACTTCGTTCTTTTCAAAGGTTTTCGATTCTTCGTTATCCTCTATATCCGACCACTCTCCAATTTCATTCATTGGATTTTTTGCAGATGCCACCAACTCATTATGTTCTTCATTTTCATTCGTAACGTAACAACGGTGATGTTGTTGCTTCTTCGTTGATGAATAATTTCGAGATGATGACTCTTCACTCTCCCTAGACTGAGCAGCTCTTCTACGATGCGTTGGAGATGTGGACTCTTTTTTCTTTGGAATCTGTACAGACGCAGCAACCAATGCTCCATCGTTAAGATCTTGCGGTGATTCGATTAAATGTGTTCGTGTTCGTGTTCGGGAGGAAATGTATTGACCCATTCTTCTTCTTCTTCTTTACTTGAAAACACTTTTTCTTTGTAAAATTGCCAGTTTCTTTCTCGCTCTCGCTTTCTCGATTACGAAAACAGTTCTTTATATGAATGCGTTTGTTTGGTATGAGTCAGATTTTGCATGGATAGAATGAATAGATTGAAGTACAATACTCGAACAAGAGAGTGTCAAAACATTTCGAATATAATACACCCACAGCAAAAATGCGACAATGGTGTTTTGAGGTACGTAGATCTACGCAGAGGCTCCATGTAACATATATTAATATGTGTATTAATATTAAATTAATATATTCTCCATGTAACATAGAGTCATACATACTAGTCCTGATATAGACCGTACAAATGAGTAGACGTTTTGCACATTTGCCCAACTCTCCTGGTCCTGGTCCGTCGAAGAGTCTACTCGTACGTCCGTGTATTTTTCGTAGTTCTGCTTCCATTGAACCAGTTCCAAACGTTTTAGTACTAAATTAGATACATCTCACAGCACCACACATACCGGTACCGGTACTCGTACTCGTACTATATCTCTCAATATATGCACCGACAGCTGACAGCCCCAGCTCATAACTCATAACTCATAACTCATAACCCATAATCACATATTAATAACTTATAACTCATAACTCATAACTCATATACCGGTACTCATAAATGTATCCAAAAAACCTCTAAACCCAAAGAATCAATATATCAATACACTATATATATATTATTATAATACTACTATAGTACACACACCGCATACCACCTGCACATCATCTCTCACCACCATGACCTTACGAGCCTTGAAAAAGGCACAATCAGCTTTAAAGCAAGCATCCCTCAAAGATCCTACTACCATAACGACAGCTGCCGCCAGCAGCACAGCAATCAAATCGCGTAAATTGTACGGATGGGGAAATTCCTCCTCGAACACGTTACCCGTGGTTAATGTGAATGCCTCGTCATCTTCGAGCGATGGTGGTGGTGTGGCCTCACTTTTGTCCCGGAGTATCAGTAGTAGTAACGTTATACATGACTGTCCTGTGGAATTGACCGGGTTAATGCATGAGGATATCCCGTTTCAAATACAGGATATAGCGGACTTGGCAGCAGGCAAGGATAGTACTGGTGTAGTGATGAATGATGGGAAGTGTTATACGTGGGGTGCGAATAAATTTGGGCAGCTGGGTCATGAACCGAAGGTAGTTGGTGCAGAGGTGTCGTTTCCGACCTTGTTAGAGACGGATGAAATTATGGAGGGAGGGGGAGTTAAGAAACTTGTTTTGGGGAACTCGTTTTCGGCTATTATAGATAAGGCTGGTGATCTGTATACGTTTGGGAATGGAGGGTCGACTATGTCAGGGATAGGATTTTTGGGACACGGCGACGGGAATGATTATATTATACCGAAGAAAGTTGAAAGTTTGGTAGAAGATGGGTGCTTTGCAAAAGATGTTTGTGTTGGAAAGTACCATACCACTGTCTTGACAGAAGAAGGAGAAGTTCTCACAGCGGGACCTGGCTCTTGGGGAACGCTAGGCAATTTTGATCCGGAAGAACAGCTGTATTTCGAACCTGTTGAATTACTAGCCGAAGAAAATATTGAGCAAATATGTTCAGGGTCGGAATTTTCGTTAGCGTTGACTTCCGAAGGTATGATATTGGGCTGGGGACGAAACGACAAAGGACAACTTGCTGGCGGTGGTGGAACGGTTGTCGATATGTATGCTTTGGAAAATATGCCATGTCCTATAGATGATGAGTTTTTGTCAGGAAAAGTTGTGAGGAAGATAGCAACTGGACCTTCTCATTGTGCTTGTTTAACCGAGGATGGTGAAGTAGCCTTTTGGGGCCTGAAACAATACTTTGTTCCAACAGAAATCCTAATACCTACGCAAGCAAAATGTATAGATATATGGTGTGGCGGTGATTACGTCTGTGTTTTGTCAGAAGAAGGTGATTTATTTACTTTTGGCAAAGGGAAATATGGTGTGCTCGGAAACTTTTCCAAATCGACTTCCTGGGTTCCATCTCATTTGGAGGCTCTTAAGGACAAATCGGTTGTGAATGTGTGTACAGGAATTAACCACGTATTATGTCTTGTAGAAGATAATAACTCGTAAAAGAATATGTAACTGAGATTTCGCTGTAGCGATAATAATGTGTAGTATATACGGCGTCCTTTGTCTTTGCCCCCTTGTGTTTATTCGTGTGTTTTATGTACCTAATTGGAAGTTCAGTGTACCGTATACTTCGAAGTATGTATTTTTTTTTAAAAGAGAGGTCATGTGTCATGTCAAATGAAGTTCAAAGTTTGACATGCGAATACAAAAATACACACCCCTCCGCTAGGTGTGGCAGAAAGTTCGGAAAAAGTTTTTTTCATATGGAGAGTACATGTATTGAAAAAAACTTTTTCCGAACTTTCTACTCCCCCTCCCCCCTAGCGGAGGGGTGAAAAATACAGTAGGTCCTCGCACGACAATGATTTTCGTGCAACAACTCTTTCGTTCGAGAGACCCGGAAAATACAAATGTCTTTTTATGAAATGAGTTCAAGTTCCACTAAAAAATTTAGTGGTCTTGAAACGCCGGTGATTGCTTTCGGTGAAAGAAAAAAGAGTCATACATCATACATTCACCACACAAAACGAGTTGTATGCTGGGAGGACCTTTTCTCTGCAAGTACTGCATGTACATATACATACACACCATTCGTTATTACACAGCAATATATTTACAATGGGTCAGTGTGGATGTAAACAAGAAGAAAGCTACATCGTGTCTTCTTACTTGAAGCATTCCTTAATTCAATCGAGATTAGGTTGTAATGCTTCAATCTCAGATTTTTATGCCATTAAGGGAAGAATAGGTTTAGGTACGTAACATGTTATCATATAATATTGTTGTTATCGCTGTAGTTTGTTGCATGGGACTAACTTTACTTGTGATTTTGAAGGAGGAATGGGCAGTGTTTATGCATGCACTAGGAGAAAAGACTCAGACGACAATGGTGAAGCGAGCAGGCAAAGTTTATCTATAAAATCGAATGGAAGTAGAGGCGACGAGAAATATGCTCTCAAAGCAATTAATACTTCCATCGCTTTGAAGAATATGGATGTTACATTACCTACTTTACGCCGTGAAATAGAGTGTCTTAAAGATTTAGACCATCCTTACATCGTCAAATGTATAGAGACGTTTGAAAGCTCCCATGGGGAGAATATTTTTATCATTATGGTGTGTATAAATATGACGTCTCTAAATCGAGTTCGATTTTTATAACAACTTAATTTTTATTCAAGGAACGCTGCTACGGAGGTGACTTATATTCGAGAATGCCATATACGGAAGAAGATTGCAGTCGTATAATTTTCCAAGTTTGTTCGGCAATCGGATACATACACTCTCACAATATTATACATCGCGATCTTAAACATGAAAATATTTTGTTTGAAACTAAAGAAAAAGATTCACCGATAAAGATTATCGATCTTGGGCTTGCAAAACGTTATACCTTGAAAAAAACTCATGTTACCGGTGTGAGTGGGACCATTCAAACAATGGCTCCAGGTAAGTGAGCAATGTCATATCAAGGTTGCATCTAAATCGTCGTTATAATCTAGTTGAACTTTCATAGAAGTACTTAGAAATGAACCCTACTCTACTACTGCAGATATGTGGAGTTTAGGTAAGTTTACTCGTCCTCCGTACATCTTCGTTAGTTGAAATCTTACAAAACAAATATAATTAAAACTTAGGAGTAATAACTTATTCGATGCTAACTGGCGTTCAACCTTTTGCATGCAATCAGAAGAATTTACCAATCGCAGATAAGCGACGCATCGTTGTGGAAAAGATTGTTTTGAATAACGCCAGCTACGATGACAAGACATGGCATGGAATTTCATCTGAAGGCAAGAATTTCGTTCAAAACCTATTAGTTACTGATCCAGACTCTCGTTTAAGTGCACCAGAAGCCTTGCGTACGGGTTGGCTTCGTAAGCATGCTGACAAACGTTCAAATCATGGATACGATAAGGAGATGTTGCAAAATCTGAGAAGTAGCTTGAGTGATTATACTACAAATAGTGCATTGAAAAAGCTTGCTTTAATGATTATTGCCCATAGATCTTCGCAGACGTCTGAAATTAATAAAATAAGGAATATTTTCGAGGAACTAGACGTCGAAATTAATGGCGTCATATCAAAACGAGAGTTGTCAAAGGCAATAGGAGAATTTTATTCCGAAGAAGAGTTGTCGAATATATTCAAAAGGTAATCCATGTTTGCTGAATTTAATGAGGTGAAAATGGGAATCGCACTCACATTGCTACAGTCTTGACGTCGAAAGAGATGATGTAATCAATTATACAGAATTTCAAGCGGCTCTCTTGGAGACAAGCAAGATAAAGAAAAGTGCGTTGGAAAGTGCATTCAAAGTTCTGGACATGGACTCTTCCGGATTCATTTCAAGAAAGAACCTTCACTCCATTCTTCGAGAAGAATACAGCAAAATCGAAGTTGACAACATGATATCAGAGGTAGATGCTGACGGTGATGGGAAGGTGCGTACCAATTTTCGCTATTTCTAGATTGTTTATATCTGTCTCTCACGCGTAGACATAGATATCCAAAGAAGAATTTCTTGCTTTATTTCTTTCGAGCGCTTAGTAGTCCCTTACTACTTAAATGTATAAATGTTGATTACGTGTTGTCTCATGAAATGAAGTGTCAAGAGTAGATGTTAACAAATTAAGTAAATAGTTGAAAAAATGAAGTGTCTGAATAGCTATTTTCATCCAGTTTCTTTCTCATGATCTAGATTTCCATTGTACGGGGATGAGTTCTTTCGTCACTTCAGTATTCTCTATTCTGCTTACAGTACTTTACATGGAACTTATTTCTATAATGGAAGAACCATTCACCTAACATTTCTTCATATATTCACACCTCTTGATGGGTGGCGTCGGGAAGCTCATTTGCAGATATACAAATCGTCATAGTCACATTCTCCTCACCTTGGGATATCAAACAGACTTAAATCCCAACATTCAACGTCGCTCGTTTGCGCTTCATGGCTTAAGAGGCGTGAGTCTTCTGGATAAAATCTATGCTGAGGACTGTAATGGCGTAAGTTTGATATACTGCTCATGTACAGATCACAGTATCGCCGAATAGAATGCGCAAATAAGGAGGGTTGATGACGTGCTCGGAAAATGCTACCAAAAGGATTACCTAGCGCTTCTTGTTGACGATCTCTCCACTTTGACACCATTGTTTCAATTTCGTCCAAAAGCAAGCTATCTTCTTGAGTTCTTGCGCTATTTCCCAATATGACCTGCACCTGTCTTAGCGTATGCAGTAGTAAATCAATAGTTTGCCTCGCTGCTTCGTACTCAATGCCTCGTGATTTCTCCACTTCCCATCCAACCTATAAATAACAATTTTATACAATTTTGAAGTTACATGTATATGTTTGGGCTTGATCTTACCTCTGGTGTCACAGCAGCAGTTGTCCATCCGAACTGACGTTTTGCATCAACAAGGTCTGCGAACAACGAATCTCCTAGATAAAGAACGTTTGAGCTTAGAGGTTCAAGGCCATTGGCATCATCACTCTTCAAATTCCATTCAGCGCATCTAATGAGTTCTTTCAGACAACCTTCACTATAAACTTCCGAACGTTCAAGTTTGTCAATCTATCAGAATAAAGCACGCGCCTCATAGTGAGCGTACTGACGAATAGAAATGAAATAAGATAGTTGTATGTACCTTCTTAAATTTGACCCTCCCAGTTTCAACAGACACTTCCCTGAATGGCCTACGACTGTCGGTGTAAAACAACGGCTTCCCAGCACTAACGATGACAATATCCCAGTCATTTCTCCATGATTCTCCTACAACGTATGTCATTCCTGCATCCACATACCAATAAGGAGAATTACTAACAAAGATGAGCTTTTTACCAGCTTCTCTCATCGTTCGGAGAACGCCTGCTAAGTAAGGCTTCGGCTCGAAATATTTTTCAGGATTTTGGGCAACTATCCGGTGGAAATTACCACTTATATGGGTTTTTCCTATGCTTGAAAGCACGTCCTTTACCACACTTGCTGCATAAAAAGGAATACTGCGCTCCTTGAAAAACTGGACTACATCGGCAACTAGACAACACTCGGCCATACTAAAAAGATCATTCAATGGCTTTAACCGCTCTTTCCTCTCAATTGGGGTCAATCTACGCTTTCCCCTGTATGCTTCAATCAAGCGTTGCTTTGAGACTTTTTCGCGCCCTTCCCAAGCAACTGCGACTTTATGCGTATAGCACAATTGACATATCCATCCAGTCTCGCGATCGACTGCGAGCCCTCGAATACTAAAATCTGCATCAAACTTCAATCCTGAATCCAACAATCCAGCAGGATAACTACAATCATTTACCAAACGATCGAGGGCCATATCATATATCATTTCAAGGAGATTGTTAGTGTATGTAACAAGTGTATAGTCGAAATCAAAGCCGACTGTGTCAACCTTTAAAGAATAGAGTTTAACAAGTCAAACGAAAATGTTCCGAAACAAAATACACATTTAAACGAGTACCTACCCTTCCAAGATCAGTATATGTATTAGCAAAAACACGTTCAGATGCTGAAGCCTCTTCAACACCCGCATCAAAACAATTCGTTCTACTCAAATTCAAAATTCCATTGGTCTCATCTTCCAGATTCGACGACAGAAGTTCTCCATCATGAATCTCGCACAAAAACGCTTCACATTTTTCCAACATTTGATTCACCTCATCATTCGATTCATGGCGAGGCATAACAGTCTTCAACGACGCGTAATCCAATTTCTGTTGTTGCTGTTGTAAATCACCAGGTTCGACAGCACTCGAGATAAACTTTCTGCTTTCCATCGCCGACACGCCATCATGTGACCGCGGCAGAAGAAATGCTGAAGAAAATTGAATTGCTGCTGTAACCATCATATAGAACACCCATATTACGTTATTTTGGAAAGGCATGGTAGGTAAGCTTTAAGATTGAGAGAGGGAAGTTGGACGGATGTGTAGATACTTTGGCGAGAAAAAATAAATATGTGCAAATGCATAAGAACGAGACTGTTTTTCTTCTTCTGTTGAAGAAAAACGACCATCGTTGTGTGACTACGAATTACGAATTACGAATCTTACGAGTGCGCGAGATGAGCTGAGAGCTGAGAGCTGAGAGCTGAGAGCTGAGAGCTGAGAGCTGAGAGCTGAGAGCTGAGAGCTGAGAGCTGAGAGCTGAGAGCTGAGAGCTGAGAGCTGAGAGCTGA
>Ga0115008_10003661_pt1 | contig 12727 bp, 10 predicted proteins | sample FraStrMetagenome_FD_87164 | JGI IMG/M metagenome (GOLD analysis project Ga0115008, IMG submission 87164) | Marine eukaryotic phytoplankton communities from Arctic Ocean - Fram Strait ARC3M Metagenome | ecosystem: Environmental > Aquatic > Marine > Oceanic | place: Fram Strait | collected...
AGGTGGTAGGTGGAGTGCCTGGTGAGCCTGGTAGCAGGTGGCATACCACTTACGAAAAGGCCTGTGCGGGTCCCTCTTTCTCTAGAGAGAGAGAAGGTACATATATCAAACACTGTTTGAATTTTTTTAAACTGTATGCTTTTATTTTATTAACTTCTGCTCTTGTACCAGGTATAAATTGTGAGTGTGCAACGGCGGCATGATCGATGTGTCTCTACAATAAGTAATTGAAAATATATATGCTTCTGCAATTTTGAAACTTTATCATTTAAGTAGGAAAAAATGAGAGGTGATGAGGATTAGGTTGGAAAATTACTTATTGTAAATGTCATAAGTAGAATACGCAAAAAAGTTGTCATTAGCTAAACAGAAGTTTAGTGAATTTAACAAAAAAAAAACGGAAGTTTAGTGAATTTTCTCTATTAATACATTTGTACTTCGAAGTATTTGAGAAGCGGCTCGGTGTAGGGTTCCGAGGTCCGAGGTCCGAGGTCCGACGTCTTTTCAGCTTCCAGCAATCTTTGCTTTCTGAAGTCTGAAGTGTGCATTATAACTGTTACAAGAGTAGATGTGAAGAAAAAAAATATTAAGAGACAATTTACTGATGCTTCGATCCGCCTACCATTACAAGAGTAGAAGTAAAATTACCAACTCCGACAGATGTTTGTATGGAAACTTGACTCTTCCTTGTTTATGAATTTCAATTCGTGTGATGTAGACAGAGATCGCAGATAAGGTGATGAGATAATGTAATGTACGAACGCAAAAATACGATCGCTCCTGATCTTTCGATGCACAGATTCCCTTCCGATCGGCCTTACCTACTTGCAAAACCTAATAATGTATAAATGTTATCGCCATTATCTAGTAATGACTTAAGTCGATCAGGCCCGTACATGTTGATTTTGAAGAGACTTCGGAAAGATTTTGGCATTTTCGGTTTGAGATTACAGTAAAGGAATTTCGATAGAAGTGCATACGTAATAATGGCTGCAGTGAAAGAAAAATGTCGCAAAGAAAATTACTCGAGTATATCAATTGCCTACAAATTGGTCAAAGATAAAAGGCGAAAAGCTCAAAAATCATTTTTGTTCGTTACAGAAAAGAGAGGAGCTTAGAAGAAAGGAAGTTTGGTTTTAACTGATAAACCGGAATATATTAGTATAGAATGGTCTGTAAGGACAACAGCTGCAAATGAAAGTAGAAAGAAAACGAAGATGCCAAAAAACTTTGTATAGTGAGACGAACAAACACTTCTGTTGTCGAAATAGATCAATAGTCCATTAATCCTTGAACATTGTTTTCAAGTGGCGCTTGTAACATGATTTTTGATAAGAATTGGTAGAATGGTATTTGAAAAATAAGAAAGTTCACTAATTACTCACAATAAAGATCAGAGGATACGCCTCGCTCGGAAAGATCAAAGGCTATCTTAGTCCTCGATTATGTCCGGTGGAAAGCCTATTGCGGGGCATTCCATTATTAGGCGCATCAATTCCCAAGATATCACGCAATTGAAGTCATTTTGACTTCTCTAATTCGATTTCTCGAGTGATACGATTTCAATTTTCTTCGACATCTCGAAATTGTCACCCAGTCTTTTCCGCTACTCTCTCTCTCTCTCGCTGCATGTTCGCGGAACGAATTCTTTTTCCCGATATAAATCTTTCCGGGTTAATTCGAAAAATGTCAACAATCGCGCGAGATGAATCATTTAGACTTCTTCTCAATACGAAGCATCCAGACCCTATCGTACTTCAAATTTTGGAAGTATGTATTTAGGCGCAATCATTCTTTTTGGATTGAGAAGTGATTCCGATCAATTGTCCCCGTTTGATACTTCTGATTGTGAGCGATTTAGGTTATTCTTGTTCAAATATATTTCGTAGTGGAGATATCATACTTCACTCTACTATTATCGTAGGATAAGTGAAAGAATGCGGGAAAAAGGAAAGTATTCTTGATTTCTAATTTACAAACATTATTGTACATGGCAAGCCACACACACTTCATTCAAGAATGGACCCTAAGGCATGTCATTGGATATAAAAGCAAACTTCTCTATTCTTCAACTTAACTTTTTCTCCTTATGTCAGTATGTGCATATTAAACTTGTTCGCCCTACGATACTGTTGACATGTTTCGATTTGAATTGAAAATCTATTATACTGAAGAAAACAATTGTGAGCGACTACATCAGCCATTAGATAACCGCAAGCATGCGCCGAATTGTGACTTACCAATATTATTTCACTTTTACGATTGCACGATTACTTTGTATTCCATTGCCAGCATTTGAAAAATTGGTACAGCTATTGAGGCAAATACAAATTGTGCCCACTTAATCTTTTGTTTGTGTTGAGCAAACTTCAAACTTAATCATTGGTGAATGTTCAGTCGAAAATCTTCGGAGACTGCTGTTTGCAACATCCTCTACTTCGGAAACCTTACGATTAGACACAGACTCCCCAAATGGTTCATATAATCTTTGCTTCTTAGATGCGTGTGTCATACTACCGTCGCCGTCCTTCAAATCCTCCTGATCACCACAAATACTAGTTCCCGAACTTGACGCGACAGTTGAACCTGCAGAAATTGCGCCAGGCAAAGCACCTTTCTTCTTCTTCAACTTCTCATGATGAGAATAGAGTATTCTATTTTCTGTCTCCAAAGTTCTGATAATGGTCTCCATTTCTTCCATAAACATGCGCTTTCTATCACGAGTTCGTTTTGCATGCATACGGTTTCGTTCTTTACGGATCCTATCAAGTTCGTCAGAGGTACACTGACTACGATCCTTACTTAATAATTCATAGTCGATTCCGTCATCGGGCATGCTTGACAAATCGCCGTTGCGAGGAGGATACACCAAAGCTGGCAAATCAGGAATTTGTGAGGAATCTGGGATACCGTTAACAGGACGACGAAGGAGCGCGTCTACCTCAGAACTAACTTCGTCTTGAAGTAAATCAGCTTGAGATAAATTCGTGTCACCTTTGCCGAAATTTGCACCTCCGTTACTTTTCCCAAACATGACTAGCAAAATCGTTGCGGTGTTCTGCTCATTGATCGCCTGACGCAACTTAATCTGCTCCTGCTTCAATTCCTCGGCACGTCCCTGCAAGTTGGCCATATGTTCTTTCTTGCGTTGCCGTGTCTTGCGTGCATGCATTCGATTCCTCTACACAAGAAAAAGGATATGATAAAATGTGAGCGCAAGCCTGTCAAAAATTTAAGTTTAGCTCGAGGCGGGCTCGAAATATAATTAAATTAGCCCAACTTGAAGAACCATTTCTGACCACCAGCTGGCTTTTTCGCCATAGCTCCAAAGTTCCAAGTGACCGTGCGGCAGTTCTGGGTACCCCATGGCATTCACGACTTGAAGACTCACTGCGAACCCTGCCAAGGCGAAAACATGGATTTTCTTCTGTTCGAACTTACCTCCCGTCTTTGGACCTTGTCGTAACTTGAACCTCCCTCCTTAACTACGTTAGAATTACTAGTACAGGCAATGAGATCCGCAATGGTGCATCCAGCTCTGCTAGGCGTGTTTTTATTCGCAGAATCTCCTTTGTTCTGAGACAACGTGGATGAAGCTTTTTCTGCGAGGACAGCAGCACTGGCCATGGTCGACAACAAATAGTTCGAGGCAGTAGTCGAGCAGGGAGAGGCACATGACACCTCCTCATTCTTCTTCACTATTGAAAACTTGGCGTTGTCATTGCAAGCGTCCACGGATGATTCGGTGATGGAAAAAATACGTTTGGCAGCTGATTGGACTTTCGGATCGCTCGATTGAAGCAGATACCCTGCAAGCGTTTCGTGTGTCAAGTTGGTAAAGTCCAGGGCCGGGTGATGATGTGTACCCTTATCTTTATCTTCCTGTTGCATCATGGTTGCTGCTTGTGATGGAGGTGCGTGTTAATGATGCGAAAAAAAGTCAACAGTTGAAGTAGTCATTCGAACACGCAAAAATTTGGATGAAGGGTGAGTTTGATGGGGAGAAACAATCTTTATGTTGTAGCGACTCGACTTTACTCTAAGGTGTTTTACACGTGCTGTGACAGCATATGGCACCGTCGGTTTGCTGGGTGGTAAACGTGTATCGTACGTACCGCTCACCTCGGAAAACATCCATCAACAAGCTTGACTTACCTCTCCACTACCCCACCCTGTAATGAGCAAAACGATATTGGTGCTTAAGTTGTAAGATTTGGAATTAATTGAGCATGTAGATGATGGAAAGATAGTCTACAGAAAACACGATCGCCATCATTTGGTGTTTTTGTTCTACTTTGCTGGGACTGACTACGCGAAGTGACTGGACAGTATGGCGCATCACAATACCGCAACGCGAAAATTCTCAAGACTTGTGATTCGAAGTGAAGATATTGGAATAGAAAGGATTTCATTGGCTGTTGAAAAGTAATCATCTTAAGACGACTTCGAAATTCGGCAAGAATTTTTACGGATATATGACGTACCTTACCAGAGATGACACATTTTGACAACATTTAGCACACAAATTAGCTCAAAGAGAAGGTATGCTATCACTGCATCACTGCGCAAACCTATCATGTACCCCGGTACATGTACATTGATGTAATCTGCACCACATAAATCAATCATCATTATTGTTTCGTCTTCTTGTCTTGTACGAGGTATGTGATGACGACGATGAATACACACGTTCCATCTTCGTTTTTTTCAACTATATGCTTGTGTATGAGGCAAACAGTAATGAACGAATGGCACCGTTAGATGTTCTAAAGAAAAATCATATTTTGCCGATACTTCAGGTATTTAAATTAGTATTCAATAAAGAAGAAAATGAAACTTGGGAGAAGCTGAAGTGAGTCGGAGTTTTATAGATGGAGTATCCAAGTGAAGACTTCAAGCCTAAGAAATATATTGGACACCTGATAATTAATGATACTTCTACAAGCAACGAGTTCAAGGCGATGGTTCATCAAAAAGAAAATGGGGTTCTGAAAAAAAACTTGAATGATATGAGGTTGAGAAAAACTTGAATGATATGAGGTTGAGATGTAAACCAACACATTACTTATATATGAGGGTTGACTATCAGAAAATTATGAGAAAAGATAAAATGTTGTTGTTTGATGTCCGATCATGACTTCGTGACAGGTATCCATAGATTTAAATATCTGTTCGCGATTGCAAACTCTTAAAGACGAGTAATGTTACCTGCTTGAGACAAATTTGTTCGAATATAGTGTCCCGTTGGCTGTTGACGTAGGTTTCAATATGTGAGCTATTTTATTAAGGTGGGATTTAAGTTTCTTTTGTTCGTTTTGAGCAAAGGTCTCGTCGACGGCAAATCTCGAAAGCAAAGAAGCAATCAAAGTAGATTTCTTATAATTTGAAAATTTTCGGTGGTGGGTATATAAAATATTGGACCAAGATGAGAAGGTAACAAACTCAAATTGAACTTCTGAAATATTCGTCGCTGTGTGGTCCTCTCCTAGATGGAATATGGGATTGAACCGCAAACATCGCATAGTGAACAGAAAATGAGCTGGCTAATGACAAACTGGAGAGGCGGGCGATTTAGTATCCATCACAGGCACCTTCGGTCGTCAAATACATGTAATTTAAAGAGACGGCTAATTGTGACTGGTGGAGATGTTCTACTGAGTCTTCCTGAAGTTATTTACTTAAATGATTGTTCCGGGTTATTGGAATAAGTTGGTTCGAGGCGTTCCGTTCGTTCTGGAACAATAACGAAACGATAATCGGCCTTCGTTACTCTCAGTGGTAACCAAGTGATGCTTTCCTACGGTGTCACTTAATTGAATGTTTCGTACAATTTGTATTTATATCAATCATGTAAATGTTTGCATTATTTCTAACGATAGCATATCTTATGCATGAGCTGGAAGTAGCATTGCCATGAAATACTGTATAAAAATATTACAGTTTGATATAGATCTGCAAAAAGAATGTATTAGTTCTAACGATTAACATATGCTACGCATAGCCTGGAAGTAGCATTGTCATGAAATACTGCATGAAAATACTACATTTTGAAATAGATCTGCAAAAAAATGAATTGAAAATTTTCTCTCCGTAGTTGAATGATATTGTAATCATGATTGTAAGAATTTCTAGATCTACCCTACGTTACTGAGCTCAAACCATGGACTTCCCTTCAAATGAATAATTGGAAAACTTTAAATGTCGTGTACTCGCCCAGTATCGCCTTATGATACTCGATAAGCTGTACTTTTGTAATAATTAGTAGCATGTTGTAATTGTATTTTTTTTTAAACTGTATGCTTTTATTTTATTAACTTCTACAAGGAGTGCAAATGGGAAGAAAAATGTAATGAGTTCACATGTGTCCTCAGTCAGATAATCCTCGCATCGGTACAACACATGTGACGATAATATTTTTCGCCTTGATATTCAGCAAAACGAATAATCTCTTAAGGTGCATAAATGAAATAATATCTTTCTAGAAAGCAGTGTAGCGAGTTGTATTATTTCTTTAGCTCTATTTTACATGTAAAGTCGTTTATTCGAATAGCAAATCGTACATAAGTCCAGCACCAGTCTTCATTGCAACGGTCGTAAAACACACGTGTAACAACCTAGCCTCAAATCCTTGCAAATAACTGTCTCTCAATCCAGTCCATCCTTTCTCTTTCAACTCTGCGCGAAACATGTCTAAGGCTGAAACTTTTACACCCGCCTTCTTAGCATCTTGAGTTTTCGCAACTAGCACATCAAGTGGTAACGTGCTGATAGTACTGAAGAAGCCACCAAGTAAATCAGCAGCAATCTTTTGTTTAGAGCTAAGTGCATCAACTTCACTCAATGAAAGCAATACTCGACAACAAACGTCTGAGAAGTAGAATCTAGTAGCCCAATCAAAAACTCGTTTTAACGCAAACACATTTGATCCTTTCATAAGCGCTGAAATACCTTCTTTGGCTATCACGTCGAAGCCAATAATCAAACTAAGATACGTTGTTCGAAGCATGGACATGGGCTCACGGAACACGGGGTCCGTCATTACTCGGGTCTTGAGCAAAAGAGTTGGAGAAAGGACGTATCCTTGAAAACCTCCTCCAATACCTCCAGCCATTGTCAGTGCAAGTTGCTTTGGTAGTATCTCGCACCCAAGCAAAAATCCTTTAGCAGCATGATGAGCAACGCCAAACACGCTCCCTTTAAACACAGACTGAATAACACCCCACGGAACAAATCCGTCCCACAAGCCTACGATGCCTTTATCGGCTGTTATAGCACGAAGGACCTGTCCATACGTCGTTCCGGACGGAGATGTTTGCATAATAATCTTAACAAATTCGAGAATATGCCCAATGGTACCTTCATACATTAAAGTAACTAGAGCACACACCAGCAAACGTCGAAACATCTCATTTTCAGCTATCGATGATACCGTACTACCACCACGTATGGCCATAGCCGCTTGTTTCGCATGCTGTTCCGTGTTCATCGCCGCGACGACAGAAACCGTCGCCGACGAAGCTCGCGATGAAGATGAGCGATAGTATGCTGGGGTGGACAACATACTGCTATGCCCATCATCATCATCATCATCATCGTCTTCATCCTCCTCCTCCTCATCATCGTCCTCTTCACGCTGTTCTTCCAAAATTTGTTCCAACCTTTCTCGTAAAGAATCATGATTCATAATCGTCGCTGCAAGCAATTTCGCCAATTCATGTTTCTTCTTTGACGACGATGCCGAAACATCATGACAATCATTCTTCTTTTGAGATGAGGCATTTACATTCGTATTCATATCCGCTAGGTTACATTCAAAACCATCCAAATCATTATCTCCAACATCATTCACGTCAGGCAAAACATGACTGGAATCCTCCAACGAATCCGAAACCGTATCATATTCTACATGATAACTAAGTCCAAGGGTATACTGAGGATTATTATTATTGTTCGGATAGGCGTCGACGATGCTTCTGCTTCCAAGCAGCAGCAAAAGAAATATAGATATTCGCATTGCTATGGATCGAAAAATTTGTGGTAGTAGTCGTAAGTTAAGTTAAGTTGAGTTTATGTGACTTGTTTGTATTAATTGTCGGGTCATTTCTATCGCTGTACGCGTAAACTATTATTGTAATTATGTATAGGACAATCAATGGCTGTTTTGCGATAAACTAATAGGTGTGGAATGTCGGTGAATGATGATGTTGATGCAAATGCGGATGCTGCTGATGGATGGGATTGATTGGTGATTGGTGATGGTGGCCGTTTTGCTTCAACATCGATGAAGTACAAGTGTACAACATGTAAGCGACGTTGCGTGGTGGTGGTGGGTGGTGGAGATTCATGCTCTCCAATTTTCCAATGAGAAATGATGTGTGACGGAGCTTGTGACGGTGACATTACGTGCGTAGGAATCTGGTGGTTTTAGAGGTATGCAGTTACTGAACAATGTTCATGGGATCATCACATCATCAACAATCAACATAACTGGTACGATAGTAGATAAAAGCATACAGATTAAAAGAATCAACTAGATCTACAGTGTACTTTTTTTAATCTGTATGCTTTTATTTTGTTAACTTCTACTATTGTACCAGGTATTTTGTTAACTTCTACAGTGTACTTGTATATTACTTGATCAACAAGAAATCCATAAGATATTCCGAAATCATGTTTGCAATAGGAAAAAACTCTTGGCTCCGAAGAAGACGTAATGCTTCGAAACTCATAATTTGAATTGTTTCCTGATATTATTGTTTCAAAGTCTTCCTTGTTAGCTTTTTATGAATCATTTCCCTATTACTCATTCCTCTTTCCTATCGTGAAAGTTAATTTTGCTTCTTTGTAGAGGACGAATAAGGTAGTACGGGGTAAAGTAGGTATTTCTGTCTGATGTCTCATGAGGATGATGTCTGATAAAAAGCTCGCTGAAACTTAAGCATGTTCGTGTAATATATAAAAAGGTTCTCGATTAATTTTTCATCGACTACTGTAACAGGTATATAATTAGTTTCGAGTTCATCCTCTTCATCAGAAGCTGATTCGAAAGAGGAGTAGTAGTAATTGTTACAACACCCGGTATATCATCGTATAAAACGCGTCATCGTTCTCCGGGATATTGAAACACGAACTCCAATACCCTGAATAAAAGTCCCCGGCAAATCCAACAGCAGCTTCTTCTATTCTTATGACTCGTACCTGACGTATCATTAGTTAACTCATTTACGTTGGTTTATTCGTAGAAAGGAGCAAGTGAAGCTGAAACACAAAATTGACATTGCTACCGAATTGAGCGAACCGAACCTTTATCACGATCGCTAGATGGGTCAGTCTCTTCACCTGAAAAATATTGAGACCATTTCATTCCTAGCGCTTATGCATGTCGTCGTCCTTCCCGTAGGTAAGAGAAAAGCTTCGTATCTTCAATATCGTGTCAATTAAAATAGGGTTTCATTTGGAAAGTGGTTGCATATTGCGTCTGACTCTTGAAAGATTCTTACAGTATCGTCTGCGACGAGAGAAACTAATTTCGTAATATTGAAACTGATACTTTCATTCCTTAATATTTCGTCGTACATGTTGCAATCAAAAAAAGGCAGAACCGTGTTGGAACCCCTGTAATCAAAAACTTCCGTTATAAACGAAGCATTTCCATCTATTGTTCCATTAATTATGCCTCCTGAGTTATTTAACAAATAACTCAAAAGAGCTGCTTGACTGCAATTGAATTCTTCACTGAAAGTTTTATTAGACTCACTGAACAAGGAAATGTCTTGACAATCGCATCTATAAAAGCCCTGATTAGCTCCTAATCTACCATTTATTTCATCGTGATAACAAAAAAACGCAAACGCAAACAAAAATAAGTTGAAAACTGGAAATCCACTCTGAAGGAAAAACGTGAACCACTCCAAAATTCCATTGATCGCTTTGACGACAACTCTGTAAGATAATGTTCAAAAACTTCATCAACTCCAAATTTACTACATGGCAAAGCAAAGCAAGTACATGCCACTAACCTCACATAGTACTTTTGATAATAGGCAACCCTCACGTTCTCCTTGACACGAACAAAGGAGAGAACATCCATTCTCCTTTTCTCAAAAGACTTCTCTGGATCCCGTACCTGCGGAAAAAAATTCGAAAAGAGCTTTCCTTTCTTACGAGTCTTCGTAATTTCCAACACTTTCTTCACAATGAATTGGCCAAACTTATTCTTTTCAAAAAGTGCTTAAACATTGAAAGAAACGTCGTTAAAACCAGCAATAATTATATCACAGTACATGTGTCGAGAAAAATTAACTTACCTTCAACTTTCGGCACATCTGCCAAAAAGAGAACCTTATTCCAACGACTCCATGTCTGGAACTTTCGCGTACGATGAAATATTCCGAAACCGGCTTTACTGACAACTTCTTTAATCTCTTTTATCGACAATTTTTCAGTTCCTTCTGTGAGTTCTATGAATTGATGCTTCAGAGCTTTAAAAAGCGATTCATTTTTGCACAACCTATAAAACTCAGCCAGAAAGTTCTCAGGCATGCCAAACAGTGTGGAAGGCTTGAAAAATTCTTTTTGACAATGCAAAGCCACAAATCATTAGATACAAAGCACAACATTCATGCATGATATAGGGAACTCACCGTCATAATCATCATCACCTTGAAGTTTTGCTGCTTCACACTTGCAGAAATGTTCGAAAGTCTCTGTGTGACTCATATATTTAAGATTAATTCTATCTTCGCGAGAGACATCACAATCGTATAACAATGTTCCCTTTATATCTACAATTTGATCAATAAGCCAACTATCAATCTCATACTTTTTCGAAAAACGTCGATTATCAATCAAAGTTCTGTACCCAAATTGACTCTGAATATAAACCTCAATCATCCCCGCCTTAAGCCAACGTTTGGAAGAGTCCCACCATGCCATTCGCGCAAATTCTTCGTCAATTGAGAAAACAAATTCAAGCGCCAAGGCGTTCAAGATAACATCAGTTGGTGATGCTTGATTCAATATATTATAAAGATTGATTACAAATATGATATAAACATCTGGTTTTTTGTTTTATTCAAAGTGAATTTCGGTATAAGATAAAAAATTGTTCCATTAATGATAACGTCACTCACAAAGTGTATTCATGTAGAAATCAAGAAAGTACCCAAAAAGTTGACAAGGTCTATCATTATTTTCCTCATATACCTCTTCTCTTATGGCTTTACAACGCGAAAATGTTTCTGAAGCTCCAAAACCGCCGCTTCCGCACACCCGCTGAAATGCAAGAGAGGCATCTGGGTTAACTTTTATCATGTACAAAATTTGAATACAAATAACTATTGCTGTTGTCAGTCTCAAGCCCATGCAGAATGCTTTATTAATATGAAATTGTGAGCGAATATACACAATTTATAAAGTTCGAGCAAAACATACCTTTCGAATCAGTTACACAAAACATACTTTCCAACACTTCCAAGGGTTTCTCATGAGTAAAATCTTGATCAATTACTGTATTATACAACACAACAACTGATTCAAGGACAGAAACAGAGTTTATTGTAGTGACATTTTTGTCGAAAAGCAAAATAGCAAAGAATGACAATAAGCGAAAGATTAGCAATTGTACTAAGTCAATAAAAAACTCTTCCAGACATCTTACATGGAATGACTATCTGTAGAATTACGCAAACGGTGCAGATTGTAAATCCGCTGCCAAAAATACTGAGGTAGGTAAATATGGAAAAGTTTTCGTCGTCCCAATCCCATCCATCGCCACGTCTCATATCGTCAAGAATATAAAATGGTTTCATTACGTGATCAAAAAGATCTTCCTGAAAGATATTTATGCGACGATCATTGACGTGCTTTCTGAAATCTTCGTTCTCAGCTTTCCCAAGCCATTCGAACCACAAATCACGTGCATATTGTGGTATATTGAAAGTTTCAAAATCATCGTAATGGTTCTCTTGAAATCGAAGCTTTTCCTCAAGTTTCACAAAAGCCCACTGCTGCCAAATCCATGGACGATAACCATATATTCGGAGCAAACCTTCTTGTGGCACCCTCATTTCGTAAGCACGCAAACCTTTCCTTTTACCGACATCGTACCTGAACTCATTCTAGTTTCGAATGTAAAAGTTACGCATCATGCTTCACAGTAAAGATTAAACGAAAGAAACTCACATCTTCCGTTCTTTTAACTTGAACAATTCTCTCAAGTGACCATTTCATATCTGGAGTCAAAACTTCAGCCCTTTGTACGCACAAATCTTTAGTAAGAGAGGCATTCTCGTAGAAGGGTATTACAACTGCTCATGAGAACTGTATACATGTATACGTACCACGCTCCAGTAAAATATTCCTGTCCGTCGCTTATCTTCTCACGTATAACTGATGAAATTAAATCCCTTAAACTGGGTTCTCTTCGTCTGTCATTCTCCATCTCCAGCAACACAACGGCCGTCTGATAATGTCTTTTGTTCCATTCAGCGTTGGGATCGTGACTTATTTCAAACAAATATTCCTCGAACGAAGGATATCCAGCATCATTGCTACCCTGTGTAAATTCTTTAGACATCTTACTATTGGCTTCTTTGTCTGCTTCTGCCTTCACAATCTTCATCATTTCTCTTTTCCGAATTTCTTCGACGATCGTGTCATCTTCGTATACCAACTTGTCGTATTCATCTTTATACAAGGGCTCCTCCTTAGATTCTTCCTTCGTTGA
>Ga0115008_10003662_pt1 | contig 12726 bp, 16 predicted proteins | sample FraStrMetagenome_FD_87164 | JGI IMG/M metagenome (GOLD analysis project Ga0115008, IMG submission 87164) | Marine eukaryotic phytoplankton communities from Arctic Ocean - Fram Strait ARC3M Metagenome | ecosystem: Environmental > Aquatic > Marine > Oceanic | place: Fram Strait | collected...
CATTAAGCTCTGCTATGTAACGCTTAGTCTCATCTTCTCTGTTAAACTTCTGTAAGTCTAAGTTAGCAGCTTGTTCTGCTTGTATAGCTTGTTGTTCCATTTGAGCTTGAGCTTGCTTACTTTGTTCCTCAGATTGTTTAGCCTGACTTTCTTTCATGGCAGACTCATCTTTTTCAATCATTCTCTGAACTTCTCTTAAACTTGGAGAGTTATATATCTTCATAGCTGTAGAGAAAGAAAGCATTTGATTTTGTAGACCCATTTGAACCATACCGTCAAGCTTTTGTTGCATCTGATTGATAGCATCTTCATTAGTAACTTGTATACCATACTCTTCTTCAGCAAACTGATCACCGTCAATTTCCATTAGCTGACGAGTCATATCATCTGCTACATAGTTAAACTTCATTGTGTTTCCTTTTAAAGCTATCTTAGCAGTTTCTATAAGTATTTGGAAACATCTTTTCTTACAATAATCATGCAATGTAAACAATTCTTCAGTAATGTGGTTAGATTGGCTAACAGCTCTTTCTATACCTCCTACAGTTTCTCTGTTTTCAGTCTGACCTAATCTTTGTCTTGATACACCAGTAACCTCATCCATCTGAGCTTTTGCAAAGTCCATCATTTGTATATGGGTTTGGATAAAATCACCAACTCTTTGCTCAAGTATTTTACCGGTTGTATTACCTACTGATCCAGCTAGTTTACCTTTAGCCATTCCTTTTTGACCTTCTTTAAAGCTATCTACAACAGATATACCAGACTTACGTGCAAAGTATAACCATTTTGTAATTGACCAGTCTTTAGGTATCTTAGCTATATCTAGCTCTACAATAGATCCTAAATATTTGCTTAATGCCTCATTTACTCTATACCATGATATATCGTAAAGATACTGGAAAGGTTTTGCTCTATCTACTAATGATACAGCTCTACCGTCATTTGTATTGTATACCTGCCCAACTATACCACAAGAGTTAAAGCTTGGCTGGTTAAATTTATTGTATTGTATTTCTCTAGGTTTGATCTGTACATATATGTCTTGACCTATCTTAGCGCCTTTCCACCATTGAGTAACCCAAAACTTTTCGTAAGTTTCTCCCATTTCCTCATCTAATATGTATTCTTCTGACCTGTACTTAACTTGTTCTTTACCCATGTCATCAAAGTATGTAACTTTGTATATACATTTTTTAGATCTCCATAACATTCTTAATACTCTAATATTGCCATCAGCGTCAGTATATTGACCTTTTCCTTTTGTACCATTCCAGTATACTCCACTGCCTTCTAAGAATGCATTTATCTGACCTTCTCCAAGAATTTTCATTCCTTGTATATCATCTACTTGCATGCTTGATCCGTCAGAATCAACATTGCTTGAAGTACTTGAGGTTCCTTCTAGTTCATCAACTTCTTTGCCAGTAAGATCTTCATAATAATGATCAAGTATTTTTCCTGGACTCCAATAATCATCTATAACAATTACATCAGCATCTTCTATTTTATTAGAACTACCTGATCTTAAAGTAAATACTTTATGCGGATTAAGCTTTTCAAATGTAACTTCTGAGTTCACTATATCAAACATATAGATTTCTTCAGCATTTAATAAAGCATCTTTAAATCCTGCTTGAAATTTAACTTTCATATCAAGAGAACCTATATAGTGTCTTAATAATAGGTTAGCTCTCTTTTCTCTTATGTCCTGGTAATCCATGTTAACATAATTAGCAAAGTTAGCTAATTCTTTTTCAGCTTCCTCTTCAGACAATTGCTCATTGTCTATAAGCTCCATTATCTTAGCATCTAACATTTTTTTCTTGTCCTGCTTTATTTTAGATAATGTGTCTGGGTTGGTAATAGAAACAGACCAGTCAAACTTACGTCTCTTTTCTTCCCCTACCAAAACATTTACTCTAGGAGTAATTATTGGGTAATGCTGTATAGCATTAGGAATTAAATGTTGTTCTAGTTCACCTGGATTAAGGATCATCTTAAGATCTCTCATATCTAGCTTACCATCATATAGGTCTTGATTTATAACCTTATCTCTTAATTTTTTTCTAACAGATTCGCTACCTAAGAAGCTATTCTTGTCAGCCCAATCTAAATGATCTTTCCTCCAAGCCTTACCTTTCTTTTTAAATGATAATTTCTGTCTAGGAAATGTTTTATTTGATGACATATTATTATTTTTTGTAAAATTAATTATTTATTATTATATATTTGTTTTTTTATTATAGCTATTATATGTTCCAAGCATTGTTATTTGAAGCTCCTCCAATTGCTTTTAACCAGTTTCTGTCTATGAATTCATCACCCATTATATCATTAGCTGGCTTATTTTGCTCTGCATCATATTTATCTATGTATTTAGCTCTATCTTCTCTAAGTATCATTACCATGTCCATAGCAGAAACCCTATCCGTGTTAATGTCAGGATTCCAAGCTATACATTCTTTTATATAACCAATACTTCTTATTCTTCTAAGATTCTGCGTCTGAGTATAAATCTCTTCTCCAGTATCTTCGTCATAGACCTCTAATTCATAATTAGACATCATCCATTGACGTTGTAATGTTTTACCAAGCTTAATAACTTCTTTGGTTGTTCTAGTTCCTTTAGATCTGTTACCATATAGAGCAGTCTTAACTATCTCCATATCTCTTAGTATCTCAGGGCTATCAGCTAACAAGTATAATGCATTATGATTAGAAAAGTAAGAAAATAAACCTTTAAGGTTATTCTCGTAGTTTGCTTCTGCATTGTAATAAGATGTTAGCCTAAGGCATGTCTCATAAAAGTCATCAGCCATCACGGGCCTACCTGTATACTCAGCTACTATCTTATCTGTCCATAAATCAAACACAAATATACTAGCAAGAGATCCTCCTACAGTATAATCATTATCAATAGGGTCAATACCAGCTATATACCTTCCAGCAAAGACATTACCATCTCTATCTTTTTGTGGCATCTCAAATAACTCAATAGCTCCATCAGAATTGTTACCTCCTTTTACTGTGTAAGGGAATGTTCTGATTGGAGTAAGGGATAAGTCAGTATTCCATTTAAGCATACCTTTATCTCCGTAAGTTAAGTGACCCACGTAGTGACTATCAGTAAATTCATTTATCTGAGGCATTATATCCTCTAGATAATCTCTTAGGTCTGCTACTGGGAATGCTGTACCTTCTGTACGCATGATAGCTTCTTGAGGAGTTATTGGTTCCTCTGCTTTCTTTTGTACTATTGCGTTAACATCACTTGATCCGTATTTAACTTTAGATCTTTCTTTGTTGATCTGGATCATAGCTCCTATTACGTCACTATTACCATTCTCGTCAAACTTACCTTTGTAATTAAGATATGTGCCAAAGAAAAAGGCACATTGCCCTTTACCATTAGTATTCTTGTCAAATACATTGGGAATAGAATATATGTTGTGACCAGCAGAGTTATAAAATATTTCTTCTAGTCCTTCAAATGCTGCACCTTTAACACCACCTGTACCACCTGCCATCATAAATCCAAATGCAAATCCAGATTCCTCTACTGATGGCCTAGCAATTCCCCAGGCTGTTAAGAAGTCATCAAACTTTCCTGCTTCCTCCCACAATACTAAAGCTCCCCTTTTACCACGGGCTTTTTGCGGATCATTCTTTAATGTAACTCCAAGAACCTCATTAAGTATACCTACTTCAGTTCCTTTGGTGTTATCTTTCCGTCCCATTCTCCAATGCATGTCATTAAGAGAATCTTTTAGAGTTCTAACTCTAGGGAAAGGTGTATGGGTAGCACAAAAGTCTATTACAGAAATAAACTTATTTAATATACCATCCTTTGTTAAATATTCTTTTTCATTCGCTATTGCAAATGATTTTACTTTTTGTCTTGCTTTTGTAGTGTCTCCAAGAATAAAATTCTTTCCTAACATTACTGATGCTTTAACAGAGTATCCACAACCCCTTCTTTTAAGGTTAGCTCCGTGCATACCTTTAGCTCTAGCTATCTCACAATAATGAAAGAACCAATAATCTGCATCATAGACATAAGCAAATGCTTCTACCCTGTCAGCTCTCTTGGTTCCTTTTATTATTTCTGTTCTAAGTAATGGAGCGTAGTTTAACATAAAATAATATGTTCCTGGTATCCATTCACCATCATAATCTCTTGTATGCCCTTCTCTACACCTTCTAGCTTCTTCAGCCCAGAACTTAAAGTAGTCTGAGTTTGGATTAGCATTAGGAAAAAGCTTAGTATATTTACCATGCTTTTCAAAGTGTAATGCTGGAGCTCTAAAGTAATCCATATCTTCTAACAAATGTGGATTAGACAAGTCTACTGATATTCTACCGCTAGGATCTTCTCTCCTTGCGACCATATCATCTTCATCTACGTCTGGACCAAATGGGTTATCCCATCTTTTTAAGTCCTTAGCGTACTTCCTATTAGGTGACGCTAGATTCTGAACAAACCTTATAGAGTCTATGTATTCCAATAAGTCATTCTTTTCCTCTGCAGGTAAAGCTTCTAGTAACTCATCAGTTAGCTCTGTTTGGTATTTGTTAAATTTTCTATAGTTAGTTCCTTCCATTACATTCCGTTGTCATCAAACATTCCTATACTTTTGTTACCTGACTGAGCCTTAAGAGCTTTTTCTTTAATTATCTCTTGCTCTATATCATTAAGAGCTTTAACTAGCTTAGGTACTTCTGCTACAGCCTTTGTAATTGCGTTAATAGCAAATACTGGCTTATTAGTTCTTGCATCTCTTTCGTTAGGATCAATTACTGCTAAAAAATTAGATATCTTTTCTACAACTCCTCTTGTGCTTTCTAATAGTATTGTGCTTGTTGTTTGCGACAACTCTTTGTATCTATCTATGCATTTTTTTATGTATGGAGCTTCAATCCAGCCAACCATATCAAGATCACTAAGTATTTGTTCTGATCTTTCTTTTTCATCAAGTATATACATGTAAGTACTTCTGCTGTCAGTCATATAAAATATATATCCTAACTCTTTAGTTGCCATGTCTTTAGTTTTGCTTTTGTCACATTTCCATAACTCAGCAAACTCCTTTATTAGTAGGGCCTGCGGACTAAATTCAACTTGATATGTAGTACTGTTTAACTGAAATAAGTTCATTTGTTCTCTATTTTAATTCTTCCTCTATCTGCAAATATACAAAAAAAACCCCACCTTGTCAAGTGAGGCTCTAATAGTATATGTGTTACGACTACTATTTTTTCTTTTTTCTAGTAGTTTTACTTTTTGGTTTAGAAGTTTTTGTAATCTTTTGTATAAAGCTTTTTTCTTTTTGCTCAGGAACCTGATCCAAAGCGTTATTCATTAGTATTGTCTTTGCTATTGCAGCTCTAACTTGTAAAGTTTGCTCTGGAATGTTTGACAATTCTTTTAAAATTTCTAATCCTAAATCTTTTAATTTGCTCATAATATTTTATATTTGTTAATAGACAGCAAAGATACAAAAAAATACCTTTACTGCCTAATTATTTATTAATATATTGCACATTCTGTCAATATAACCATTCCTGCAGCACTTACTGCACTCTCTAATGCTACTCTAGTAACTTTAGTTGGATCAATTATACCTTCATTGTATACATTTACATATTCTCCAGTCTTAGCATTGTAACCAATGCCATCTTCTGACCTGTTAATCTCAGCAACTATTACGTCTCCGTTTGTGCCAGAGTTTTCTGATATAACCTTTACTGGTCTTTCACAAGCTTGAATAATTATGTTAGCTCCTATGGATCCTGGAGTTACAGAGCTTCTTGCATTTAGTAGCGCTAAACCACCTCCAGAAACAACCCCTTCTTGAATGGCTGCCTGTACGGCACACAAAGCATCGTCTGCTCTATCTCTTTTTTCTTTAGCCTCTACGGGTGTATTTGCACCTATATATAGAACACCTACTCCTCCTGATAGCTTAGCAATCCTAGAGTTTAGCTGTTTCTTTTCGTGCGCAGAGTCAGCTTCTTCTACTTGTTTCTCGAGTGTAGCAGCCCTACTCTCAATAATTTTCGCTTCTCCGTAGCCATCTACAATGACTGTATTGCCTCTATCCACGCTTATTGCTTCTGATCCGCCAAACATTGACTCTTCTATGTTTTCCGCTGTAAGCATATCTAAATCATAGTCACTACCTGCTCCAAACACCATACTTTTAGTAACTATAGCCATGTCAGTAAGTAGTTCGTACCTACTTTCACTAAATCCAGGAGCCTTAATAGCTACTGATTGCTGTGTTCTGTGTATTGTATTAACTAATAATTGATTTAGCGCCTGTCCATCTATATCTTCTGCAATAACAACTAGTGGTCTACCTACTTTTCTTGCTAACTCTAGTACAAGCATTATAGGTCCATGATCATTTAGCTTACCGTTGTTAATTAAATACATAGGTTTAACTAATTCACATTGTGATCCATCTGGATTGGTAGAGAAAAGGGGAGAGATAAATCCTCTGTCAAACTGCATACCTGAAACTGTTTCTACATAAGTCTCATGATTAGCAGAAGGTTCTATGCTTACCACTCCAGACTTTCCTACAGTACTAAACAATTCAGCTAATAAATTACCTAACTCCTCGTCATTGTTAGCAGATATAGAAGCTACGTTAGCTAATTCCTTGCTACCAAGCTCAATAGGTCTTGATTGTGACTTTAATGACTCTACTACTTCAGTAAGAGCTTTGTCCATGTCTCTTTTTATATCTATTGGATTAGATCCTGCAGCAATGTTCTGTACAGCTAGTCTTATAATCTCCTGAGCTAATACTGTAGCAGTTGTCGTACCATCACCAGACAATGACCCAGCTCTTTCAGCAACTTCTTTTACCATGTTAGCACCAATGTCATTTATATCATCTTCTAGCTCATCTATAGCTTTTGCTACAGTCACACCATCTTTAGTAACTTGAATATCTACACCAGGTTTACGTATAACTACGTTACGACCCTTAGGACCCATTGTTACTGCAACAGCGTTAGCTAATATATCTACTCCTTCTTTTAATTTGTGGAGTGTGTTCATTTCTACTCTCATGCTTTCTTAGATATGTATTTAAGGTTTCTTTCTGATATATGAATGTATTCTGTACCATCTATAACTATAATAGGTACTTTTATCTCACTATCTTTCTTCACTTTCTGTGACATGTTCTCAGAAAGCTTAACTCTCATTGATTCAAAGTCTATAACAACCTCTGCTCCTGCTAATGCTTGTTGCACCTGTGGGCCTGCAGCCATAACTAACTGATTCTCAGCAAAGTCAATTTGAGCATTACCATCTATAAGAGAGCTTGCCATTAGTAGTCCAGATTCAGTTCTAACTCTGTTTCTACGTGCAGTAAGAAAGAGTGTGTTAAACATAGGTTCTATGTTAGGATCTATCTCTACATCTTTTAAAGACTCTTTGTATAGCATTTCTTTTACTTCAGCTTCAGCTTCAGCCATCTCACGAGTGTCTTTTGCTTTATTAGAGCCTAAGCTCATTGTTTTGTCTCTCTCTGTAAAGTAAGTCTTAATGTCTCCGTCAAGTGCAGCTTTATTCTTAGCGTTCTCAACGTCTTTACTTACTTGTGCCTTTTTTATTTTTTTCATTTAATTTATTTATTCTCTTGTATAAAAAATAACTAGCGTGAAGCTTACCTATACAAGGGATGTTAAAATTTGTTTTCAATGCCTCAAACTCTCTTTGGTTTAGGTCTTTAGCTAAATCTAGGTTCTTTGTCTTATCACGGATAAATGCAAAAGGACTGAGTATTATAGCTTCTATCTCAGCTTCGCTTAAGTTATACTCCTTAGCTAATTCTGCAATCTTTATCTTATCCTTATTACTTTTTATCATTTATCTCAAAATCAAATATTAACTTAAATCCTGTTGAATCAGGTCTTATGTTAGGAATTAATGCTGGTATGATCTTATTGTCTTTAGATAAAACTCCTTTCTTTCTTAAGGTTGTAAGTAGATTGTTAAACACTCCACTTTTCATTCCTCCTAGATCTTCTCTTACTTTTAGTCTTACTTCTGAGGAAAATAACAACTTATCTACTAATTCTATGTTGTTAACCTCTTTAGAAAGTTCCCATCTGTAATAAAGAAGAATACTAAGTGCTTCAACTTCTTTATTCGCTAACTTGTGGTACGGCTTTAAAAATTCTAGCCAATACATAAATACAGTCCTGCTATCAGTCTGTATTGATTTTACACTAGCGTGACTCATGGTGTTAGTCTTGCTTATCTAAAAATTTATGGCCATACTTATCTTTATAAATATCTTCCCATTCTTCTATATGAGCAGTACCTAAATCTGTATTGCTACATGTTACACAGTAATCTAAAGGCTCTTGACCATTATCAAACTCTACAGTCTTAATGTGTAGGCTTCCGCAAGTCTTGCAGTAAGTTACTGGTACGTTATTGTAATCTTCTTTTTTAGTAATCATTTTTTTTCTGTATTTTAAATAAATTTTTAAATCTGCCAACACTTCTGTGTCATGCATTGGAAAAGGTGCGAACAAGTTGTCTTGCTCTTTTCTTTTTATTTCATTTTCTAATTGTTTTACTGTTTTCATTATGCGTCTAATTTTAAAGTCTTGATCATTCCCAATCCTTTATTACTAATCTCTTGAGTTGCTTTAAGCATGTACCAGTCTCCTATCTCGCCTTCTACGTCCTCATTAATTACTGAGAAGTATTCTTTTGAGTTACTGACTATTGTGTCATGCATAAGAAAGTAAGGTTCTTCTAGCTCACACTTGTAAGTGCCAAACTCAATAGGCCCTACTCTTGATAGGTTCAATACTTTGATTTCTTTTTTCATATTACCATTTGTCTATTGGGCACGTTGAGTGCGCTGTTCTTGTTTTGGCTGCTAGTATGCAACCACATTCTCCACATCTACCAGAGTCTCTTCTTAAATGCTCACATAGTTCACATATAGACATTCTCTTCGCAGCCATAGCTTCCACTTCTGGATCAGCTATATTAAGTTTTTCTTTTGCTAAATTCTTGAAGCCATCTACTATGGCTTTGGGTTTTATTTCAAATTTCATATCTTACCAGGTTATTATCCAATCTTTTGCTTCTATATCTTCTTGAGTAAGGAAGGTTATTTTAGATTCGTCAGCTCTCATTGCAACAGCTCCTTTCTTTACGGCTTTACGCACCATCTTAAATGAGCATCCTGTTAATTTAGTTCCTTCTGTGTAGATATAGTTTGCTTTACATTTTTCTTCTCCGCAACAGCTTCCAGTACAAGTCTGATTACTTTCGTAAAGCTTTGTTACTGTATCAAGGTCACTGGAAAGATCTCCGGTAAACTCTACGTCTTTAACCATATCTAAAAATTCGTTAAAGTCATCTACCGGGATCTGATCCTCTCTAGTAAAGCTTCCTGCGCTAGTAAGGTTTACACCTTCTGACTCTCCATGAACAAATTCTACATTAAGTGCAGACATCTGCCCGTTCTCTAATTCATAAGCTACTGCAGCTTCAATTGCTTCTTCTATTTCTTTGTCAGTAGCGTTAATGTTTATTCTAATTGTTTTGTGGTTATACTCGTCACTCATAATACTTTGTTTGTGTTTAATTAATAATTCTATGCAAAGATAAAAAGAATATTTGGATTGGGAACTATAAAAAGGGAAAAACTTTTAAACATTATCAACATAAATAGAAAAAGCCCCACTCCAGGACGGAATGAGGCTTAAATCTTTCGTGAAGAATCCGAGCACACGGATGTCTTAATAATAATAAATAAACAATATATATAAACAACTTAATTTCAATAACTAAAAAATATACTTTTCCCTAAGAAAGTCTTACCAATCTCAGGAGAAAAGAATTACTTCTGATCCGATTTAAACCTCTAACTTTTATACAGCCCGTACATTTAACCTATCTGGGAGGATTCACCCGCCTTTATTCCCAGTGCTGTAGTATTATTATGAGGTCAGTTTTGAATCTGCCGGGGACAACTCTAATCTCTATTTGAGATCTACAACCCAACGTCTAAGATCCTCCCATCTGGTTCGGATCTGTAATGCAACGGATATTGCATGATTCTGTGCAAAGATATAACATATTATAATGTAAACCTAATTTTGCTATAACTAATTTTATATTATAGACTCTCTATTAGTTCAGTGAACTGCTTCTCACTGGTTATGTAGCCATCAAAGATAGTCTTGTTCCCTTCTTCTATAATGAATAGTCCACGCATGAACATCCACACTGTAACCTTTCTACCAAACCCAAGTCCTTTGATGTATAGTTCCTGGTCTTCATTCCAGGTAAACCCATTGTTACTTAATATATCTTTCCAACTCATAGCTTATTGTATATAAGATTACATAATATAATTGCCCACAATATAAAGATTACTTTCTTCCAGTGAGGGTTTTCTTTTCCATTAATACTTTTTATAACAAGAATTCCTCCTATTAGGACAGCTAACCATAAAGTTAGTATTTTTATAATAGCTAAAAGGAAGTTTCTGATCTTATTCATACGCAAAGGTACAAAATATATTTGGATCCTATACTATAGGTAGGGATTTTTTTTTTAAAATTTTTTTTTATAATTTTTTTTTAAAAAGGTGAGAGATAGTTTTACGCGGGATAAATATAACTTTACCCCCTACTCTTTTTATAAATTGGGTAGTAGGGTATTGACTTTGTGTCAGTAGACTATTATCTATTTATCTACGCGAACAATTTGTTGTCTATGCGTAGCAAGTTATGCAGACTTGAACACGACAATGCCTCTTTGACTAACAGAGTGAACCTTAAGTTAGTTATATTTCTCCCAAATTCAACCGTTTGGGAGAAATTAATAATAAACAAGTTAAGGTAGTGCTTGGACAAAACTACCACTATATTATTAAACAATTAAAAAATTAAATTATGTTTTTAGCAAAATTTCAACAAGTAACAAGTGACAAATTCGAAGCAGACAAAAATGGTAACAATCCTTTCATAGGAGAAGTTCTTGCAGGTACTGCTACAGGTTCTTTAATCAACGGTACTATCTTCACAAGAGATGGTTTAGAGTCTAACACTCTTTATGCGTGTGATAACTTCGTAGATTCAGAGTATCCTGATAACATTCAGACTCGTATCTTAGGTAAGGTATCATTCTCAGAGTATAACTCTTTATCTAAGGAGTTAGGACAAGGTAGATTAAACTTACCAACAGTATCTAACGGTAGCAACGCTCCAAAAGAAACTGCAACACCAAAAGTAGCTAAAGTTTAATCTTTAGTTATTTAATGCCCTATCAGCAATGGTAGGGCTTTTTATTTTAACCACATAACTAAGTGGAGGATTGAGCAAGCCACTTGATAAATAGACAGCTCCAGAGAATGCAGAGTGTGTGCACAACACTTTGTATTTATCTGTTTTTTTTTTAACCAATTAAACTCAAATTATTATGAATTCTTATTTTATCAACGGTATTAACTATGTAGCGAGAACGTTACAAGATGCGTTAACAATGTCATTAATTGACAGAAAAAACTAATTGAAAGCTTGCATTCTTAACAGAGTGTGAGCTTCTTTTTATTTTGTGGCACAACATTAAATACAATACAACCTAAACAGTTGAACCACATTAAATACAGAATACAATGCGAGATATAACTTGCATTATAGAGGATAAGAAGAGATATACGTGAAGCTTTTTGCGTAGTTGAGTGGGGGATAACCCATTCTACCCCTTTTTATCCTCATTTCTTCACTTTCAAAAGTGAACCTAATATATATATAATAGCTAAAAAAGATATTAACCAACCTAAACTCATAAACATGATAATAGTACCAATAATATACCACAATGATGGTTACGATGATAATACGATAGACTACACTGCAATGGAGCGTGAGTTTAGAAAAGAAATGAATTTACTTCTTGACGCAGAAATAAAGAGTCAAGAACCATAAATATTAACCGTCTTAACAGAAATGATAAGACTCCAGTTAATTGGATTAAATTAACACACTATATTATAACAATAATAAACTCACTTGTAGAACAAGAGTAGATACCATAACAATTGGTTGAGTGAGCAAAATATCAGGGAAATAAGGTTATGCATTAAAACCTGAATGATTGTTATTAATACACTGGCTATGACGCTTGGAGCCAGTATAAAATTGATGTGTCAAAATATTAACCAGTAGTAATGAGTCAACAATACCAATAAGACTACGAGTTAACATTGTTATCAGCCCTTTGTGGTTCTATGTAAATGATATCAGTATGCATGATAGTGTAGCATACATTTTTTTTATTTACTAACTTAAAATCAAATACGAATGGACAGTTACACTATAAAAGAAGACAATGATCCAGTATTTCTACGAGAATTATTTGTAGATGGAATCATAACAGGACAAGAATACCATTTCAGGCTTAAAGCAAGTGAATTAGGTATAGACACTTACAAAATAATTTAAAACCAACAAGACATGAAAAAAGTAAAAAGAGTATACAGTAGATTAAATAGAATAATGGAAGAATTAGGTAGAGCTGCAGGTTCTGCTATAAGAAACTAACAAGTTATGTACGATAAAGAAAAAGACAATATCCCAGAAGTAATTATTACACCTGTTGGATTTTCAAGAGTAAATGACGATGTAGAAATAGACAGAGAATTCATGATAACTATGTTTATGAAAGATCTA
>Ga0115008_10003663_pt1 | contig 12726 bp, 12 predicted proteins | sample FraStrMetagenome_FD_87164 | JGI IMG/M metagenome (GOLD analysis project Ga0115008, IMG submission 87164) | Marine eukaryotic phytoplankton communities from Arctic Ocean - Fram Strait ARC3M Metagenome | ecosystem: Environmental > Aquatic > Marine > Oceanic | place: Fram Strait | collected...
GGTGCGAGTTTCGACGTCGCCTTCATTGACCGTCCCGATGAGTCGGTGACCTGTCCAGGTCCTTCGTGGGCGCTTCAGTCCATTTTGCAAGACATGCAAGAGAAAGGCGAAATCCTTGTGATTCCAGAAGGCCACTGCATGCACATTACCCCAAGGAAATGATGCGATTGATGTCTTTTCGTTTGCTCAGCGGCATCAATCGCTGGTGTTTGCCTCGGATTCACAGGAGACCAGACTTAACCCGACTTTCCAATTTGGAGAAGGCGATTGTGGGCTGGAAAATTTGGGTCACCTATCGATTGCTCGATGCCGAGAGCGACCATAGACTCAATCCGTAAGACAGGGCGGCAGATAAAACCAGTCCGGCCAGCCAAGCACCTCCGACGATGTTGAAGGCCAGCATGCCTGCCGGCACGAAAGTCAAGTCTACAAGAAGCGCGAACCCCAGGCGTCTCACGCCTCCTCCGTTGTTCCACAATTCCCCTGTCGCTGCGAGGGCAGCAAAGACCCAAGTCAAAATCAAGGCGAGTTGCCAGCCGGGAATCAGCGCGGCCACCTTCAATGCACCCAACGCCACGGCAAGGAGGCATCCCCAACGAACAAGAAGAGCAAAGGTCACTTGAACTTGAGGTTGAGGGTCAAATTTTGATTCTTGGCCTGTGATGTCGGGAGGCTGTTGCACGCCCCCCATGCTTTCCGGATACCATCCTGGAGGGGCAAACATGAAGCGGACTTTGTCTCGCCAGTTGGGAATGGAACGCAGGTCTTGCCACAAGTGAACAACGGGTTTCCACTGCGCGTGAACGGGGTTAAACGTCTCGGTCGCTCGGGTGACACCATAGGTGGGCTTTGCGATTTCTTTTTGAAAGGTGCCGAAGATTCGGTCCCAAAGGATGAACACACCTGCGTGGTTGCGGTCGATGTATTCTGGATTTCTGCCGTGGTGCACCCTGTGATGGGATGGTGTATTGAGGATCCACTCTAGTGGCCCCATTTTATCAATGAGTTCGGTGTGAATCCAAAATTGATACAACAGGTTGACGGCCATACAGGTTAGAAAGAGCTCGGGTGGGAATCCGAGCATGGCAAGGGGCCAGTACACCCACATGAGAAGCACTTTCTGCAGAACACTTTGACGCAAAGCGACGCCCAGGTTGTAGTCCTCACTTTGGTGGTGGACAGAATGCCCAATCCACAACAGGTTGACCTCGTGACTCAAGCGGTGTGCCCAATAATAAGCGAAGTCCGCACAGACAAACGTGGCCATCCAAACCCCAAGGGTGTTTTCCAATTCCCAAGACCTCCAATGACCAGAGGCATGAAAAACAGCAGTATAAGCGCCGACCACAATGACCTTTGAGAACAAGCCGCTGGATTGGTCCATGATGCCACAGCCAATGTTGGCGAGCGTGTCCCCGAGTCGATAGAGTCCCAATCCACGCGATTTGTCCCACACCACTTCGAGGGCGATGAGACTGAAAAACACGGGGATAGAGAGGACGATGAGATTCACAACGGAAAATTAATAATACCTCTTTGCATTGGCTTGATGAAAGGCACGGTTGAGTTCTTTACATTTGCAGCCCATTGGAGAGATGGCAGAGTGGTCGATTGCGGCGGTCTTGAAAACCGCTGTACCGCAAGGTACCGGGGGTTCGAATCCCTCTCTCTCCGCTGAAACCCGGGCTTCATGGCCCGGGTTTTTTATTTCCATGGGTTTTCTGGGCTTTGTCGCTCGGAAATGCCCCCCCTGTTGATGCTGGTCGGCCTATGAGCTCTTCAGCCAGGGGCTCAACAGCACACTTGCTGCGGTCGTTTCATTGAGGCCTCGCAAGGGAGAAATGCCAGCATGTTGTACCTTTTTTGACATGATTGTCCGTCTGATTTTGGTGGCTTTTGGCTTGTTTGTCTCGGGATTTGACCTTCAGGGTCAACCCTCGGGAAGGGTTCTGATGATTGGGATTGATGGGGTGCGTCCGGACGCACTTGAGGTGGCTTCTACACCCAACTTGGATGCCCTGATGGCCATGGGATTTTCCACCATGGACGCATTGAATGACGACATCACCATGAGTGGTCCCGGGTGGTCTTCGGTTCATTGTGGGGTGCGGTCAGGAAAGCACAATGTGATTGACAACAGCTTTTCGAACCAGAATTTTCTGCAGTATCCGGGTTGGCTGTCACGCATCGAGGCGCTTTATCCAGAATGGAACACGGCTTCGATTTGTCAATGGAGTCCGGTCAATGGCGAAATTGTTGGAACCAGCGCCGATTGGGTCTTGAACACCTCGTCCGCGGCAGCGGCAGCAGCGGCAGCTGTAAACAGGATAGAAAACGAAAATCCACATGCGGTTTTCGTTCACTTAGATGACCCGGATTATGCCGGGCATAGCTCGGGCTTCTCGCCCACTTCGCCACCTTATTTGAATGCGATTTCAGAGATGGATGTACAAGTGGGTTTCATGGTCTCTGCAATGCAAAGCCGAGTCAATTATGCAGAAGAGAACTGGATGGTTTTGGTGACCACAGACCACGGTGGAAGCGGCACGTCTCATGGGGGAAATACAGAAGAAGAAAGAAGGGTGTTCATTATCGCCTCCTCTCCCACTCTTCCTGTCGAAGTGGTCCATCGAGACACCTTGTGGATCGCGCCTGAAAGTGCGGATTGCTTGGCACTGGAGTCGGTGTTGAATCTTGCTGGAGACGGTCGCGTGAACCTCTCAGATCACCCTGATTTCGAGGTGGGAACAGCCCAGGACTTCACCGTAGAAATGCGGGTGAGGACCACCACTCCTGCCGATGTGGCCATGGTAGGAAACAAAGACTGGGATTCGGGATTGAACCCGGGTTGGGTATTTTCATTTGAATATCCTGCTGGGCCCGCTTGGAAGGCAAATGCGGGCGATGGCACCAATCGGGCCGATGCCAATGGGGAGGACGGGGTTGCAGATGGCCAATGGCACACCTTGTCCTGTTCGTTTGATCGAGACGGGATGATGCGCCTCTACACCGATGGCGAGTTCAATGCCGAATCGGACATGTCTTCTGTGGGCAGTTTGGATGTGGGCAGTGGACTGAGTTTTGGCTCTGACATCGACGGTGAATATGGCTTAGCCGGTCAATTGGCCGAGGTTCGATTCTGGGGCAAGGCCTTGGACGCCGAGGCCATTGCAGCGTGGCATTGCAGCAACCTCAGCAGTGCTCACCCGAACTGGGCGGACCTTCTTGGGCATTGGGCTTTAAATGAAGGTGCTGGAACCACGGCATATGATGGGTCAGGAAATGGGCACCATGGCACCATAGAAGATGCGGTTTGGTCGGCCAACGAAGTCCCCGTGATTTGGGACTATGCCCAGACTCCCCGACTGGTGGATGTGCCTTTGACGGCTTTGGTTCACATGTGTGTGCCCATTGACCCATTATGGAACTTGGACGGCGTTTCGCTCACGGGGACATGCCATCCGGGAATGGCCACTCCTTGCCCAGAAGACCTGAATGGGGATGGGGTTATCAGTGTTGTGGACCTCCTATTGGTCCTTGGGGCGTTTGGTCAGGATTGTGAGTAACCCTAGAGCCATCAGCTCCGTACATTGAATGAATGTCATGATTCCAGCATGCTGAGATTGCTTTCCTTTTTCATCGCCTTTGGCCTCACCTCGGTGGCGTTTGCCCAAAATTGGACTTTGTCTTGGAGTGACGAGTTCAATGGCACGTCGATTGATCCGGCGAAATGGGGGTATGACATCGGCACAGGCGCAGCGCAGGGTTTGTGGGGTTGGGGCAATGGAGAGTTGCAGCACTACACCGACAACACAAACAATGCCCACCTGAACAATGGCCAGTTGATCATCACTGCCCGCGAGGAGACCTTTGCAGGGAGCAGTTACACCTCTGCTCGGTTGGTCACCAAAAACCGTTTTAGTCAAACCCATGGCAAGTGGGAGGCGCGCATTGACCTGCCAACGGGGCAAGGCATTTGGCCGGCGTTTTGGATGTTGAGAGAAAACAACCCTTGGCCTGGCGAAATCGACATCATGGAGCTTGTTGGGCACCTTCCGGGGAGCTGTCATGGAACGGCCCATTGGGGAACGGTGGACAATGTGCAGTCTTCTGGCGGGTCCATATATGCGGATGACTGGACCACCGGTTTTCATACCTATACCGTAGAATGGTGGCCGGATCACATGCAGTGGTCCGTGGATGGTCAGGTGTATTTCAATTTGGACCGCACGCAAGTCAGCCCTGACCCCTGGCTCTTTGGTGAAGACTACCATATGCTGTTGAATGTTGCAGTTGGCGGAGGTTGGCCAGGATCCCCAAACGCCTCAACGGTGTTTCCTCAGGAAATGAAAGTGGACTGGGTTAGGGTGTATGAGCATGTGCCGGAGCCACAACCCGTGACGTTTCGTGTGAACATGAGCAGTCAATCTCTTAACGTTGGAGACGGAGTCTACGTTTCTGGTTTATTCGATGGATGGTCAGGGGATGCCACGCCTTTGACCCACGAGGGAAATGACATTTGGTCCACAACAGTGGATTTGCCCCAAGGCATTCATGAGTATCGGTTCACCATCAATGGTTGGAACGGCTTGGAAGAGTCGTTTTCATCGGGTGCACCAGGCACCATTACCGTGGAAGACGGAGGCAGCAGTTATGTTAACCGGTATGTAGACGTGGGATGGACGGGAGTCACCACTGACGCGGACTGCTTCTCGAGCCCCTCCCCTTGCCCCAGTGCGGGCCCTGGGTGCAATGACTCAGATGCCGCGAACTTCAATGGAAATGCGACGTCTAACGATGGCAGTTGCGTTTACAATGTTGGCTTTTCTGTGAGCTTAAATGAGGTTTCGGCCAATGGACAAGCCGCTTATGTGAACGGCACATTCAACCAATGGTGTGGCGATTGTAATCCCCTTTCGGACCCGGACGGTGATGGCGTTTGGACGGGCACATTGACGTTGGCGAATGGCAACCATGAATTCAAATACACCACCAATGGTTGGTCTGGTTTGGTGGAGTCCTTTGATGTGGATGAGCCTTGTACAAACACCACGTACGATGGAAGCGATGTGTTTACAAACCGAACCTTGAATGTGGTGTCCGCACCTGTGGTGCTTGATCCTGTTTGTTTTGGGACGTGTGAAGCGTGTTGGCCAGAAGGCCCCACTTTTTTCGAGGTCACTTTCCGTGTGCAGATGCCAGATCCATTCATGGAGGGCGCAATCGAAGTCAATGGGGAGGTGATTCCCATGTTCGGGGCGCTTTGGGGGGCAAGGACGGCGACGGTGTCGGTTCCGGGCAATGCGCCAACCACGTATCGGTTTGGTACCCCCGCAGGGGCATTGGGTATGGCTTGGGAAACTGCCCCAGGCTGCGGAGGGGCCTTTCGCTTGCTCACACCCACTGAAGATGTCGCGTTGAGCGTGGTGTGCTTTGGTTCGTGTGCCCCATGTGCTGGATGTTCAGATCCGTTTGCGGCCAACTACTCTCCCCTGGCTAGCCCAGACTCTCCTGCCTCGAACTGTGCGGGAACCGGGGAGCTTGGGTGTACCTATTCAGAAGCGTCCAACTTCAGTTCGAGTGCGGTCTGGGATGATGGGTCTTGCACTTACACCAACTCCGGTTATTCTTGTCCGGATTTGGACGGAGATGGGATTGTGGGGGTAAGTGATGTGCTCGCGATGTTGTCTTTCTTCGGGGCGAGCTGCATTTAATATGAAGACCATGAGCAATGTTTCCAGCGGCCGATTGGCATTTTTGTTGAATTTCTTGAGGCATCCCCTGCGAAACGCCTCTGTTGTGCCCAGCAGCAGATTGGCCTCGCGAAGCATGTTGGAGGGGCTGGACCTGTCGGCCATGAGGTATGTGGTCGAGCTCGGGCCAGGAACAGGATGTTTTACCCAAGAGTTATTGGAGCGTCTTCCAGCCCAATGTCAGGTTTTGGTGATCGAATTGGACGAAGGGTATGTGGCCGATTTGAATGCTCGCTTTGGAGATCGATTCGAAGTGGTTCAAGCCAGTGCCCATAAGTTGGATGCATTGGTTGAAGAACGCGGGTGGCCTCGCGTGGATTTGATTGTATCGGGTCTTCCCTTTGTTCTTCCCGAGCCCGTAAAACAGCGTCTATTCTCTTCGATTTTGCGCCGCACGGAAAAGGGAACGGTGTACCGTTTCTTTACCTACATGCCGCCCATCATGAAGAAGCATTATGTTGGATTTAGCCTGCGCCTGGTCCGATATGTCCCGGCGAACTTTCCGCCCATGTGGATTTATTCGGTGAATTAGAATCAGAGCTGAATGGGCCAAGTGAGCCCTGTGCGGGCAAGTGTTAAATCGGGGGCATGAGCGGCACATTTCGTGCGCAACCTTAAGGGCCCTTTGGGTGTTGTAAATCCGTATCTTGCAAGTGCCTTGATTTTGAACCGAATTTCTCCTCCTTTTTTTGTGGTCCTGTTTGCGGCCCTTTTTTCTTCATTGGCGGCCTCTTCACAGGTGGTGATTAATGAGTTTTCATGCTCGAATTACTCACTGAATGTAGCAGGCAACAACGAAGATTTTGTTGAGCTTTTCAACCCCACTGGAGGTCCAGTAGACATTGGAGGTTGGTTTATGTCGGACAACATCGACAACCCCACGAAATTTGAGATTCCAGCCGGCACCATTGTACCGCCCAATGGGTTCTTGACCATCATTTGCAGTGGAAGTGCTCAAGACGGAGTGTTGTATGCAGGTGGATTCCTGAACACCAATTTCAGGATCCACCAATGCAAGCAAGAGTCGGTGGTGTTGGCCGATGCACTGGGCAACATTTTGGAGAGCTACACCTACGGAACAGATGTAGAGACCAATCAAGAAGACCACAGTTGGGCCAGAAACACCGATGGTACACCTGGTTGGAAAGTCTGTACAAATCCAACCCCAAATGCGACCAACGCGGGAGCTGCGGGATTCATGTTTGATGGATATGTTCCAAAACCAGTCTTGGGCGAGGCTCCGGGTTATCACGCCAATGCTCTGGCCGTGGCCATCACGGCCGAGTCTGGCATGGAGATTCATTACACGCTCGATGGCTATCGTCCGGATGACAGCACTTTACCGTACGTAGCTCCGATCGGTCTTTTCGAAACCACGGTGGTTCGTGCTGTGGCGATTGATCCAACGGGCGTTCTCGCCCCAAGCTTTGTCGAGACCAACACCTACTTCTTTGGAAACGATGCCCATTCGATTCGGGTGGTGAGCGTGAGTGGCCCAGGATTGGAAGACGGCGAATGGTTCGGAGATGAGCCCATGCACATCGAGTTCTTCCACGAGGACGGATCGTTCTGGGTTGAGGCCGAAGGCGACAGCAATGAGCATGGAAACGATTCAAATGCATACCCGCAGAAGGGGTTTGACTACGTGACCCGGGACCAGATGGGCCACGACGACGTGGTGGATGCAGAGTTGTTCCACCTGTCGGATCGTGGGAAGTTCCAACGCTTGATTTTCAAGGCGGCAGCCAACGACAACTACCCTTTCTCAGGTGGAGCACATATCCGAGATGCCTACGTGCAGACCTTGAGTGGCTTGGCCGAGTTGCACTTGGATGAGCGGACCAATGAGAGTTGCATCCTCTACATCAATGGTCAATACTGGGGCGTTTACGAGTACCGTGAAAAAGTGGACGACAGCGATTTCACCAATAAGTACTATGACCAGGGGCGCTATGACATTGATTTTTTGAAGACCTGGGGCGGGACCTGGGAAGAATACGGCGACGGCGACGATTGGTACACCTTGGTGGATTACATCACCGGCAACGACATGACAGTGGTGGCCAATTATCAGAATGCAGTGGCAGAGCTAAATGAGATGTCGCTGATTGACTATTTTATTCTGAACAGTTACGTAGTCTGTGCGGATTGGTTGAATTGGAACACCGCTTGGTGGAGAGGACGAAACCCCGATGGAGATGGCCGCCGCTGGCGCTATGCGCTTTGGGACATGGACAACACCTTTGGCCATGGCGCCAACTACACGGGAGTGCCTGACACCGGGTCAGAAGCGGACCCCTGCAATCCGGAAAGCTTAGGAGATGTAGGAGGACAAGGACACATTCCGGTGTTGAATGCTTTGCTCGAAAATGACGAGTTTTGGGCCACGTACATCAACCGCTGGGCTGACTTGGGTAATACTCATTTTAGCTGCGACAACATGCACGCGGTGTTGGACAGCATGATTGCCGTCATCGATCCTGAGATGCCACGCCAAATTGACCGCTGGGGAGGTGACTATGCTTCATGGCAGGCGGAAGTGCAGGAGGTGCACGACTTCATCGACGAGCGATGCAATGAAACGGTGTTGTCGGGCATGGAAGACTGCTACGATGTGGAACCGGTTACGCTCACTTTGTTGATCGATGGCTGCGGCGAAGTAGAATTGAACTCAGTCGACATCACGCCGGATATGGTGCCCTTTTCGGGGTGGTATTTCGCAGACGTCCCCATGTCCATGGAGGCCGAGGAGCTTTGCGACGGTGCCGAATTCTTGTATTGGGAAGTGGAATCCGGAGACTTGACTTTTGCCGACGACCAAGACATTTTGGTCGAGTTTGAGCTCTCGGGAGACGTCACCATTACTGCACATTTTGGAGAGCCGGTTCCACCGGAGACGGTGGTGTTCAATGTGGAGCCAGCTGGTGTGGGGGACATTTCTGTGAATGGCGTTGTAATCGGTCCCTACCCTGATGCCTTAGAGCTGTTTGACGGGGACCACGACATTTCGGCCTCTGCAGACGCTTGGTGGGCATTTACTCACTGGACTTGGGAAAACAACGGCATCCTTCCCGATGCTGAATCTGCCAGCGCTACGCTTCTGGTCGACACCGGAGGAACGGTGACCGCACATTTTGACTACGTGGAGCATGTTGACCTGATTGTGGACGTCGAACCAGTGGGTTCCGGCTCAGTCGAAGTGGTGGGTCGCACCACGGTCACGGATCATTGGGAGGACAGTTTTGAGGTCGATGGGCCTCAAGCCTTCAATGCCAAGCCAGCCGCAGATTGGCAGTTTGACCGCTGGGAAGTCATTGGCAGCGTGTCGTCCTCAGCGCTGAATGCGCCTGAGTTGGGCGTCGAATTTCCCGCAGACGGTGCGGTTCATGTGATTGCACACTTTACGGAGCTGGACTTGCGCCTGTTTGTGCCCAACGCATTCTCCCCCAATAACGATGGGCTGAATGACGGTTTTCGTCCACTGGGCCAGGCTTTCGGTGCAACCGATTACAGATTTGAAGTCTTCAACCGATGGGGAGAAGTGGTCTTCTCTTCAACCAACCCAGAGGAACATTGGGTTGGACAAGACCAACGGGGCGAAGGAGAGCACTTTGTCCGGGACGGTCAATACGCTTACTCGGTTCAGGTGCGATGGACACATGGCAATTATCCCGAGACTTTCCAGGGCATGGTCATGGTGATTCGCTAAGTCTGAATTGCAGGCCTCTTTGACAGTCAGCACTCAGGCTTGCTTCAGAGCCAGCGCTGGCCAAGTCACTTTCCTTGCTTTCGCAATCCAGACAAAAAGCACGATTCCGATAGGTCCGAGCATAAAGGTGGCCAGCTGACAAGGGAGCAGTAGCAAACGCGGAATTCCCAAATGCAGTCCTTTTTGGGTGATGACCAAGCCAGCCAGCAAGTCAAATGCCAAATAATGGATCCACCCGGCAGTCATGGCCCATGGGTCATTGAGCAGGGCCATGATGCCGGCCAACGACATGAAGTCTGCCCCGTCAAAATTGAAATGAGAGAGGACAACGGCGAAATATCCTGCTGCAAGTATGCCAACGCTTACGCCACTCAACACCCATGTCTTCACCCACTTTGAGCGGGGTGCTGCAATCAATGCTAACCAAAAAAAGGGCGCCAAAGCATTGAAGCACTGAAATACGGATTCAGGATTCATGCCCTTTTTTGTCTCCAATGAAAAAGTCTTCTTTGCGCTCAAACAGAGCGTTGAATGTGGTCAAAGACCCATAACAGCGTGTGATGTATTGTTGAAGGTTCACCTTGTCTTCATCGGACAATTTGCCGTTGCTGTTGATGTTTTGTTCGAGCACGCGGAGTCGGTCCCTGAGCATCACAATCTTGTGGAAGAAGGTTTCAATCGGGATCTCTTTGCTCTTGAGGCCTTCTTCTCCAGGGCGCAATTCCATCATGCCCCCCTCCCACTTGTCTCCCAATGAAATGGGGCTTGGCGATTCGAGATACTGATCAAATACGTTTTCTACAGCTGAAATCACGTCCTCCAATTCGATGCCGCCAGACGTGGGTTCGGCTGCTTCGATGACCTCGTAGGATTCGTAAGTCTTCGCCAGTTCCTTTTCCCCATGTTCTTGGAAGAAGATGCGCCATGCGGTTCCCGCTTCTCCGAATATCGCGCCCTCTCCATATTTTGGGTGGGCGATGCGTGCTCCGATTCCAATCATGGCTCGAAGATGCGGACAGGGGACACTGATTTGAATCTTGTTTCAATTCGAAATGAACAGCCGCTCGTCGAAGGCTACCTTTGCAGGTTACATGAATGATGATGCCCTGCGTGCCCTGCCCAAAGTTGAACTTCACTGTCACCTTGAGTTGACCGCGCGTCCGGCTCTTTTGAAAGAGTTGCTCTCCGCCAAGGGAAGGCCAATGGATGAGGCGACATTCCGGAGGGAGTTGTTGATCACCGAACCTGTGGGGGACTTGCCCACGTTGCTCAACATCTTTCTGGGGCACCGTGACCTGTTGGATTCGGCCGATGTGGTCGAGAGGTTGACTTACGAATGCTGCGAAGACATGGCACGCGATGGCGTCCGCATCCTTGAGCTGCGCTATGCCCCTAGCTTTCTGTGCGATGCTCACCCAGGGTTGAAGCCAGATGAGATGCATGCAGCCATCCTCAAGGGCATTGCCCGTGCAGAGTCCGATTTTCCGATTGCTGTGGGCTTGATTTGTTTGCTTCAGCGAATCAAGACGGTCCAAGAAAATCAATACTGGTTGGATTTTGCCATTGAGAAGAAGGCAGACTTTTTGGCCATGGATTTGGCAGACAATGAGTTGGCTGTTGGGCCAGAGGTTTTCGTTCCCTTGTTCGAAAAGGCCAAGTCAGAAGGGTTTGCAGTCACCATTCACGCAGGTGAAGCTGCAGGACCTCAAGCTTCGCGGAACATCCGCAACTCCATTGAGATGCTGCACGCGGACCGGATTGGCCATGGCGTTCGAATTTTGGAAGACCCCGAGGTTTTGGAGTTTGTTCGAGAGCGCGGCACTGTATTGGAGTTGTGTCCAACATCGAATTGGCTGAGCGGCGTTTGTCCCACGCGGGAAGCGCATCCGTTCAGAGACATCATGGACGCCGGAATCAAAACCACGGTCAACACCGATGATCCCGGCATCATGAACATCAGCATCATGGATGAGTATCGCCTGCTCAGGGATGCCATGTCCTTCACCGATGCTGAGTTGGTTCAGATCAACCAGTGGGGCAGAGATGCTTCCTTTCTGCCTGAAGCGAAAAAGGCGGCCGTGTGGCCTTGATCAAGACTCGAACAAGTCTGGCCGGCGCCACTTGAGGATGGGCCTCCAGGGCCGTGCCATGCGCACCAATCTGTGTTTGTCCACGATTGGAGCGCCAAATTCGGCATAGAATCGGTCAACACCGGCATCCATGCTGCCCCCAAAATCAAAGGTGTGTGCCCTTTGTTCTGCAGCATGTCGCATGGCGGTTGCGATGAGCAATACCGTTGCCCGGCTACTTTCGCCGGGAATTTCGCTGCGAAACTGTCCGCCAAACCCGTAGACGCACACGTCTGATTCTTGGCCGTGAAATACCCCGCCTGCAGCCACTTCCCCATTGGCAAGGGTCACTTTCCATGCGTGAGTGTCGGGCTCTTTGAGCAAGGCTTTAAGCAGCTGGCGCAGCGCCTTTTCGTCGCTTTTGAGTCCCTTTCTGTTTCGCGCGGCTTGATGCAGTTGCACAAGAAGGTCAAGGTCCTGAGTGGGAGAAGCAAGGGCGCCATCGCGCAGCGCGCGACGCAGTTGTTTTTTGCGGTGGTTGGGCCACTTGTCCACGGGGTCTTCTAACAGGCTTAACGGAAGGGTTCGGGTGTGCTTTTTGACCGCCCAAGTGCCTTTTGGCAGCGGTGTCGGCAAATCTTCGCCATGGGCGAGGTCGAGAACCACCAAGCCATAGCCTGGGGAGTTCAAGGCCTCGATGAGGACGTCGTGGTCTGGTGTTGTACCAATGTGCTGGGCCCACAGTGGTGTGACCATGGCGCGAAGGCCAAAACGCATGGTGATGTTCATGCGCCGGCCTGCAGCGTCGTGGATGCAGTTTGGAAAGGTGCGATCCCAAGCGGCGTTCATGTGGCAAAGATGGGGTCTGCAATCTTTCGTTCATGCCTGCAATCGAAGACCGTGTGCAACTCAAAGCAAGGCAGAACGACAGCGCGTTGGATGCGCAGCGTGAACGACGGCATTTTTTTCAGTGACGGAGAGGATTTGGATGCAGTGGATTCAGGTGGCGCACAAGTGGCGGACAAGCAGTTCAAAGCCAGCAGTGTCAGTGGATGGTGCGATGTGCACCGATTGGTGTTGTGTAAGACTGAGCGTGCCCGATGGTTTCGTCGAACGGTCAATCCAAAATCAACGTAAGCTCCCCCACCTCCTGGAGGTCTGCATCTAGGCAGCTGTGGTCGGCATTGAGGATGTA
>Ga0115008_10003664_pt1 | contig 12722 bp, 17 predicted proteins | sample FraStrMetagenome_FD_87164 | JGI IMG/M metagenome (GOLD analysis project Ga0115008, IMG submission 87164) | Marine eukaryotic phytoplankton communities from Arctic Ocean - Fram Strait ARC3M Metagenome | ecosystem: Environmental > Aquatic > Marine > Oceanic | place: Fram Strait | collected...
GTCGTCAGTTACAGCCGATTCATCGTCGTCAGTTACAGCCGATTCATCGTCGTCAGTTACAGCCGATTCATCGTCGTCAGTTACAACCGATTCATCGTCGTCAGTTACAGCCGATTCATCGTCGTCAGTTACAGCCGATTCATCGTTGTTAAAAATATAACTATATTCATCTTTAACATTCTGCCGTTTGCTTATAGTTACAACATTTTTGAATATTTTTCTAAATGAAAGATCCTCTCGTTGTAATCTTTCTATTTCGCTATCTTTCATAATATTCTCAGTAAGGTTATATGAAAATTTTACATTCATGCTAGATATAAGTTTATATACATCCGATTTTCTAAAAGTTTTGAATTCGTTCGATGAACCAGATAACTTGATTTTCATATGACATGTTTTCAAATTATCGATAAAACTTTGATCTTTGGACTTTACAAGTAACTCGTTAACAGTGAATTTTCTAAGGTATTTAGGTTTCATATCCAATTTGATTTTTTTAACATCAAACCCGTTTTCGTAGTATATAGTATCATTGACATGGGGTTCCCAGTCTACTAACCACACTTTTTTATTTGGAGATTCGCTATAAGAATGTTGAATACTGCTTCCTACATAAAAAATATTATCATTTAATACCTGTTCCTCGTGGATATGTCCACTGATTACGGGAGGATAATCTTCATACCATTTGTCACCTTTGCTACTTGTTATTTTACTCATAGCGCATCCTTCGAACTCTTGATGAGCAAAAATAACGTCAGCCAATTCCCATGAGTTTTCAGCTCCTTGATTTAAAGCTTCAACGAATCTACCAGGAGGTACATAAGGACAAAATACAAATATCTTTTCCATTTCAGATGAATCATTAAATACATGAGTAATGGGTTTGTCAACAATGAACACGTTTTTCCATTTTTTGAAAGGATTAAATATGTGATTAGTTGTTAGAAATTGAGAATGATTAATAAGATCGTGATTCCCCATAAGAACAAACGTCGGAGCTATATTAGATAAATTTTCTATTAAGATGGTTGCCAGAGAATGAGGTTGGATTTTTACAACCTCGTGGGTGTCTAGTATATCTCCTAGCAATACTATAAAACTAGGTTTTGTTTTAATAGCCACATCTGTTATTTTGCTAACAAATTCATTCCCTTCTACGATTCTGTCATTTTTAAAATGAACGTCACCTATAACCAAACAATTAAGTTTTTCACCAATCATCCTTTTCTTTTAAAATTCTAATCTTTTAAAGTTATAGGTATATAAACGAAGCATGGATTCACTTTTTTCTGATAAACAATATACTAAAGTCAAAACAAGTATAAGACTAGGAAAACGAGATAATAAACCTTTTTCAATAAATATTAAGGATGTAAATTCTAGAAAAGTAAGATCTTGGGATTTAAAATCGTTTAGACCTAATATCATACCAGTGTTAAACTCGAAACGTAAAAATGCTATAATTTTATACGAAAAGATAAAAAATACATTTCTTGATAACTACCACGATATTCCTAGATATATTTATATAGACGGCGAATTCTATGTAAATATACGTTAAAAACAAAAAAAAATAGTATTTCAATATTATAAACTATAATGGAAGAACTAACTAATTTTCTTGATAATTTTAAAGATGATTCATGTAACACTTGTATTGACAAAGATTTCAACCCTTTACAATGTTTAATACCTACCGTATATTGTGGTAATAAGGATATACCTCCTAAATACAAAACGGGGGATAAAAATATTTTTAAACGAAAGGGGACATCAAGAGAATGTTTCACAAAAGGTTTTGGTGCGGGTATGTATAGCAATAAACTTAAAAATACTCCAGGCGGCTCTCTTAAAACTATACCTTATATAGGCGAACGTTATGAAAGTAATTTTAAAGAATACACACCGCGTATTAATAACACAGACGATTTAATGAAATTTTGTAAAACAAAGACCATAGATCATATTTACAAAATGCTTAGAAAGGTATTATTAAAAAAGAATAATATTGTCGATGAAAAAGCATATAATTCTGTTTTAATGTATTTATACGATTCTGGTATTAAAAAACTACCGGTTTGTGTTAAACTATATTAAATTATCGACGATAATAATAAGATGAGCGAGACTATAAATGAGTGCAAAACTCAGGTATTAAATCTAAGAATAAAGTTCTTAGATATATTATCTAATTACGAGGTAAAAAAATCTAAAGTAACTATCCAAATACAGGATATCGAAGATAAACAAAAAGAATTAGATAATCTTAAGAGTTATTATAAAAAACTTCGCGTGAATGTCAAAAATACTAAAGACGTGAAAATTAGACAACAAACCAGGTGTAATACGAAAGAAGATAATAAATTACTTAAACAAGATATAGAATTATGCAATGTTAGACTTGAATACTGTAAAAATATTTACGATGATGTAAAAAACGACGTAGATCTATTAAAACAAAAATTACATGTTAATAATAAAGACATTAACTTAAATAAAATTATAAAATATGATAGTATATTAAAAGAGGTGGATACCGATTTTGAAGATATTAAATCGTGTAAAAACTCTATCGACAAATTATATGATATAACAATAGGCGTTCAAAAGGAATATAAACAGTTATTAAAAATACATCAATCGCGTTCTAACTTAGAAAAAGACTTGGATAAAGATATAAACAAATACGTATTACTGTATAAAACCGAAAGAGAAAAATACGATAAATTAAAGAAAAACAATGATGTTATACCATTAGTTAATAATTATATCCTACGAGATTACAGATCAAAATGTAGAAAATCGTTAGAGTCGTGTAACTTATCATATAATTCGTTAAAAAATGATTATATCAAGTTTAAAACTTTGTTTAAAGATGAGAGACGCGATAGGTTGTTAAAAAGATCCGAACGAGTTAAAAAATTGAACTCTGCTTTAAAAAATCTAGAAAGGGGTATTGAAGATATGAAAATTTCAATAGAATCATATCCTAAAGTTACATTCAACACTAACGTAACAATATCGAAATAATATAATATTTTTCACAAATCTACTGTGAAAAATTAATCTTTAGAAAAAATATACTTTATAATAATGGTTGATAAAGATATCCATATTGAACCAGATTATATAAATACTGTTAGCAAGCTTAAATTTATTTCAAAGATTCAAATGGGTGAAAAAATCGACACTCAATCGTTAACAGTATCTACAACTAATATAATTACAAAACTATATAGATCTTTATTTTCAAGAGGAGAATCCAGAAATTTAACATTCGAGTTTCTGTCTCGCGTTGTAAACGATTCGTTTAATCTCATACAAAAGTATATAGAATATAAAGATGATATAATTCATAAAAATAAAATCAATGAAATCATAATCGCGTTAGAGAGCTCTAAGGACGGGATGCTTAATTTAATAGATACTTATAAATTTGATAGAATGTATGTATCTAAAGTAGATACACTAATCAACGCCGTATCTGTAAAATCAGCATATATAAAATCTCAGATATAAATCTCATATATTAGCTTTAGTTTCCTCTATATACGCAGAACAAGAAAACATATACGGTCTTCGTGTATTTACAGTTGTATTGTAATCTATAATACCAAACGATTTTCGATATTCGTCTATAGTTAAATGCCCTCCGTACGATTCTATAACTTCTATCGGCGGGGCAGCGGGTATATCTACGTTTTTATCTTTAATACCGTGTACTTTTTTGTACATTAGGGTTAGATAACTAAGAGATTCCATATATTTCAGAGAGGACGGGTTCGAAGATAAAACATTTAATATGTATGATTTGACGCACGGCCAAGAACAGAATAAATGTTCTGTTTCAAAAAAATCGGTAGAACCGTTGTTTATATTGTATCTTTTGAAAAAATCAACAGACCTCTTATATTTTATATCGGTTTTGTCTAGATTCTCGGAATTGTATTTAACAGGACATCCAATTGGATGAGAAGAGAATGAATGATGACAGTATCTGCATGGTTTATTGGTATATAAAGGTAAGCTTCCTTTTTGGGTTAAATCTATCATAACAGGCCATGATTTAACCTTATTCTTTTTTGAATCTAGAAAATTTAAAGATCGTTTACCAATTTTGTCATCTTCGTGTAATAAACTAACAAAGTCGTTGTTTTCCGAGTCTAAAAGCGTTGAGAAACTTTGGTCTTCGTTGTCTGAAAGAACAGTGCATTGTTCTTCGTTTTCTATAGTAAACTTAATAATATATTTTTTATCCGACATTATATATAAATAACATGAACTAGTTATTTAAATCAAAAAAAAATATAGACGGTTGTTTTTCCCACGGCATATGTCGTGGGAAAGATTTTATTCTTATAATGTGAATAGAAAATATCTAACCTGGTTTGCCCAGATTATATCATCTAATTGTTCTTTAAACCCAAATAAATGATCGTATTTTAATGCTATTACATCATCTATTAAATCAATAGCGTTTACAGGGTCATCTTGATGGTTATATTTAAATATACCCTCTTTAGTAGCGCCATGTTGTAAAAGAGTTTTTATAACATCCGGTGATCTTTTATATCTTATGGCTATCCCGAGAGGCGTTGACACGGTTAACAAATCGGGGTCAAAAAAATGTTGTTCAAGTACTTTAAAATTTATATCATTATAGATTAAAAGCGATACGCGATCTGGATCGACGTCTTCGCTATATTTTAAATAATCAAACAGCGGTGTGGACAGAGTAAGTTTATTCATGATTTTCATGTATAGCAGATAAAAATATATCGAACTTATGTTTTTAAAAAAAAACTTTTTAAAAAAAATCATTTTTATTAACATATATTATATTCATTATGCCCGGGAAGCTTGAAATACAAAATGGTTCTATTTTAAAAGATATTAATATTGCTTTATTATCAGTAGATGGGATAGAAACGCTTCTTAATCAAAAGGTAATCAAGAAGAATGAGAATATAAAATTAAATGTATCTGGAGGTGTAAAAAATCTTATTGTATATTCTGATACAAATAATATTATATGGAAGGGTATGATACCTTCTTATATATCTCACCCCATAATAATATACCCAGACTACAAAAGAGTAATATATAAAGATACTATCATTGTTAATACGCTATCAAAGAAGGATAAATCGAAAATATTTCTATATATCTTACTACCTATAATTATAATTATTTGTTATTGTATATATTTAATATGAATATGGTTTTTACCAGTATTATACAATCAAGGAACTTCAAAGATAATAAAGATCTTTATAATAGATTTAAATCAAAGCGTAATTATTTGGATTTGTTTACAAACGATACCGAATCGTATGTTATAATAGACGATTCGGTACTCGGCGTGCTTTGTATGAAATATTTTAATAATATCGGTTTTTCAAATATCATAGTATATCATAAGGGTTACTCGTCAAGATCTATACCGGGTAATACTCAAATTAAAACAATAGGTATGTTTGATAGCGACAACGACGTACGAGAAGCTATGAAAAGAGACGCCTTTTTAACAATAATAATATAAATTACTATTTTATACCGTGACAACAGCTTGCTATAACACCTATAACTACATCAAATAATAATGGCAGGTATGCAATTTGAGGGTTATAAAACGATAAAATTAAATAACATAAATAATTAAAACTGTGTATGGGTCTTAACTTATTCCACCAGATAGGTTTTCCAAAAGTTTCGGGTCCTATTGTTCTAGTACCTGAAAAAAAGTAATACGCGAATCCGATGCTTATAGTAAACGAGAATGATCTTAAAAATATATTCTGAGGTGAAATAAATGCTAAATAAACAATTATAAACCTTGTTATAATACAAAATACAAAAAGCTCTTTAGCATTCATTGTTCTTATTAATATTCTTCATTTAATTGAATGAAGAAATATAAATAAATTTATTTTGCTAAATAATATAATATTATAGCTAAAGATAACCATCCCGCAACACACATGTATATGGCTGTATTTTGATCCCATCCTGTTAACACTAGATTATAATGTAGTAATGCAAACATGGAGTAAATTAGAATTCCTAATGTAAAAGATCTAGATGTCTCTAGTCTCGACTCTTTCTTAACAAATAACATTGACGATAATGCTACAGGAAATGATGCTATAAATCCTGCTAAATAAGGCGAATAACTATCCGAAATACATACACACAATCCTATTGTTATCCCAGAAAATAAAGCAGCCCACATATATTTTGGTATATTTAATAACAAATTCTTTTTGTTTTCTAACATTTAAGATTACGCTCGATAGTATTTAATGCTTTAAGTAAAAGTTCTTCTCTTCTAGAATTTGATAAAATTTTGCATGATTGGTTAATACTGCCATATCTTATATTTTGTACCTCTTCTGATAGAGTTTCAAACCTTATCGCGTTTGGGGTTCTAATTTTTTCGGGTGTTATTCTATGGTTTAATTCTGCTAAAAAATAAATTGTACCGTAATTTTTGCCGTTTCCGCCTTGGTAGTACTCTTCGAATTTATATCGAGGGTAAACAATAAAATTATTACGCGAAATCCTAGTTTCTTCCTCTGTTTCCCTAATAGCACATTTGATATCTTCTTCGTAAGAATTTAATTTTTTTCCTTTCGGAAAACCCCATGGCTGGGATTCGACCGCGGACGCTGTATCTTTTAAATATTTACATAAAGAATTTTCTATGATAGAATACTTTCTTTTTGCTTTGCCATGTAGATCTCTGTATATTTTAGAATTTTTTTCAATAAATAGATCATCCCATAACTCTTGAAAGTTATAGTTTTTGATTCGCTGGCGTTCCGTTACAGTCATTTTAGATAATAATAATTTTATTTGAAAATCATTCTTCCATAACCCTCTAATAAAATCCATATATTCAAAAGTATCTCTACGTTGTTGAATTAAAAACTCGATGTTATTGTTTTCATCGTGATAAAACAATATTAAACCGTAACTTACGATAGGTTCATCTTTATTATACTGACGCTTATTACTACGATAATTCGCCATTCCTATATTAGATTTTGTTGTTTTTAATAATAAAAATGATAATGAAATATTTTAAATAGTTTAAATATTATTATATAGTCACAATGTCATTCTTTGCAGAAAATCTTGCTAATCATTTAGCTAAAGAGCTAAATGTTGAAGTTGAAAATGTTATCAAAGCAATGAACACATTTAGTTGTTCAACTTCTTCCGTTATTTCAAAACAATCATTAATCGAAACTCAGCAACAATGTGTAGATGTTTCGCCTTCTACATGCAAAAGCGTTGCATCTGAGAAATATCCATGTTGCAGGGTAAAAAGAGGTAAAACCGACCCTTGTGGAAATTCGGCCGCTAAAAATATTGATGGAAAATGGTATTGCGGGGGTATTAAAAGCGGATGTTATAGCATAATGCTTAAGAAAAAAGCGGAAAAATCAACACCTGTCACTGTTAATAATACTATTAGTAAAACTAATAGCGCTACTACAAATTCTGAAAGAAAAGATGTTTCAACCAATAAAAGTGTTAGATTGATTAATAAATTTATAAAAAAGGACGAGATTACCACCGTTAGTGTTACCAATGATGAAGGGTATTTACTTTATTATGACATCGAACACAGAATTTTATTCGATAAAAATAGTTTAGAAGCATATGGCGTGTTATCAGAGGATAATAATACCATCACCCCGTTAGAGGATTTTCATATCAAATGGCTTGAAGCTAATAATTGTAGTATAAGAGCAAAAGACGAATCTCAAGACCTTGATGACGACGACCTTGACGATGATGACCTTGACGATGATGACCTTGACGATGATGATAACCTTGACGACGAGTTCTAAATATCAATTCTTCATTTAATATTAAATGAAGAATGTATCTCTACTTTTTGATTAAGCAAAATTACCAACACATTTATCAATGATTGCATCCTCGGTTGATAATTTTAACATATCAATCAAATCGTTATTTAATTGTTTAATAGCCTTATGGCTTTCTAAATCTGCGTAAAAATCTCCAAACCAAACCTGTGTTAAAAACGGGCATTCCTTTATTTTTGACTCGATTCCAGAGTTTGTGGTTACACTTTTTGCAAAAACATCAATTTCTTTTAATATTTTTCTAGCATCGTCGATTAGGTTTAAAGAAATAGCTCGTAATTGATTTAAAATACCAGATTTGTCAATATTTGCTTTGAATTCGAGTTTTTCAATTACCATGTCTACAATATAATTGTCGTCTGTTGTCAGAGTTTTCATTATAGGAAGAGTATTCTCAAGAATTTGAGAAGAAACTTTTTTTATCGACTTTACATCGTAAACGAGATTTATTAAAGAGTCCATTGTTTCGTTATATGAATATATTTATATATTAATAACTTTAAACTTCTTTTTACCGTATGATAAAAGTATTTTATATAAAAGATGAATCAGAATATGACATTAGATAAGAAAAACTCTAATGTCATGGTATATATTTTTCACTTGAGAAAGTGAAAAAGTTTGTAAGCACCGAAAGTACTGAAAATATAAATATGTTAACCCTAAAATTAGAGGGTAGGGTGTCCAAGACTACCGTTTGCTACACGAGCAATGTTCCAGTTAGTTGCGACAAAAACATTAGCAAGTTTAAGTTTGCCTACATCGGCGGATTCTGTACCATCACCTTTGGCAAGATCGTTGTTAAGATAAAATTGGGCAATAGGGCTAAGCTGGTGACGGATTTGAACATTGGCAAGTTTGCTAAAGTTGCTAGATCCGGCAGGGCCGAGGTGATCCCATGGCTTGATTGCATAAGTCCACATATGGTATCCAGCTTCATCGGGAACAGCATCAGAAAACAGGTAAGGATGGATAACCGAGAAGAAGTCTGAATCAGAATCAAGACGAAGAGTGTTCTCGTAAACAAGCTGAGTATGAGTAATAGGATCCCAGTGTTCAGCGCGTTCTTTACCACCCTGACTTGCAGGAACGACCTCTGACGCGTTAACGGGGATTCCTACATCAAAGTTCGTGGTATAGTTAGACCAGTCGGACGGGCGTGTCTTATTACGCATGGCAAAGAAGAATGCGACAATCGAGTGCGAAAGACGAACATCGAATACAACATCCTTAGAAGTAGGCGCGACGTCGCTGACGCTAACTGTCTGAACTTGACGGATAAGCATATCACGAGGGGCATCACCCATCTTTGTACGCTCATCGTTATGGATGATAGCGTAGTGAGCGTACGTGTAAGCGTTGCGGAAGTGCACAGCACCCGTCGAGAGAACTTTAGTTGAAGGAAGACCAGTGTCGGGGTTAACGGCAGGGTCAAGAGCTTCAAGATCAGAAATAGAACAATCACGGAGGACAAGAAGTTCCTCTGCGCGGCGGAACTCGTAGTTGATCTTGACATCGTTGAAGGGAAGAGCAGCTACAGGAAGAGCGATACCGGAGTCTTCGCCGAACCAGAAGGGGAGGACGACGCTGTACGTACCACCATAAAGACCGATCTTAGTACCATCGCCAATAGTTGCGGCAGTAGCGTCATGGTCAAATGTAGTTAAAAGCGTGGGGACATCGCCAATCATGTTTTTGTAACCAACGCGTTTCGAAGCGGGAATACGGAACATATAGTTAAAATCGAGCCAGTAGTTGTCGAATTCTTCAACGGTAAGCTCGTTAAATGTAATACTGCACTTTTTGATAAGATTGTGCATAAGATGACGCGTCCAACGACCTTCAGCTGTGATAGGAAGGCCTTGACCATCCTTGGGGGTAATTGTCGGAATTTCGCATCGAAACCAAACATTCAGAACGTAATCACCTGAACGGTTAAGAGATGCAGAGACACCTTCGGCTCCAAAACCGAAGGTGCCATTGTTGCGAAGCTGAATAGGTACAATTGTGAACCAGTTAGCTTTTTGCACACCAGCGACGAACCAGCTGATAGCAAGGGGGCCGCCATAAAGGAAACTCTCGAGTTCCGAAAAGGTGGCAAGATCGATAAAACCGTTAGCGGCGGATACAGAAGATGACCCAGACATGTTGTTTATGTATTGTTGGTATATGTCAATATAATTAATTTTTTAAAAAAAAATATTTTGATATTAGTTGCTTTAAATGAAAAGATAATATATATATCTACGATATAAAAAATGTCAGAAATATATTCATTTTGCCCAAAAAGTAGAAAGAGGGAGGTCGTTAAAAATAAGATAGAAAAATCCAACGGTGCTTCTTTTATACAAAATGCTAAAAAAACAAAGAAAAATACTAAACCCGTGGAAGTAAGTAAAAAAACGCCTGATATAAATTTACATGAAAAGAAATGTATAAGTGTAAATGATTACAATATATTTCACATAGATTCTATTATAAAAGATACATTACTAACAGAGATAGAAAATATAGATATATTGTACAAAGAATTAGATATAGCCATAAAAATTTCAAACAACGGGTCTTACAAGGATAAAGCGATAGCTAAAAAACGAATACTGTTTCTTAGAAACAAAATTAAGAATATAGAGAATACAAATTCTCTATCGTACTATATTTTTAGAACTTTTGATATTATAGAATCTTATAGAAAAACAACTGCTACTAACAACGCGAGAAGTTTTGTTTGTTTTAACAAAGATAAAGACGTCTCCGATAAAGAAATAAATCAAAAATCAGAGTTATTATCAAAATTTATCTCAATAGCTAGAGAATATATAGAAATAGAAGATTATTATCAGATTGCAAAAAAACTAACATGCCCTACGTGCGGTAATACTGATATGAGAAGAGTTTCTGATGAAGATACTACGTTTTTATGTTCTTTATGTTCAACCGAAATTCAAATATTAGATGATACTCCGTCTTTTAAAGACACGGATAGGATAAACATGTGTAATAGGTATACATATTCTAGGAAAGGACATTTTATCGATTCCATCAAAAAACACCAAGGAAAACAAAATACAGATCCTGTTGTTATCAAAAATGTAATTGACGTATTATTAAAAGAAATGGAACTGCACAACTTATCTATTGAAAATGTTACTAAACATCATCTATACATGTTTTTATCTGAAAAAGAACTTAGTTCGCATTATGACGATCTTAATTTAATTTATCATATGATAACAAAAAAACCGTGTCCTGACATTTCGATGTACGAACAACGCCTGCTTGAAGATTTTGATACCCAAGAGAAAGCACTAGTAGAAGTATATGAGATGGATACTAATAATACGCGTTTAAATTCGCTAAATGTATATTATAAGTTATATAAACTTTTACAAAGATGCGGTTACCCGTGTAGAAAAGACGATTTTTATATTTTAAAAACGAAGACCAAGGAAGACGAACACGATGAAAAGATGGAAAATGCGTGGAAAAGATTAGACTGGGTTTGGATAGATACATTTTAAAAGGATTGCATATACGATATATAAAATGAGTCAAATACAAATAAAACGTCTTCTAAAAGAAATAGATATAATCAATCGCGAACCAATTGATGGTATAAATATCAACGCAGATTTATCGCAAATTATATGGACTGCTACTATTATAGGTCCTAAAGACACTCCATACGAAGGAGGTGTTTTCAAACTGGATATAAACTGCTCTGATGGATTTCCTTTTAGACCACCCAAGGTTAAATTTAAAACATATATTTATCATCCAAATATAAATGATAACGGAGAAATATGCCTTGATATATTAAGAGAAAACTGGGCCGCAAGTTTAACTATACAAAAAGTGTTATTAAGTATAGTATTACTACTATCTTCTCCTAATCCTTCGGATCCTCTTGTTCCGAGTATAGCGAAATTATATGAAACAGATCTAACAACATTTAATGATATCGCCAAAAAGTATACATTAGAAAAAGCTGTTTAATTTTATTCTTACCCGATAACGGGTAAGAATTTTTTTATCGGGAATTCATTGTTCTTCCAAAATAGAAATGTTTTTATTCTGAATACGTTTCGCGGCAAAATGCGTTTTCGCGTTTGATATTCGTATCATCATTTATCGACATATGAGATATCAAATTATCTATGTCGTCTCGTATAATAACAAGTTGTTCTCTCATTCTAATATTCTCCGCGCGTCTTTTATAAAAAACGTTATCATCTTGGGGTTTAAAAATATTACGTCTGGCTGATCTTATACGATAGTTAGACTTGACAAAGTTGTCATCAATGTTGCCATACATTTCTCTAAAATATTGAGATTCAGATGGAGTTTTTCTGGTTTTTTTAGGAGCGGGAGGACATATGGGGTAATACTCATCATCAGTCTGTTGCTCTCTAAAATATTGAGATTCGTATGGGGTTTTCCTGGTCTTTTTAGGAGCGGGAGGGCATATGGGGTATTTTTCATCATCCATCATCTGTAGCTCTCTAAAATATTGAGATTCGGATGAAGATTTTCTGGTCTTTTTAGGAGCAGAAGGGTATGTAAAACAATCACCTTCGTTTACAAAACATTTAGAATCGGTAGAGCGTTTTCTCTGGATCCTTTTGACCGCAGGGCTTTGCTGAAAGAGAGACATTGTTATAGTACGTGTATATATTTATGTATTTAATCAAAGTAATTTTAAAAATTAATTTCATTTTTTTTTATCCGTAGCTCTCGATTAAATCATCGAGTATCATTTGTTAGTGAAAAATGAAATTACACTACTTCTACTTGCACAAGTAGAAGTAAGGTATCATAAGA
>Ga0115008_10003665_pt1 | contig 12716 bp, 18 predicted proteins | sample FraStrMetagenome_FD_87164 | JGI IMG/M metagenome (GOLD analysis project Ga0115008, IMG submission 87164) | Marine eukaryotic phytoplankton communities from Arctic Ocean - Fram Strait ARC3M Metagenome | ecosystem: Environmental > Aquatic > Marine > Oceanic | place: Fram Strait | collected...
CTTCTTCTGCTTCTTCTTCGGGTTCTTCTGGCTCTGGAGTAACTACTTTTGGTGCAACTTTGACTGGTTCGGCCTTCTTTGGCTTTTCTGGCTCGGGTTCTGGCACAGGAGCAGGAGATTCTTCTTTAACATGCTCTTCCGCGGGCTCATCATCATCCTGGAAAAGTATTAAAAAAGTTAGTTACTAACAAAAAATACTTTATCCCAGTCATCTTCTGGATCTTCTTCTTTTGGTGGTTCGACTTTTACTGGTGCTGGACCTGGAGTGGGTGCACCAAATGAAGCCCCGGGAACAAAAGCAGGAGCGCTTGTGTTGCGGCCTGGGACAAACTCGAAAGCATTTGGGTTTAAATTCAACTTCGAAAACTGGTCAGACATACCCACTCTAAAATTTAGAAATAACTGTTAGTTTTCATGAATTAATGTCTATGCAAGACATTTTTTTCGAAATCATCAGAAGAAAAAGTTCCGTCTAATCTACGACACCCAGGATTGAAAACAGAATATGCAGAAATATCGCCTTCTTTTTTGGTCCCAAGATTAAGGAAAATCAAACCGATCATAGAACTTGTAAGATAGACAATTCCGAACTCAATCTCAAGAGCTATCAGATAACCAAGCGCCCAAAGAACCCAGTAGAGGACGTTGACGCGCCCGAAGAGTGGTACTTTCCGCCAATTGTGAGCGATATACTGAGCTGAATCCGTACTTGCAAGATGGTTCAATATTTTACATAAAAGTGGATAGAATGGCAGATAATTAAAAAAAGAAGATGACCTCGATGATCCAGGACCAAAAGAAGATGACGTTAGTTTTGTCTTTTCAAATTGTTTCGCTTTTTTGCGTCGATATTCAGCCAGTTTATCATCCATTTTCCGATGAGTCTTCAAAAATCTCCAATAAGAATAAGTTCAATGTTTGATCACACCTCATGCGTGTGACACATATGATCAGAAATGAGCTCCAAAATGAATGGAGTCCGACAGTAATTTTAGTATATTTTTGTTTTATTTCAAGCTCCGGAGATGAGTTTTTGTGAGAGTAGATGAACACTTGAGCGGGTGGTGGCTCACAAATGGTTTTCAGTGTTTCGAAATCCATAGTTGGGAATCCCTTGGGATAGTTTTGACAGGAAATATATTAATTATCAGGTTACGACACGAAGAAGCAAAGTTTTACAGTAGATGAAAAGAGAGATAGAAATAACTGTTTGAGAGCCAGCCCGATTTTGAGTCACTCACAAAATAATTCTGTACATTCAAAAACATACCAACTTAGCGACTGACGCTTTGGGAAGATTGTGCCTTCTGAAAATGATTCACACTACTCCACGATTTACTTTTTTGAAAGTTCTTAACAAACATTGACTTCAGCTCAAGAAAATATGAAGCTTACCTTCTCGAGCTTTAATTTCTTTGTCTTTCCCTTGTCAATATCTAGCTGCTCCGTCGAAATAAGGCTTCTCGCACTTGCTGACGATGCAGCTTGATCTCGTTCGTCCAATTTATTAGCTTTGCCGTCCCATTGATTTACCTTAAATTTCATAAAAAAAAATTGCAGTTTGGCAATAATACCTTTCCGAGACCCCAGAAGGATCCACCATTGCCTAAATTATACTTTCTTTTCCGATTCTCCTGGATTCTGTCTTTTCTTTCGTGGAAACTTTTAACGAGTTCGTCAGAGTCATTCATTTTTCTTGCCGTCGGATTCTTCTTCGGACTGTTGCTGTTATTACTGTTCTTGCTTGACGGCCTTTCATCTTCTGATTCATCGCTCGAGTATCCAACAAGTCCCGAGATACGTTTCTTTTCGGTTTTACTCGGAGAATCTTTCACATGAGTCTTCAGCATTCCAATCGTTGAGCTGATCGAGTTCGACTTCTGGAAATGATTGTTTTGAGTTTTACTCGCTGCCTTCCCATTTCCATTTTGATCTTGTTTCGGGCTACTGCCAGGGCTAGAATAATTTATAGAGCTGTTACTGAAACAAAAAATCGTTACTTGTAGAATAGTTTATTTTTAAACGGCTGCGCTGGAGACGTGACCGGCGATTTAGCGGGAGAATGATTTTGGGAAGGCTTTGGCGTCTGTTTTTCGTACTTGGACTCGTCGGGCTTTGTCACTTTGACTGACGCCACGACTGGCCTTTGTGGTCCGATAAGAGGCGTTTTCTTTGGTGAGGGCGAAGGAGTGCTGAGGAACGGATTTTTGGGGAGTTGATTGTTCGTAGGCGTCACAGGAGAAACAGCTGGTACTTTTGCTGGAACTGACGAGCGCACAGGCGATGAGTTTGGCCTCTTCTTACACCAAAATGGAGTATCTGTGCGCACGTAGTAAAGCATGTACGGCTGCTGGCGCAAAACGTTCTCAAGACTTGTAGGCGTGACACAAGAGTCATCAAATCTGATTTAATTTGTAACGATGTTGATAAAATTCATCAAAAAATACCTGCTCCAAGTTCCCTTCGATGTCCTACAGTAACTGTAATAATGACCGGAGTTAACTGTGAAGCCAGCATGGACCAAAATAGCATACAGCTCATAATTGTTGTCCATTTTTGAATAAGAACAGTATTTTGAAATGTCAAGCTTTGATGAAAAGCGAATTTCGCGGCCATTTTTGTTGCCCATCATGTTGAAGCGCTTCAGCGAAATGGCAAGTACATTTGGCGGACGATGAATAGTAAAACGCTGAAAAAAATCAGAAAACGTTCATTTGAAAATCATACCTTCGCAGCCCGCGTTGCTTTTTTACATTTATCGCATTTGTACATATTTCCATTATCGAGAATTTCTGTCATTGTGAAATGTCTCATGCAATCCTGGAGCGAGTCACAGCCCTAAAAACATACTCATGCTGCTTACGGCGGAGATCATACCTTCATCTCTAAATTGATGTCGAGAAAAGACTCGAAGGTATCCGAATTGTGTTTGCAGTTCGAGCAAGAGACACGTGATCGAAGCCAGCCGCCGAAAACGCGGTGTGGTATCGTTGTTGTTTCTTCGTATTTATCAACCTAAGAATTTAGATATGAACGAAGTTTCGAAACAGCGATCAACCTTTCCATTCATTCGAGTGCAAGATCTTAGAAGCGCGTCCATAAAAAGTCTGGTGAACTCGTGGGCACACTCTTGCCGTCCGTAGCTGAAATGTGAGGCGATTTTTCTAAGATTCTGTACAATTTCTTGAGGCCGGGAAGCAGAACGAGGACCGATATTTTGAAGCGTGCGGATAAGTCTTGAGAGTGCCTTCAGCGGGCAAAATCCTGAAACGGAATTTGAGATGCGGTATTACAATTATTGTAACCGTTTGTGGCTGGATGATTCTGAGATTGAGAGAGAATATTGACTAGAGGCGCTGTATGCATTAAGCATTGCAAGCTTGAATTGAGATAACAAGTATTTCCTAAATTGCAGAGGCCGCCGAGGAGCTTCATTTGCTGCTGGTTCCATTTCAAACCGATTTTCTCGACCGGAAAGAAGTTTCGTTTCGCCTCTGAAATCGAATATGAACAACTAAATCGAAGGTGAAGAATCAATAATTCAGGATTTTTTGATAGAAACGGATTTCGCGGTCAACCTGGGATGCCGTCTTGAGCCTTCTTAGGCTGGGGCGATTCCGATATTGATTGCTTCACTTCATTTGGATTTGAAGTATTTTTCAACTGGGCCGCATGCTGCGGCTTCGCCTGAAATTTGTGTTGTGGCGACTGGTACTGTTTCTTTTGACCGTGATTCCAAAAATGACGCTTATTAAAGAACTTATATTTAGTTTTTTTTCATATTCTGATATTTTTATGACAAGAAAGTGTTTTTAAATTATAAAATTCCTTTCATAAAAATTGAAAAATCGATTTTTGACAAATTTTTTTCAATAATTTATAAAAAAACTATCCTTCATTTTTGAATAATAATTGTTCACTTTTCACTTTTTAACTCGACATTCCATGATTACATCACGGGGGAAGTCATAATAATTCAAATTCAAAACGACCAATTGAGGCCTGAGGAGATTCCTCCGTGGCCAATTGAAATTCGCGTGTAAGTGAGGAAAGCGGGGAAATCGACAAAGGGATGGAAAATGAAACCACGTTCCTTGGGAGTGAGGACGATATATTTCGATTTGAGCTTATCAATGTCTGTGGCAATCTCCAGTGTAGGTTGTGTGAATTGAACTTGAGGGAGGGAGTTTTGCTTTTGTTGGATTTTCAGCTTCGTGGCCAGGTCGAGCTCGCCGGTCTTGCTTCCACGATGGAGTGAAGAAATCAAACGACTTTCGATCGCCCCATTTGCCATCTGAAAACGCGAAACTATTTTATAGGGTTAATTCTCTTCGAAAAAAAAAGAAAGTTGCGTTTTCATGAAAATATCACCTTCTGGAGGATCACGAATCAAGAAAAATTTCAAAAAATTATGTGTCTGCAAAAAAAAAATTACAAGTCTGCCAGACAGAAAGTTGCAAATCAGATAAGAAATCGCGCCATTGTATTTATTATTTATAAACTATCGCTTTATGTGAGATAAAAGTAATTAGCTGAAATAGAATCAGATACTAAAGGATAAGTTCGGAGATCTTTATAAAACAGACTTTATTTGAATTTCAAGGTTGAAAGATTTGATGATTAGAGATTGAGCGGGGAAAAACTACTTTTCATTTTCGCAAGATTTCACGGGCCAAGTATAAAGCGCCGAAAACGGCGGCGAAGAGAGTGGAAAAATTGACGAGGAACAGGTGCTTGGTATTCGCCACAGGCACAGTCAGGTAGAACGGATCGCCGTATTCGCTTTCAATTTCGCCACTCGGCTGGATAAAGTTGACTTCTGGCGAGGGGATGAGAATCTCGCTGCTGTCGTGAGGCCCGGCGGGCTGGTAGCGTATGTGAAACGGCAGCATGACAGAAGAAGAGGCGAGGTTACAGGAGAATGAGTGGAAGCCCGCCTGATGAGCGGGGATTTCTGAAGTTATTCGCCGTTAAATATTGATAACTTTTTGTTCAAACCTATATCAATAAATTTGGTCTCGCCATCATCCACTCGGAACTGAAACTTTCTTCTCTGCAGCTCATAAACGTCGACGTAAAAATCAGGAGTTATCTGCCACGAAAGAAGAGCGGTCGCAAGGTGCCGATCTGGTGACAGAGTAATGTTTAACTGGCGGTGGAGACCTGCACCAAGAATATCGAAAGAAGTTGAATACACCGAAGTTATGTACATAAGAAGAATTTGTAAAAGATTTCTACATAGTGCCATTGTCGTCAAAGCCTTTTCGCGCTTTTTTGATTTCTTGGTCCAAGTAAATCAATTCTTTTGCACGAGTAGCTAAAAACATTTTGTAAGACCTGTAAGGAAATGACTGATCATGCCTTTTCTCTTGTCGTTTCTGATGACGTAAGCTAGCGCTTCCAAGTTTATCTTCCCCGACTTGCCAAACTCAATAGCCGAGCGAGTAACGTCCTGGATGTACTGGATCACAAGCTCCTCCACAAGATCTATAAACAAACTCTCAACAACGGACTCGCGGTTTTAAAGTTTTAATTGTCCGTGTACTTACTGACAGTTTCAGTATATGGATTGGGGTCGTCGCCGAACCCGTACAAAAGGCAGCGGACTTCCTTCGAGAAATCGATTCGTTTGTTGATGTTACCAGAGCGCTCGCGGCCTTCGTCTTCGTCGTTGTCCATCAATCTGAATATCGAAAAAAATTTCATTCGAGGCGCTATTGAAATAAATATAAATTCGCAGTTAGTCTTTTCTGTGCCAGTGCGTGCCTTCTCCAGGCCACTTTGTTCTTTTTGGATCAGAACTCGACACAAACTGGTTTCCCTTTCCTTTCGCTTGTCGCTGCTGCTCGATTTCTTCTTGAAAGTCGCGGTGCTCGTCGACGATTAGACCTTGCTCGCGAACTTCTCGTAAAAGAAGATGAAATTGCTGAAAATAAAAATATTCGCATTGCACGGATATTATAAATAACTACCTGTATGTAAGGTGTGTTTAAGTGGTTGCAAAAGGTCTCGTCAGTAAATTTGGGCTGCGCTGCCAAATGAGTTTCGATCCTACCGGCCGTCTCTAATAATTCATTCGGCAGGCGTCTTTGAGCTTTTTGGCGAACTCGATACAGCTGACGCAGATAAAGTGCCTGGCTCCGATTCGCCATCTACAATTTATATTTTTGATTCAAATGGTTATATAATTAATGATCAATGCATATGGGTTTCTTATTGGCCAGAAAATAGATGAAAAGATAAAGCAAGCTTTGTATTTTATTGAAATGAACCGGCAGTGGAAACGAAGATTTATTGCTGTGATTTTTTCTTCTTCTTCTTTTTCATCTTCTTATCATCACCGTCTAAAGAGAAGAACGGTGAGGCACCGCTGCGTGGCAATTATCGACAAACCTTCAGCTAAGCTGTCCTTGTATTTGCTCTTTTTAGGCTTGGCGGTTTCATTACTCGGGTCGGCCGCAAATATGTCAACTGACGTTAGCTTAGTTTCGTTCTTCTTCTTTTCACTTTTGATCAAGTTTCCCCAACCAGAAAGACTGAAAACGTCACCAACTACGAGCCAGCATATGGTACCTGGGGCTCCCTTCGCGGCTCTTCACTTCCATATCTTTCTTGGCGGAAAGTTTATCGACGCGCTGAAATGGAACGGAATCAACCGATTTATCTTTGTTCTTTTCCTCAGCCTTCCGATTTTTCGGATTTAGGAATGACCCCTTTTCCTGCTCCGAACATTGAGAGCACTTCCAGATTGTTCGTGGATCTGACGCTGTTGCCGCTTATAAATTATATTAGACATTTTTCAACCTTACATCTTTATAATATAGATTTAAGTAACTATATCCAATCTAATATTTTTCGTTTTTTTAATGTCGAGACTAAAGAGGAATTTCTAGAAGCTTGAAACTTCTGCTTTCCAAGTTCATCTAACATCAAACATACTTGGCACTGGTGGCTTGTGACATTCTTGATGAAAGTATTGATGACATTCTGAGCACTCGACTTTCAGCCCCTGAAACAGAGTTAAAACTCACAATTCGCAAATTGCGCAGAGAGAATGATTTCTAGAGACAAAAAAGGCTATCCTGCAAAGAAAAATGCCATGATAGTAAGGGGTATAGCTACAGTTGTATAATTCCATTGATTGATTATCATATGTGTGCGATATAGTACGGGAGGCGATGTTTCGAATGATGTCGCTGCTGAGCCTTGCTCTCCTTTTTGACGTCGCGCACCGACATGGTCAACACCACAGAAGAGACAGTCACTTTATGATATTTTGTAAAAAAAAAACAGTAAAGTAACTGAGAGACATTTTTGAACTAAGCTTACTGGGCAGTATTCCGCTTGTGTGCTTGACAATTTAAGTGTAGCACTTTGTAAGGCACGCGGTGAATGCTAAGCAGTGAGCTATTACTCAACTCAAATTTAAAAGCGACAAGAGAGAGAAATAAGCTCCCCTTACTCACCTGTTTGCCCTTTATCGATGGATCTCCGCAAGTTTTACAACCTTCGCCTGAAGCAGCGGAACCAGACGAAATATTTGAATCTATTTTGTTGGGTTAAACTGAGTCCAACGTACAACAGTACGGAAATGATCGCCCTCGGAAAAAATTGAAATCGAGTAAACGTTCACGATGAGCTCACAGAAGAACGAGTTGTGCTGTTGTGGAATTGAGAAAAAATAATGGAAATAAATTGAAATATTGATTGGGACACACGCACTCTGAGGGGCACAGCCGCACGCTTTCTACCCGTATAAGAACACGCTTTTCGAATTTTAACGTGAAAACAGACCGAAAGGAGATTTCCTCGGTGGGTATCAAAATACCTATTTTTGTAACAATTATCTGCTATCATTAATTTCCTATCATTCAAAATTCAACCCTCCCCTGGTTTCGTATCAAAATTGCTGTCTAACTCCATGCGCGGCTTCTTCTCCGATTGTCCAACCGCTGCTTGCGAGGCTTTACGCTTGTCGCTCTGCAACACAGTGAGTTAATAAGCTGTGACAGAATAGTCATTTACTTTTGCCTGGACAGCCGTGAGGGGTGAAGTAGAGCGCGTTGTAAAGATTTCATTTGTCATGTCTTTTATCCCCTTGCGCCCTTCTTTGCCGCCGATTTGAAGAAATTTTATACATTTGAGGAGGACGGGGTCCATTTCGGGAAATTGAGCGAACAATTCATCAATCGCGCTCGCCATATTTCGAACTTTTAAAAAATAAAATAGAATTAAAAAAACAAATTGATTCGAAAATAATTCGGCTGTTTGGAGTTCTATTGCATAAAAAAGAGTAAAAGTAGAAAAATAAAAATAGTAGTAAGAAAATCTTTGTTCTTCAATTATTGGTGGAATGATGCTTTGCTTGAAGTCATGGAGCGAGAGGGGTAATTATTCGGAGGGGATGATAAGTCCGGCGTTCGTGGAATTTTGGGCCTTTCGCTGAAATGGAAATAGAGAAAAGAGGGTTTGATTTCGAGATCTTACCCGAAGGCGGCCATATAGCCATCTGCGGGCTGATCCTGCTCTTTCAAGCGGCTCTGATCTCGGCTAGCAGCCGGCCTCGAGGACGCACGCCCAGATGACACACTGTCACTTTCCCTAAACGATTATTTCAAAATTATATATATCCAGTCATATTGCAATATTCATTAATGACGACAACACGTTTACACACCGTGGCAAATTTTCTTTGTCATTTGACGGCGAGTCAGATCCTGTATCGAAAATCTTCATTAGGTCGACGGATTCGCCGGCTGAGATGAATTTGGTATTAGATCGGGCGTCGAGGTTCACCGATTCGCCGACCTCTTGCGAGTTGTGCAGCATGTCGAAGGTACTGAAATCGAAAATGAGCCGCATTTTATACAGCATCATGCAAAGGAGATAGAATCATTAGCATTTCTGCAAAATTGATTTGACTTCAATTAAACGCTAGTTCTACATTATCTGAAATCAACAAAGATAATGTACTTTAAAGACTGCACCTAATCTCGTCACTAGAAGGCTCTGTACTACTGGCACTCAACACCGGGGTATACCGTTCACGGTTCGCCCGCGCACCGGGTGTCCGTGGTCGGAACATTTCTTCTTTGCGATTATTGACATTCGCTCGATTTCCAATTAGATATGTTTGAAGGACATCGATATTCTGACTCGGAAAGACGTCATCAACGTCGAGATCGGCCTCAAGAGAGTCACCGTCTTCCTCGTCGTCGTCGTCGCCTTCTTCGTCATCAGAATCCTGATCTGCTGCTTCTGGTTCTTTGTCGATTTGTTTCCTGATGTATTCCAATTGCTAGAATTATTTTTAAAAATATTTTATTTTAACACACAAACAGTTTTATGAGCATGATCTCCACGCATAAACGAGTCAATAATCTGTTTCAATCCAATCTGATTTGCCTTTTCCTTGAATGACTGTATGAACAGCACCGAAAAAAGTGTGCCATTCAGATATGACTTCAGCGACTCATTATCATGACTGAGAAGGTCTGACAAAACCCGGAGCACATTCTCAGCGTCTTTTTCCAGCGACCAGCGACCTGCTGAGCGCAAACAGAGATTATGCAGCAAAGCGACGGAATATTCAAGGAGATATTCAGTCATCGAATCTTATCGGGATCAATTAGATGTGATATCATATGAAGCGTTGTTATATGAGTCCATGACTATCAATATAAAATCATCTATTTTAACGATTAAAATTTTGATAAATCTTTGTTGTCGAAATAAAGAGAAAGTAAAGCACGTATATTCTTAAAGTGAACCCCGAGCCTGGATCAGCCAGATTCTCCACCAGCCAAGGCATGACTTTATGGCTACGAACCATCTGTGATGACAGAACGCGTCGAAGCGACAGTTTTTGAAGCGCTCCTAATCGATTGAATAATACTCGCCAGCAACAGAGATATAAATATAAAAGCAAAATTGAACATTCCCGAGGGTCGTGCGAAAATTACCTAATAAATGCGGCCTGGAAACAGGATCATCTTCAAGAATCAAAGCATTAATGAGTGTTGGGACAAGTTCAGCGGATAGCGATAGATACTTTCGACCGATGAAGACGCTGGCTAATGTATTCACGAAGCGCTGGACAGATTGACGGATAGCCAGTGGTGTGGGAGGAGCAAGGGAGCGCAGCACTCGCTTGTGGAAGTCACCAGTTGAGCTCGTGCACCCTAAAATATCGACGAGGATATATTCCTTGAAGAAGTTCTGTCGCTCCTAAAAACAAGTTCAGTCTTGAGCTCTGGGAGAATCCAAAAACCTCGTAAGTATTGCAAAATTGTGTCAGTTTGACTCTCATATTCTGATAAAGTCTTCCATTTAGCAAGCACTCCTTCTTGATTGCATCGTAATCATAGGTTAAGCCTGACTTAGACTGGGAGAGTGGCGCTGCAACGGGATACGGCTGCTTAAAGATTGGATCTGGACTTGGAGCGTATCCAGACAATAATGCACTGGATGGACGGGCAGAATTACTCCGAGGCTGAGCAGTTGCGGGGCGGGAAGACAGTTGGTCACTGAATCGACGGAGTAGATCAGGGCTTAGTTGTGTTGGCTCGCCACGCAGTGCCGACTTTATGTAAGGTTAAGCCATCGTTTATATACCGGGGCCATTATATTGAAATCAACGAGGACTATCAACGATTATATGAACTAGAACCTCTCCTTGACAAGATCCATCAATTCAAGGGCAAGCTGCAGAACTTGTGCATAATCACGCTCCAGTCTTCTTATCTCGCTAAGAGGCTTACTTATGAATTGAAATTAATATTTAATATGTACGTTTGCTGTTGAGTCGTGTTATATGACAGTCTGTCGTATTCGCTCTTCAATCGCTCTAATTTACGCGAGTCATTAGTTGTTGTTGACGGCAACAGGGTCTTCATTTTCGCAATGCATTTAGCGAGAAGATCTGTGCTCCAGTTTACTTGGAAGATGTGAGCGAATTGACGCCGCAGATGGGGCTTAGGCACTTGTCCCAGGGCAAAGTATAGTTGGGCCTCTTCGCTTTCGGGCATGATTTCGTCATCAATATCGATGATTTTCTTTCCAAATTTGGTCTGGCAAATTTTAACTTCCTCATCTTTGACAATATTTGCTTGCACTTTTTCGAAAACAGGAAAAAATGCAAAATAGATAGACAGGAAAAACGACAGGTCGTGATCGACTATTGCTGCTTTATTCCAAATGACAAAAAAGTTGTGTTCATCGCCGTTGAGGAAGTTCTGTTTAAGGTCAGCGATGACCTGCGGACTGACGAAAGGAATCGTTATTCCTTTTTGGCTAGCTTCTTGTTTCAAGGCATTTGCGGTGACGTTAAGGCTCAGTGACTCAAGCGTGTGAAGAACTTTTCCGATTTCCAAAGCAATCATGCTATTACAAATTTATATGTGAAATTGAGAAGGGAACCTTGAGTTTTATTCTGTGAGAACAATTCCTTTTTGGGAAAGTTGGTAAATGAATTTTTGCTGACAGGAAAGTTGAAAATTTATGAATTATCTGATGAAAATCTTTGACTTGTCAAAGAAGAACTAGTTATTCATTAACAGACTGTTATTGAAGACATTTGGCAGCGAACGTTAGGATAAATCTTGAGAATAATAGCAAAGCAATCAATATGTGGCACACTTATGCAAATGCATATCCCTACACATCGGTAGATATATATGTAGAACTTGAGAGCAAGGGAAAATAAATTAAATAATCGAACACATTCATTATCCTACGTGAGGCAGAATTCAAACTAGGACATATTCAGGTTTCTGTTGTTCAGCATTCTTCAGTGTTAATGAGAATCGGTATTCTAAGTCAACCTCCGTCCAATAATGATAAAACTTCATAAATTCAGGTCCTTTCGTTCCAAGAGTAATAAATAAATCACTATTAGAAGGGGTCAAGATCTCCGAATTTTGAACATGTAACTAAAAAGCAATCAATCAAGACCCTAGCCTTAAAAGTGAATGATATGCGCAACATGGTGCCTTTCTGGACATTTCACGGATGTCAAAAACCTTCTCAGGACAGGAGCGTCCAGTAAAAGCGGCACTCAAGTATTCGAGCGCGTAATTGTACTTTGTGAAGCACACGCCGAGCTCGAGTGAATCCAGCTCATCCAGAAGGTATTGTAGCGTGAGCACAGGGGAAAACTGTATCCAAGTATTAGCGTCATCCCAGAACGTAGGGCGCTGTGTAATCCGCTCAACATACTCAGCGACGAACTCGAGCTTTTCGCGATCGAAATAATGCAGGTTTTGGTTGATTATAAGCGCCAATAATCGGCATGAAGTCTCTTGATCTTGTTGCAGCGACTCAATCATGGAATCTTCATATTCGGGAAACGCAGCTTTCAAGTATTTGCGTGTGTCCGAATCGGTTTTCAAGTAATCGACTTAATGCATTCGATAAAATTTTAACTTGAATATATGAAAGTAAACTTCCCGCAAGAATATGAAATTACCTAGATTTGCTGTTATTCCAAAGATAATGGAGATCGAGGCAAGAACAGCATCTTTGTTTCTCTTGATCTGATAATATCGTTACATGAATTAAAAAAAAAAAAGGAGAATACCGTGCTCCATCGACTTAGTTCTGTTCTGCTCGGCTAGGGTCGGCACCCGACCCGACCAAATGGACCGACAAGTCGGGTTTGGTCGGGTTCTGACGTCACCGACCCGACCCGACTTTAGTTCTGAAGATCGAAATTGGTC
>Ga0115008_10003666_pt1 | contig 12715 bp, 7 predicted proteins | sample FraStrMetagenome_FD_87164 | JGI IMG/M metagenome (GOLD analysis project Ga0115008, IMG submission 87164) | Marine eukaryotic phytoplankton communities from Arctic Ocean - Fram Strait ARC3M Metagenome | ecosystem: Environmental > Aquatic > Marine > Oceanic | place: Fram Strait | collected 2012-06-18
ATAAAGCTTTTCATTGGTCGAGAGTTCACTTGCCTACCATGTGTGGTTTAACGGTCACCGTTAAAAAATTGTACGTGAACGTGAGTTCATATTCATATTGAGATAAGTTGGCAACCCCTAATACTTCGAAGTAATAAATACAATCACACACATACACACACATACAATATAAATGTACGTACACAAGATCAATGGCTAAAAAAATAAATGCTTTTCGAAGTACGATATGAAGCGAACAAATATACACATTGTCGACATCATTTTATCTTTTTCATTGATGAAACAAGATTAGGGTCATCATCAAATGAAACTAGATTAGGGTCATCATCAAACTGGTTCATAAATTGATAGAGTTAATAGGAGACGTCGAACCTTGTTTTTAAAAATAATGTTTAACACGAGGCAGCCAGATTCCAATCGAGGTGATACAGGAAAGAAGAAGAAGAAGAAGAAAAGCCTATTTGATAGATGCAGACCTCATCCAAATAAGGACAAGGTACTTGGCGGTGTTGATTTTACATTTCATGGCAATGTGAAATCCTCGACTATTTTGAGCTATAGCAAGAATAATGGAGCGCCTATATTTTGTTTAGTAACTTCAAAGTTTGCAAAGTCATCTTCGCCCTTTCGTATGCTAGCGGAAGAGGTCCTTTATCATCCCTTGATAGTAGAGGTCATTGAGGATTTGTTTGTGTCCGTTGCGATTTTTATGGATGACGATACTCATAGGGGAACAATGATGAAATTGACAGGAAAGTTGGTATCAACTGATTGTCTGGACACTCCTTTGGTGTTGGTTTTGGATAGCGAAGGAAAGAAACTTAACTCTGGGGAATTCCAAGAACGGTCGACACCAATGAGTTTTGTAGGTTCCAAAGTGATGGAGTCGCTCCTTTCTTTCAAGCGTCATGAGTTAAATCCAGTCCCACGATACTTGAAACATGTTGTGAGGGAAGAGCGTACCTACGAAAAGAAAACTGATGAAAAAGTCTTTTTTGCAATGACAGACTCATGGATTGGTGAAGCTGAGTTTGCAGAATGTCATGGCATAATTTCGTGTAAGGCAGGTTGGTTACGTGACGAGGAAATAGTAATGGTAGTATTCGATTCAAAAGCCATTTCTATGTCTGAGCTCGTGCGATTTGCTATAGCTAGGTCACGTACCAAAATTGTATATTACGTGAGCGACAAAGAAAGGCAAATAATGATACATCAACGCAAATTAAGCAGTCAGAGTAATGAGGTTCAGATATGCAGATTGGCAGGTTCGATCGGGGGAAGTATACGTGTTCAGCCGTCGTATTACTACATGTCGAACACAATTTTCTGCAAAATCCCAATGACAGATTATCAACGTTGCCGAGTTAACTTTGCACTTTATACTGGAGACGAAGAAGAAGCTTTAGCTCTTCTGAGTCCACGACAAAATGAAATGCTACGTCAATTTTCAAAATGCGATAAAAAGCGACCAGTCGATTCATTCAATATATACGAAGGTTGGGAAATAGCAATGGCTCCTTCCAATACCGAAACTAGGTCAAGAGAGTCATCCTACGACTTGACTGTCCATAAATTAAGTACGTTAGCACTTGAAAAATAAAGTCATAAAATTTTCATTTTTATACTTAAAGTCATGCGCAGCTAGGATTGAGCGGGTGAAAATTTGTCTTCTCAGCATTCCCTCATAAACTCTCAATGTAAAATAGCAACACGTTAAAGTAAATGATGTTTAGAAGAAAAATCCACCTTTTGATCGTTCGTTCAACTGCTTTGCTAATCTTGCAAATTCTTGAGATTGGTCTCTCAATGCTTCGCTTTTGTCGCTAACGCTCTGTAGTTTTTCCCCACGCTCAAGTAAGGCATCGCGAGTTTGATGGAGCTGGCTCGATAGTCCATCTACCGATGAATGTACATTTTGAGTTTGTTCGTTCTCGGCACCTTTTCCACTTTTAAAGACAGATCCGAATAAGCCTTGTCTCGATCGTTCCTCTTCAACATACGCTCGATTCCTTTCTTCCCTAATTGAAATTTTTCTCCTTTCGAGTATCTCCTTCTTTCTAACATCTTCTCTTACACATTGCGCAAAAACTCTATTGAAATGTCCATCACTTATTCGATAATCATCGCAACCGGACAACAATCGTTTACTCGAGCACTCCGTACAAACTAATTTCATACTTCCTCTACAAACTTTGCTTCTATTGTACAACATTCCAAATTCTTTCCAGCAAATGGCGCATGAATTTTCGTCATTACCACCCGGCGATCTACAATTAACATAAGAATCCTCCTTAGACAGGTAATTTCCACTTAATGTCAAATTTTCCATGTTTGCCCTTCGTGCAAGGGCAGCTTCCAAGCGCTCTTTGCCTCCTAGCAAGTTTATGACGTTCTTATTACGAAGATTCACGTGTCTTGGGAGTGAGCTGACAATTAAAGAATTAGATTCCAAAGCTATCTTTCGCGGTCTTGATTTTGGCACGTCCGGCGGAACATCAACGTGCGCGCCAGCCATAATTAGCACATTTACGGCACGCCCAATTATATCTTTCTTACTTTGCGAGAGTTCAGCTGAAGAATCTGTATCAACGACAATTGCAGCAAGAAGTTGTAGTGGTGTGAAACCTAAAAATTCCCCGCATTCGCAACGTTCATTCACTTCTAAACCACTTTCAAGACAAGCTCGTAAAGTCCTTTATTGCACAGAATGTAAGTTTTGAAAGATAAAAATTGAATCACAGCAAACTCCTACCTGATAAACCTTGATTCGCTTGTGTTGCCACCAAAAATAAGCATTTGATCACTCGGATCGGGGAAGCTATCACTTGAACTCACTTCGGTAATTAAATATTCACGAAGAGCATAAATTGCAGAATGGATTGGGTAATCAAATTTGTATCCTAAAGAACCGCCATTCTTTCTGACATCTAGGTCACAGTGAGCCAATATTGTTGCAACTTCCGGTGCACGCCATTCACTCGCAACAATACTCAAAGGGTGTGTATCCGTGACAGACTTGCTTACAAAATATTTACCACCCCAAGATTCGAGCGCTGTCAACACTTTTCCAAGTGCCAACGGATCCCTTGTGTCTCCAACAGATCTTCCCATTACACAAGATACATACATCTAAGTCGAGTGAGAAAAAACAATTGTTGGTTGATAAACAAGGTGAAAAAGATGTAAATCGTACTCACCGGGGTATGCCCAGACTTATCTAAGGCGTTGGGGTCTGGTCTATTCTTGGAAGAAAAGAGTATAGATAACGACATGTCGTCAAGACGTTCTGCACACAAATGACAAGGAGACTTCTCCTCTGCCTTCGTCTTCAAGTTAACGTCAGCCGAAAATGACAGAAGCAACTTCACGCCTTCCAATGATCGCTTGCAACATGCATAATGAAGAGCCGTCATCCCATCTTCGTCATAAAGATTGACTATATTTTGGAAATCTCCACTTGCCTCCTGAATCTTCACTAAAGCTGTCTCGAGTTCTTTCATGTTCCCAACAACAACGTGTGAGTGTATCGTTCCCAGGACAATTTGCAAATATGATTCTTGCGCTAAGTTTCCAGTACCGTCTGAATAGGCTGAACATAATGACGATATAATTGATATTTCAATTGACGATTGAGCCAAAAAACTATCAGTTTCATTTCCCAATAAATCTTCAGATACTGACAATACAAACGTTTGACGCGGTGATATCAACTGAAACGCTTCTCGACGACCTATATTCCTATCACTCAGAAACATTTGTTGGAGCTTTCCTGGAACACGAAGTTGTGTTGATGAAAGCGAGGTTGGGGTAGTTAGGTTTGACAAACGCATTTTCAATGAGGCGGCATCGAATACTTCATCTACAAGCATTGGAGTCATATCTCTCCTTGTTCTAGGCACATTACATTCAGCTTTAGAAATTTTCTTCAAAATAAAAATAAGATCTGGCTTCGAAAAGATGACTAATAAGCGCGGTTCCCATCTAATCCTGCTAAGTACCATGCCCGGATTCACTTTCATGAGAGAAACACGTGCCACTGATCTAATTGATCGTTGATGTGAGGTGGCTGACCATGTCTCATTATTCCAAAATCCATGCTGACCCTGGAAGACAATAAACCCGCCAATCTGCTCTTCTTCAATATTTTGATGAGCTAAATTAAATTTCCTTTCAGCTAATTCATCTACACCTGCTTTTTCTTTTTCAACCACTACGAAACTGTCACAATCATTTTCTTGACCAACTTTGTTTGAAGAATAATCGGTATTGGAGTCAATGTCTTCTTTTATCAGATCTTGACTAGTCTCGCATTTGCTTGAAGAAAAGAATTCATCTCTTGATAAATTGTTTGCCTTCTCTACATTGTTTTCATCACATAAACCGTCCGGAGCACTCTCAATTTCAACGTGAAACTTCTCGAGACTTTCATCTTGGACCTCGTTTAAGCAGTCTTCTTTAGTATCAAAGTCTAATTCCGATCTATCAATATTCAATCGTTCTTGATTACTTTTCGCCATTGTATTGACCTCTATCTCTCCGGCTTCATCGAAATTATCATCTCTTAGGATTTCAGTGTTCCGATCACCATCATCAGATAAAATCTCATTTATATCTTTCATGTCACCATTGATTGTTAAATTTGTTTGAGATTCATTGACTTGTTTTGCTTCGCTTGATGCTATTTCATGAGCGCCAAATATAACGTGAATTTATCAACTATCATATGTTAGGTGCGCACCTTCGAAATTTAAAGAAACTCACTTTGGTTTGAAATCTCTTCAATACTATCGCTACTCAATCCCAATTCCGATTCGTTTTCTTTCATTAAAGTGTCAATATGCTCTTTTACGGATTCTTCGCCGATACTACGTGAAGGGTATGTTGATAACCTTGCCTGCCTCTCAGCAAGCCTCCTTTGATAAGCACCACCTGCAGAAATTTTGTTATTATTCAAACGATAACTAGAGGGATCATTAGCTACAGAATTCTCAAGATCCTCGGTGGCGGCACGAAATAATTCGTCGGCTGCTTCTTTCGGGGGCTCACTAAGTTCTTTCGCTACGATGAGAGTTATTGGACGAAGTGACATTCGAATAAGTGCTACTGTGTCGCCCCACATAATATTTGTCAACGGTCTTCTCAATTCTACATTAGCCATTTCACGAACTATATCACCAACATTTATTGAACCTTCCAGTATATTCCTTTGGTATGATTGCGAAGTGCTCAACACGCGAATAATACCATCAGGCCCCCGATTTAACTTTATTCCCATAGGTCCCTCCCCGAAAATAACTGTGCGTTCAGGGCCCAACTTCAACGTTGATTCGCCCACCGACTGAACTGGCCAATTTGATGGGAGCGAAGGTACGTTTGTGGTAGACATTATTGCTTCTTCACGTGAAACAAACCTGGGTGGTGGCAATTTGGGTATACTACGACGGTGCGGTCGTGGCAGATCATTTGCAGTGCTGTCGACAGGAAGCAGTATTCGTTCCTTTGCTTTCGATAAGTTTACTTCGTCAAACTGACTAGGAAGGGATCCCGATTCCTGCAAGAGATCGAAACCATACTCCATGACATCAATACATTCGTGATATGCCTGAAGTTCATATAGGGCTTTACCCAGCAGAATATATGCACGAGGATTATCCGCGTGTAAATGAAGCGATTTTTCACAGTCTTCTTTAGCTAAGCGAAAGTCGTTTATGTGAAAGTAAGCTGAAGCACGGGAAATGTAGTACTTCGGGCTATTTTCCGGATCGTCGGGACACAACCTTAACAAACAATGATCCATTTTTAGAAGCAAATAAAGTTTTAACATTTGTAAATTTATATCGTACCATATTGCGGCTGAAAATTCCTCAATCGAAAGTTGAAATTCTTTTCTAGCAAGTCGTTTATGACCTCTGCGATGCAACCGCTCAGCCTCTTCCTCATTAGATGGGACTGAAGTCGTACCCTCATTATTGCTGTAAACAGAACCTGCTTCACGAGACTCGATATCTTTCTGATTTTTTATCGGGCTGAAAATATCATCATCAGGAGGTACTGTTTCTTCAACGCCATTATCACGTAAGTGTTGCTGTGCTTGCACCTTATGTTCGTCGCTGCCAGGCGGATACCAGTGAGATAATACAGAGTTCGTCGTGCGAAAACTCCCAATTGTTTGGGTATCTATTTCCACTTCACCACTACCTCTCATCTGCCGCTTGTCAAGCTTTGCACGTGCTTTCTTTAAATAAGACAAGCTCACTGCATTGTCCGGATCAAACTCAACCGCATTCTCATAAGCCTCGACCGCCCCTTCAAAATCCTTTTGATAATAGAGCGCTTGACCAAGCCTTGCATGAGCCTTCCCAAACGTCGCATGAAGATTAATCGCCCTCCTTGCATCCACAGCCGCTTCCTTAAACATTCTCAGCGACAACAGCGCCGCGGCACGGTTACTCAGATACACATGCGAATTCGGTCCAACCGGCGATAACTTCAAAGCGTTCGAATAGCAATCCAACGCCCTTTCATAATCCTTTTCCACCATAAATTTATTCCCTTCACTCTTCATCTCATCAGCCTTCATGTGGACCCGTTCGAGCTTCATAAGATCCTTCACTGCATCCTGTACTGATACCATATCCTCGTCAGAAGAGTGGTCCTCATCCTCGTCCGCTGAGTACGTGTAGGAAGCGAGGGTCATGGTTTGCTGCAGTGAATCCTATGATCTCCCTACTAATTAATTTCTTGGTTGGTTGGTTGGTTGGTTGGTTGGATTGATCAATCTGAGCCTGTTTTGAACTTGAATGTTGTGGTTATCCTTGCTTGCTTACCTATCAATAACTCTAGTAATGACTCTCTCTACATTTGAATGTGAGACGTACGGTACTTAGGATAGTTACGAGTTACGAGTAGAACAGACATACCACTTTGCCAGTGGTGCTTGCTTCAGGTTTTCTTGTCGATAGGCGTGACGCGTGACGAATTCGGCGAATTTGTATTATGTATCGTGTACTTAAATAGATATAAAAATACTTCTCAATCTTTTAGAATAAAGACCTGTTCACGTTGTTAAATTAGCTTTTTTGAGGTAGACACGTCAAATTATTCATTCTGATTGGATTAAAATACCAGAACGTCAATAATATTCGTATATATAAGTATGCGTAATTATATAAGGTCGTTCTGAAATTTTTTTGTACAATACACATTGTCTACTTCTATATAACATCGAAATTTGTGAAATATACCCCAAAAAAATGTACAGTACCGTACTCGTAGTTAGTCATCACAAATACACACAAAAAAATACCTGTGTATATTTACAATTATTTATTACAAGTACTCGTACAAGTAGTACGGACGTGTAATCAGTGCATATATTATGGCTAGACTTGTTGCATTCCTACCATTCCAGTCGACCAACAAAAGATGTACATATATTCGAATAGAGAAGATCCATGCAATTTGGTTTTTGTTGCTGATCGTAGTTGGAAGTTCTTTCATTGTTCAGGGATCCTTCGTACGTGTTGCTTCGGTCAACAATCGCCAGAAGTTGCCTTTGGTAAAGAACGCCTGTGGTCCAAACAGGATCTCATGGATGTTCGCAGCAATTTCAAATGAGCAAAGCAATGGTGGTGACAACGATGATGATGGTGCCTTTCCGTTTGATGGGCAGTTGTTTTATGGACTTGAACAAAAGCCTGGGGAGACTGAAATACGTACGAGTTTGGCAGAAATGAGGTCTATTTCTGCACGTCTGAACAGAGAGGAAAAAAGTGATGAAGGCATTCGACTGCAGGAAGATAGCATGATCGACGATCGTGAATTCGAATGGAATGGGAATCGTATACCTATCAAATCACGCACTGTTCCGTTAGGAAGATATATTGAAGGAGCACAAGACGTCGAGTTGTGGGAGCTTGCAAATACAGAAACCCAGGAACTCGTAGAATCATGGATGTCGAAAGATGAATGGAACGAATTAGAGAACGAAAATGTCGCCGATTCTAGTGGAGATTTTGATCCTTTTGGTGTTGTTATGTGGCCAGGTTCAATTATCGCAGCTCAAGAAATGTATCGATTGAAAAACAATTTTGTAGGGAAGAAAGTGCTGACTCTTGGTTCCGGCACAGGGTTGGAAGCTCAAATTGCAGCTCGACTTGGTGCAGCACATGTTTTGGCTACAGATAATTATCCATTAACCTTAGCATTGTTGGAATACGCAACGAAACGCGCTGGTTTGAGTCATGTCATCGACACCACATTGTTTGATATTTGTTCGCAAGATCCTCTCCCTGATTGCGATATTGTCATAGCTGCAGATGTTTTGTACAATGACGTTCTTGCAAAAGAGGTCGGTCGCCGTTGCGTAGAAGCCTTATCGAAAGTTCCTCAACCTCGTCTTATTGTAACGGACTCGCAGCGCTTTCATGGAACTGATTTTCTTGATTCGATCAACTGTGAAAGAAGCGATCAATACAAATTACACTGGGAGGAAAAGAACCTAGAGCAAGTTGAAGTCTCAGGAATATTGATAAATGATGATCAAAAGATAAATGTGAAGGCAAGGCTTCTTTCAATCGCATAACTTACTTTGATGCATTTGCGTTGAGTCCTTCCTTCGGCACTATCTCCTTCGTGGAAGGAGGAAGATGAGGCGAATTCTGGCGTTACGGTATCTTGGTGATGTAGATGCGTTGAAGTTCTTGCGTACAGTCAAGAATGTGAATTTCAAATTTTAATACTCACTGAATGAAATCTAATATTTTTCAGTTAGTTGGTTTGGGAGAACTAAGGATATGCAAATTTATATTCTTCCAACATCATGTTGGTGAAAGCTATTTTAATCATGTTTCCTTTATGAAAAAGTGACATTACGCTAGAGCACATAAATCCGAGGATATGAAGGAACAAAATGCTTTCCGGTCAACTTCTGAACCGGTATATTATCTTATCGAGGACATCATCATTTTTTAAAGATTTCGTATAATTGTTTTGTAATGAACTTGATTACTTCTCTTTAATCTTTCAAAAACTAGAAGATATGCGCTGTTTTCTCTTGGATATATTACGAGCTTGTTTGCATCCGTGGAGAAAAGGGGCAAACATTGCATAAACGTTGTTCATAGAATCATTGTCCGAAAAATCTTCGATGTTGTAAGAGTGCAGCGTATTCCATATATTCCCAAAAAATTATCCAATTTGAATAAAGAGTTTTTAATGCGATCGCAGCTGGAATACTCAAAAAGCACATGTTATTGACTAGCGCCATAATTTTATAATTCCGTCGCGTGAACAGCTTAATAAGCTCTTTTTGGGATACTCGATGCTTTTCACGTCTAAAATTGCGTCACGATGAGCGTTTTCGGTTCGAATAAGACCCTGCTTGAAGTAGTAAGGCAAACCATTGCTTGATACATCTGTTGTGGGTGGGGTTGGGCTTGTACGGCACAAAAGCAACTTTTGAGAAAATAGCGAATCATTTGTTTTGCTGACATCAATAGCTTCATACTGATGAAGAGGTTGTCCGTGCAAAAAACCACTAATTGTATAGCACCTACAAAAAAAATTTACGTTAACAAAGATAAAATAAATATAAATATCTTGTGATTCTCACCTTTCGGGTGAAGTAAAATCCCAATATCGCAAGAACCGGTCCGAACCTCCAGTGACCAAATAACTTTTTCCGGTCATACCTATTCGCCCAATCAACGACGCTACGTTGGGCTCGAAAGGTTTTGTCCTGGTTTGCAGTCTTTCATTTCGAGCAAAAACAATTGGGCGACTTTTGTCATATGGGAATTCGATCTCTTCTAGACTTGGCATGGAAACATACGATTCGGGGAGCATCGCTTTGTTTGTAAACTGGTCATCGATGACACGAAAACACTGCCTGCAAATGCCAGTAGAAACATCAAATATGGAAGATTCATTTTTGCCACAACCAATGAAAAAATAGGGTTTCCTTTCGGTTAGGGTACCATTGGATTTATCTTGAGGGAGAACAGTGTGACACGTCGCAAGGCGAGAAACCGGCTGGCCGCTAGAATGACGCCATAGCTTTACCATCATTTGATATCGAATGTCCCAAAGTGAAATGTATCCATGATTTGTCCCTGCTAACATCCAATTTTTATCTGGCCCGATGGCGCAGCTAGTCAGGTATCCAAGTTCTGGGCGTATATTCAAACAAAATGGCTCTCTTGAGCATCGCAGATCCCTTAAAAATGTTTAATAATTATTAGAAATTGTAGAATATGAAGACAAGACGTTCATAACTTACCATGTATGAATGTTACCACTTTGTGTTGCAAACGAGACGAGCGATGACGAATTTGTATTCCAGTGATTTACAGCCAAGATTTCACCCTCGTTTGGGTGCATTTTTCGCACAACTGAATTGCCACATACTCGTGAAGTATCATAATACCTACTTTGTTCAGGTCGGTCCACATTCTTTCCTTTTGAAGAGGTAGCCATGTCCACTCTCCATACATGGACGCTTCCATCTGATGCACCGGATACGATCGAATGACTATTCTCGAGAATACACGCGTCGTTAATCCTCGTTTGTGCTCCCACTGAGTTATGATCAGAATAGGTAAGACTGCTTTGCAAATCAACGACGTTTTCTAATTGCCTCATTTCCCAAACACGACATGTTCCATCATGCGATGCTGAAACGAAGAAAGACTGATCATGGGAAACAACCAGCTTCGCTACAGCACCTGTATGCTCTCCGTTTGGGGCACTGCTCGCAATTATACTATCTATTCTCGGTCTCCATTCATTTCTTTTGCTTACATCAAGATGAGCTTCTGTTGACGGAGTCCCAGTAGTACCGTGCGACGAATATGCTCTACCGTCAGTTTCGCGAAGTAATCCGAGCTTCGGTGGCAGCGGAGGAATGTCAACACTTTCCAACTTGGAGACAAGTAGACATGTTTCCAACAGCGCTGGATCAAGAAGAGCCAAGGAATACCACTCTCCATTTTTGGACGCTTCCAATCTTTTACTGTCTTTCGATGAAAGTATCTGAGACGCCTTTTCTGGAGAAAGCCCATCAATATCAGGGTGTATGTCACCCAGAAACATATTTTCTCCGTGCCATTTTCTCATATTCTGCATCGAATGGGTGGGTTGCATCATAGATAGACCATATAGATCAGCTATTGTAGATGGTGACCGGCATGCACTTAATGGTGAACATAGACTAGTATTTGCTGCGACTGTTTTCCTCAAGTCTTCGAACCATTCTGGCAAGGGGTTTGAAAACAACTCAACATATTTCTGGCTTGGGACTATAAATGAATATGCCTTCGAACTTGATACTGAATCAGTCTCAATATTCATTATGCGATGATAATACAAAGCATGATATCGTTTAGGCCTATTTCCAGCGTGTTGATGACGACCATGCGATGCAACAAGATCAATATATCTTTGAATATTGCCCAAATTCAACCCGTCATACGAACTGGTCTCATCATGTTTGGCGCTTGAACTCCCACCTTGCGAAGATAACGTTTTATCTGAGCCAAAGTCCATTTGATTATCCGGATTTAATGATTGACCTTTTCCTACAGAAGGGATGTCAGTCACTTTGCCCGTCGTATTTGGACGAGTTTGAGGTTTCGAAGAAGATTTGGCACCGATGACGAAAAGAATGTCATCAAAAATCTGTTCGTCATCAGGTAATTTAGGAGGTGTACCCGTTGACCTATCATCAGTTGATCCTACGTCAGGTCTTCGGCTTTGCTTTCGTGCGTTTACTTTATAGGCGATTTGACGTGTTAATCCCTCTAAAAATTGCTTCTCATCGACAGGGGCGTTAAGAGACAACGAAATGTGAAGCGAAGAGTGCAGCTGCTCCGAAGATAATGAATGTCGAGTATACGGTCGGAGAAGAGGCAAAACAAAAAGGGTATCGTCGGGGTATTTGAGCATTTCGCTAACAGCACAAAACAGCTCAATGGTGCGCATCCTAGTATAGGACGATGGATGGATAAGCAATGGGGCGCACTTTGAAAGAATACCTTCGTTCACTACAGCTTGAGAAGCTTCTTTATCTGCGTTTCTTTCGTAGAATAGTTTGGCTTTGTCACCAAGCATTGTTCCACGATGAAGCAACGACATCCGCCAAAGTGAATGTAAACAAAATAGCGCCTCCCCGATAACTTTTTCATCAGTATCAACAAGTGCGATATCGACGCAAGGTACAATGAATTGTTCCGTGGCTAAACATCCAACAACAGCACATACACTTGGTAATCGTCTCCATAGCAATGCTCGCAACTCTGAGTCACGTTTGTCATTTAGAAAGGCCAGGATTTGCGGTAATACTTTATTAATTGTTTCCTCCTTTCCAAAAAAAGTACACAACCTTGACAGATCATAGAGCAACGCAGTTTTTGGCATATTTGAGTTGTGTGATGTGTCCGTTGTTAAGTGCATAACCCATCGTGAAACGGTTTCATGCAAAACGCTGATTTGGCTCTCGAAAGAGTTGGGTAAAAGTTTGGAAGAGTTGATATTCTTGCTCTCCGTAGAATGCTCATCATTACTCAAAGCGTTAAAGGATAACGGTGTGTCTGGCTCGTCATCTAGGAGCTTTGCCACATGATCTGGGAAATCTGAATTACTGGTAGGCTTTTCATGTTTCTCGATGACTGGAACATCTTGATCACTAACTGCTTCATATAATTTCATGGTTTCATTA
>Ga0115008_10003669_pt1 | contig 12712 bp, 16 predicted proteins | sample FraStrMetagenome_FD_87164 | JGI IMG/M metagenome (GOLD analysis project Ga0115008, IMG submission 87164) | Marine eukaryotic phytoplankton communities from Arctic Ocean - Fram Strait ARC3M Metagenome | ecosystem: Environmental > Aquatic > Marine > Oceanic | place: Fram Strait | collected...
ATGTTTGTTTTTAAACTGTATGCTTTTATTTTATTAACTTCTACTCTTGTACCAGGTATATTACTATTTTGACGATTTTTTGAGTGCGCGCTTTTGATTTTTTGATGGCAAAATTCAACAGACTCTGTAGATCTAAAGATCTTACGTACAGATTTCGCGTCACGGCTCACGGCGTTCGCATTCGAACAATGAAACAAACTTGCTCTTAGAATTTGCAACTTGGATTTTTTTTTAAAGTAGTAGATACAACCAACTCTAGTGAGCGACAGCAGTATTTGACTAAATGAATGCAAATAACGTGCGATGAGTTTGTACAAACTAATTTACGAGAAATGCCAATAATTAGGAGCGATTTATGAAAGGTATAACCAGAAACTCTTTTTTCTCGAAAAAGATACTAGAACGAATAATTACTCAATCTACGCAGATAATTGGATCGAATTGGTCTCCGGTGAACGATAATGCAAATGCTCGTGATGTTCTGTTTGATATGTTTCCATTTGTTGGGATGTGCCAGTTGTATGTCTATTTCTGATATCGGGATAGGTGTCAAGCTCACAGACTGGAAACTAGAGGCTTGGGATGATGCAAGAGGTTCCATGGAATATCATTTGCAAGATCTGGAAATCGAGCGTAGATTTCTCCGTAAGTCGAATATCAATTCGACATACACAAACATTCCAGCTAAAGTTCCCGGAGATGTTGTATCCGATTTGTTCAATAGCGGTTTCGTTTTAGAGCCGTATTATGAACGAAATTTTGTGGAAGATCGACGCGTTCTATTGGGCAACCGCATTATACTTGTTAAGGACAAGGATATTTTTTGTGGAACCGAATATGATAATGAGAAGGTTTCTCCGAGAGAGTACGAATCGAACTTAGAATTTCGAACAAGGACATGGGTTTACAGAACAGAAGTCAATTTATCAGGCTTGCGTCGAACTAAAAATGTCAGGGATAGGCATGCACTAGAGGACAGGATATTACATTTGAACCTAAATTTTGATAGCATCAAAGGGGGTGCTCGTATATACTTTGACGGATTACTCGTGGGTACCGCAACTGACCAATTTTTGCCATATTCTTATGAGATACCGATTCAACCTCTCTCGAATCGAGACAAATACATTATTGAAGTTGTGTTCGACCCATGCATCGAAATTTATGGTCGAATCATGGCGTGCGGAGGTGGTTGGGATTGGGCCCCTTATTCAAAGACGGATGGATACACTTTTGGCATTGTCAGGAATGCTCATGTAATCCTTGCTGAATGTTTAGTTATCAGAAGTATGATGCCTCAAGTTCATTATCTTGGGCCTGTACCTAGGTAAGTAATTTAACTTCGCTTTTTAGATGTTGCCAAGTAACTCACGCTAGATTACATCTATAAAGAGAACCATTAAATAATGAAACTACAGCGGACTTTCGCGTGGCAATCAGTCTTTTCATAAACGTTTATGAAGAAATTATTGATCCAATTGTCTATGTTCAGGCAGATTTTTTACCTGAAGCACATACCTTAAGTGTTGCAACAATAAAGACCGGTACGGATAAATTGTTAGTATCGATTGAAGTACCGAAATATTATGTTGACTTATGGTATCCAAATGGCTTTGGTTCTCAGCCGCTATATAAAATTAAGGTTGCGGTGAAGGCGTCATCAGCTTATGGAAGCTTTCATACAAAATGGATTGAGAAAACAGTTGGTAAGATAGCTTTTTTGTTATCTCGATGCGTCTTTTGTGTTTGCTTGAGATAGAAATGTAATACTATTTTTCACTTTAGGCTTTCGGACAGTATCTCTTGTTACCGCAAATGAAATCGATAATGATGTCGATTTAGAAAATGGTGAAGGGTCGGGGAAGCATGGTATGTATTTTAGAGTTAATGGCATGATCGTATTTTGTCGCGGTGCCAATGTAGTACCAATGGATCAGTTAGAGGGTCGGTACACAGATAAAGCACACCAAAGAATGGTATGGTCGGCCTCAAAAGCCGGGATGAATATGTTACGGGTTTGGGGAGGCGGAATATACTTGCCAGAAAGTTTCTACGATGCAGCAGACTTGCTTGGAATTTTGATCTATCATGATATGATGTACGTTGAAGAACAATTCCATACACCTTTGCGCAGTAATGTTCAAGAACAAGAAATACGTGAGACTGTGCGTAACCTTTCGCACCATCCTAGTATTATCATCTGGTCTGGTTGCAATGAGGTATGATTTTATTTTTGTCATGGTAGACTTTTCCTTGCCTAACTTTTGAGTGAAGTGTGCTGTCATCATGGGAACGAGAACAGAGATATATGCAACCTTCGTAATGACTATTGTTTCAGAAGAAGACACGACAAGGATCATTTGGCCAAGTTCACCGTCGTCAAATGGATGGAAAACTGGTGTAAATACAATAGACGGTAGACCCAATGGAAACGCGCTTACGACTGATGAAACGAATGGTGCGCATAATAGCTCGTTTCATGTTTTGGAGATTCATGGTCCTTATTGGCATGGGGGGTCACAAACTCATCCCGCTGTAAATGGACCTCTTAATCAAACAATTTTTGAGAACGATATCTTTCCTCCGAGTTTTAATGAGGACATTCAAGTCGGTCCAGAATTTTCAAATACATTTGTAAGCAAATGAGTTTGGTGGTAGATTATTGATTCAATGACTTATTACAATTTTTGATACTTTAGGTTTCTGAATTCGGGGCGTCGGTGTATTCATCTTTTGAGTCGATGTCGGCTTTTCTAAACCCTCAAAACTTTGGCATACATGGGTTTGACGATCCAGATGTCTGTCGTAATGAGTACGGAAATCTTAATAGTTGCAATGGTACAAATGTTTGGGCCGAGCGAAATTACCCCTGCGATAGTCTTGTCAAGAAAGTATTTGGTGCAAGCGAAGATGATTTGGATGATATTGGAGTATCTGCATTACAACGGCAACTTTATCAATGTATGATGAGCCAAGCACTTCTCATGAAAACTGAAATCGAAAGACAAAGATCAACCAATAGCTTTGGTTCGCTCATCTGGCAGCTTAACGAAAATTGGCCGACAGGAGGCTGGGGAGTGCTAGAATACGGAACGGATCTGCCAGGACAAGTTATTGGAGGTCGCTGGAAACCATTGATGTATTTTTTGAGGCAACATCTTTTCAACGATGTGATTATCGCGTGTGGTGACTCATTTTTATGCTTCGTTAAGAACGACGGCAGTGATACCTTGAGAGGAAACATCAATGTTGATGTTTTAAGTTACAATACTAGCGAATCCATTTTTTCTCTACAAATTCCAATTGTCATCGAAGGTTGTGGAAAGGTTGGTGAGTTTGCAACGCGATCGCGCCTAAGAAATCAGATACGCATCCACAAACCTTTACACTTTTTGAATAGAATTTTTCAGGTTGCCCCATGAAATAGAAGAACGAAATGAGATTGTTTTAATTGAAATTCACGATGAGGCAGGATTCCTTGTGGTAAACAACTTTGCGATTTATTCTGATCCGAAGCTTTTACATCTTAACAAGAATGCAAAAGTTAAATTCCAAATTTTGAACGATTTTCAGGTATTGGTCGAGTCTGACGGCCTTGCTTTGTGGGTAATGCTGACGACGATGGTAGATGGCGTCTTCAGTGAAAACGCTTTCATTATTTCTGGAAACGAAATGAAGGTAACTTCACTCGGTTAATCCGTTTAGTTCGCGTCACAAGACAATTTTTTAATAAGTTTCTTCCTTCTTCTTTTGATGTACATAGCTCATTGAGTTCATACCTGCAAAGATTTGCATGAAAGATATGAAACTTTTTCGTGAGACGTTACGTATTGAACACGCAGGTATGTATTTGTTGTAAGAGTACGATTAGGTTCAAAGCCTTACTTGAATGATTGCTGTTGAGCGATGGTATGGTGACGCAGTGACGCGTGGACAAAGCAATTGAGTCCAATCAACAGTCTCTCCGATTGGCGTCATTTTACAAATAAGAAGAGAGGTTTTGCTTAATGGACGTGAGGGAAATACAGCTGACGCACACTAAGAATATTTATGTATGAAGTCGATCTTGAAATATTTTGTGGTTTGACCCATGGAGGCACGGCGTAATGACGGTAGTCAAGAAGTAGTACAAACCCTGTATCTCTTCATCTTTGAATTCGCTAAGGAACTTTTCCCCACCTTCCGTTCAATTCTTGTAAAAATTAAGTCACCGCGTTCCTCTTCTGACATAAACAATTATACCGGTATTATGTTTGAATCATGATTATGCGCGTCCTGTGGAAATGCGCAATAAATAGGTCCTAACCTTAATCGGCGATCTAATGATTGCATGAAGGCCAGCCACCATCAACTTATACCTGAAAGGCGAAGACTGATGGGATGACATGCGAAATCGTCCCAATGATAGCCGCATGAACTGCAATCGAAAGGCATCCAAAACTAGAACAGTAAAGGTTCTTAAATTCTTACGTTCTTACGCCTACTTCAATGAAACGAAGCTTAGCAACACGTCAGGAGAATGCTATCAAATATACGTGATGCCAAAGTCATTTCTCTAGCCTATCTTCTCATTGAATAATCATCAATATTCTTGTAGTTTTACGCATCGAGTGCTTGAGGAGTACTTCAGGTAAGTCAACGGCCATCAATGCTTGGTTTGTGTACATGATTCATAAGAATGCCGAGATGAAGGCTACATGGCTGCGTTCGAAAATTACACGTATTATATCTTTCGAAGCAACTCCTAGGGAGTAGAGGAGATTCACTCAAAAGATAGAGGTGACTTACAGTAAGAACAGAAATCGTAATTTTCAAAATTTATTCACTAGGGTTCCTTCTTCCAGTCATCATTTTCCCAAACTGGATGCGATAGCAATTGCTTTAACAGTGGCGTACCTCTTAGAGCACTTGTGAGTGGCAAATGACCCTCTGGCGCTTTCTTTACATCATAAATAAATTCACTGGCTCCAAACCAACGCTTTTTTCGTTCTACCTCACCATCTTTTGTAGTCCATCCGATCTTTCTGCAAAACGCCTCGAAATCACCCTTGGATTGTCTCCACTTCTTCTTTTGTACTGTGTATCCAAACTTTCCACCCGAAAACTGATTCCAGAGACGTTCAATTGTTGCAAGGTCCTCGGAAGGGATATTTTTCACCTCTGTCCAGTATACAAAGTTGCGACCTTTGGCCTTGGCCCCCGAGATTTCGATGAGTGCATCACGAGTGAACTGATCGGCCTCAACGAGCTGACCAGTGGCCAACATAGTAGCAAGAGGAACATAATCTTTTCCTACAGCACTAGGAAGCTTCGTTGGGATCTCGGAATCAAGGACGGAACCACTAGGAGTAGCGGAAGCCGGCGGTGCATCAAAAAGATGGGTTGCACTAGAAACGTAAGCGCTGTGGCTTCTTTCAGGTGAGAATGCAGAAACAACCGCAGCAGAGCCAATTGCTAGTAAGAGAGATGTTGTAAATCGAACCATAGTGACTGTTCTACTCTATCCAAAATATTTGTGTTTTTCTTTTCATATGAGATTTGAGACTTGAGGATGCGGAAAACGTCGAAGTGGTTCCTCTTCAACTTGCGTGAAGTCGGCAGCTGTATCCACGTGGAATTGCGTTTAAGACCTCTATGACATTGGACCCGACCTTTTTGTGCTTGTCAATAGGATACGTGACCTTTATGACATTGGACCCGACCTTTTTGTGCTTGTCAATAGGATACTTGAGATCTGCACTGCACTGGCAGTGACTACCGGTAGTAAAAAAGAATCATCATCATCAACTACTCTCGTGATTCGGCATTAATAACATATGAGATGTAATACTCCATCACATTACAACCGGTCAGATTCTTACGGAGGTTGCCTCATTTTTCTGACCGCGTAAGTTTAGGTAAAACGGAAAAAGCGCTTATGAATCAGAACATGAGGGAGCTTGAATTATTACAGGGCCGAGTTCATGATCACAAGTCAGAGTGATGAGTTCTTGCGCCTTAAACTTCTATCGTCATTGGTATATCACGTATGTAATTACATAACCTTCCATTCTCTTTCCTATTTTAGAATTCTGCCTCGTTTAAAGCCATTAAAAAAATGGAAAATCCAACTTGCAAATTAAACAAAGTTTTAATGTACATGTAAGTCATTACAAATTTCATCATCGTTTCTCCAACCAGTTATATAGTGGAAATTTATACATCTTGAACATTTCTTAGCAGACATGCCAACCGACTCGGCCAATGCGACCCATCCCTTTTCGAGTGAACGTAGGCATGGCGTCATGCCCCCCTGTGATATCCAAAGAAGCCGTTGTGAATATTATGCTGTCAATATCTTCCACTACTTCACTTTTCTTCGATGGTGTACTCGATGAAGCTGCAAACTTTTCTACTGGGGGTGTCGTCGAAATGTACCTAAAGTATAGACACATACATTTAAGAGCAAAATCAAATAAACGCAATCAAATTCTTATTTCGAATGTCTCACCATCCCCATTGCGGCGATGTGTAGCCACCACGATTACTCCCTCCTTTCGGGGCATTAAAATACGCGGATGATGAGATACAGTCATTTTGTTTCGACAATGCGCAATGGCTGTCGGCTAAATTCATACACCTAGATACGCCACCAGACTTTGCCGTGCGCATTGCGCTTTTCAGTGGCCTCGTTGTTCGAGATGAAGGCTCATGCAGTGGAATACTCTGTTCAATAAAAGCAGACGATCGTACATGAATGATTCATCAGAAAAATATGTATACATTAATATATTCGAAAAGCATAGACGCCATATTCAAGACAGGTACATCTACATAAAAGGCGCGCGGATACAAATAGAAAGTAGGACATTTATTTTGCCACCACTTCTAGGTTGATAATGTACCTTTGGACACGACACTCAACTTTTTAAAAAACAAAGATACCCACCTTATTACTGACGTCAAAATATTCAACCAAGCTCTGTCCAGATTCGTCCGACCAACTCATCTGCCTTCCAGCCTGTGACGATCCATTCTTATCTCCCTGTACGGATGATTCTTTATCAAAAGCCGTAGCTGGTGCAAAATCGCTCATCTGCGCTAAAGCAGCAGTAGCAGATGAGGCGATATCTTTCCTTGACTTCATTGGTGGAGATCGAGGTCCCTCTCCCCCCACAGCAGACGAGTCATGTACCTCTGGCCATGTTTCATCGTCACTCGCATGGTCAGGAACGTCGCTGCTAACAGATGACGAATCCTCCTCATTATCGGCGGCAGTCTTCAAGTGACTGGTATCAATTGCTGCATCTACCAGTGTACATCTGTCTCGTTCTTCTAATTCCTTCGCTACATCACCACCAAAGATCCACATTAATGTTCCTATTACTGGTGCTCTTATAAAGGTGTGCAGTAGATTTAATTGTGCCGGTCGATCGGCTTCGAGGGGTGTATCAAACGCCATGATTCTCCTTCAACTTCATTGTCTAGTTGCCGCTACGCATCTGTTTTCCCCCCGCAAAGACGAGGAGTGAAAATGTTTGTCTTTCGGTTTTTCGGTTCTGGTTCAACGTTCAACCGTTTTGCTCTCGTAGTCTCGTAGTACGCTTTGGCTGGCTCAAAGTTGAAGGCTTCATCGTAACATCTGGTTTTATAGATACACATGCATGTATACATAGATGAATTATTGACATATTATGTGAAATCCCCCAGGTCATTTTATCGTTTTTTGACATCTCTTGAGACATCCCGCTCACGATTGCTGGGGATGGAAGGAAAGCTCGGGTATACCTAAGTTTATGTTGATATGCTAATTCGACACGAAGTTTTGCTACCCGGTACATGTATTTAATACACATGTATTAATACCTACCTCCAGACCTCCAGAGCGAAGGATCCAATATCATTTTATTTCTGTCTGGCTGACACTGACACCTGACACATAATCGGATACGAGCGTTCTTAACTTCTTTGTTCTTTTTCCTCGAAAGTTTTTAAAAAGTACATTCGGCACTCGTACTCGTACTCTTGTAAATAAATGACCATTTTTATTAATACCAGTTACCCCTGTACTCGGTACGCTCGAATCTAGACACTATCTTTAAGTACGTAATAAATTTGCATCATCTCTGATCTCTGGTCACAAATTAATATCTTTGTCTCGTTACGTCCACTCAAAGATAAGGAATAAAGATTTTTGACAATCGTGGAAAAGCTTTTCACCACAAACAAGTCTTCTTCACTTACCAATTCATACCAAGATTTATTTGCTACACACCCCCACGCAAGCATAATAGATTGATTGTCTCTATCAAAAGAAGATTAATTTAGAAGCTCTTATAATGCGGGTCTATACATTGTCATCATGTCTTGGCGCATATGCCTTGTTGATGCCAACTTTAACTTATGGGTTTTCGAATACCAACGGATTTGTTTCGCGACAAGTTTTTTCGAAAGGTCTTGTATCGGAGCACCGATCAAGTGTTTCCTATTCGAACAACAGATATTCTTTGAGCATGTCCACAGCAGTTGCAGTCGACGACTTAGTTCCTGAGAAGAAAAGTTTGTGGCAGAAGGTGAGAGCTCATTCAATAATAATGATTTCGTCTAGTTGATAACATTGTAATGATTATTTTTCATACAAAATTGTAACTTAGGTAAAATCGATCGTTCCACCAGCCAATGAGAGAAAGAAGCTGCTCCCTCTCGGCTTAATTTTCTTTTGCAATCTTTTCATTTACACAATATTAAGAGACACCAAGGTGAGAAAACTTTACACCTACTATTAAATCATGATTGAATGAACAATGTTTCTCAATTGCTTGTTATTAAAAAGGATGTGCTAATGATTACCGCTCCAGGGTCCGGAGCTGAAGTTATTCCTTTCCTCAAAACCTACGTGAACCTTCCTGCCGCCATTGCGTTCACTGTTCTTTATTCTAAACTTTGTAATAAAATGGAGCAAAAGGATGTGTTCTATTCATGCACCTATCCGTTCCTCATCTTTTTTGGTTTGTTTGCAACGGTAATCTATCCTAATGTCAACGTCTTACATCCCAATCTTTTCATCGATAAGATGGCAGCATTGCTTCCTGCCGGCTTTTCTGCACCTTTATCAATCATCAGAAATTGGTCTTATGCTTTGTTTTACGTCATGGCCGAGATGTGGGGCAGCGTTGTTGTATCTCTTTTGTTCTGGAGTTTTGCCAATGAGATCACCACCGTTGATGAAGCGAAGAAATATTATCCTTTATTTGGAATGGGCGCCAATGTTGCACTCATCTTTAGCGGTCAGTACGTGAAGTGGGTTTCTAATATTAGAAAGGCACTACCTCCAGGAGTTGATGCTTGGGGTGTTTCCCTAAAATATCTGATGGGTGCTGTCGTGGCAAGTGGTTGTTCCATGCTTGGTTTATTTTCCTATATGCAAAGAAAGGTTGTGAAAGATCCTGACACTGGGGAGACGACCAAAATTAAGACGAAGAAAGCAAAAATGAAGATGGGAATGAAAGAATCTGCAAAGTTCCTCATGAACTCCAAATATATTAGGTTTGTTTATTTCATAGTTATGACAATTTTCTATCCAACACTTTGATATTCGAATGTCATGTTTACAGAGATTTGGCTACCCTTGTAATTTCATATGGAATGTGCATCAACTTAGTGGAAGTGTCATGGAAGGCGAAATTGAAGATGGCTTATCCTAACCCCAATGACTACTCAAGTTTTATGGGTAATTTTTCTTCGGCAACTGGTACGGTAACACTGATGATGATGCTTCTTGGTCGAACTATCTTTGAGAAATTTGGATGGAGAACCGCGGCCCTGGTCACTCCTTCGATGATCGGAATTACCGGTTCAATATTTTTTGCTCTCAATATCTTTGGTTCTACTTTTGCGCCAATTGCTACCAGGTTTGGAACAACTCCATTGATGCTCGCTGTGTTGGTAGGAGCGGCCCAAAACATCCTGAGTAAAAGTAGCAAATACTCACTTTTTGATCCATGCAAAGAAATGGCTTACATACCTCTTGATCAAGAAAGTAAAACCAAAGGAAAGGCTGCTGTGGATGTCATCGGCAACCCACTAGGAAAGAGTGGAGGGTCCTTTATACAGCAAATTTTAATCTTCCTCGTAGGAAACCTTGCATTGGCGACGCCCTACTTGGCGGGAATTCTTGGTATTATAATATTTTTCTGGTTTAAAGCAGCGAATTCATTGGCTACCCAATTTGACGAAGCTATGGAGGTATCCGAGTAGGCAGGAAGCGTTTTTCTAGATAGATGAAGAACAATAGATAAAATAGTGAAAATTTGCTTGTTATATAATCGAATGTACATTATCTGTGTTAGTGCAACTGTGAAGCTTGCTCCCGTAATCCCTAATGGGAATGGTTATGAACAAAAATGTTCGGTCAAAGTTAAAAAAGGCTACTTGTCATTATAGACGCACCAAACGTAACCTTCTCAAAGGAAGTTGTCAATATTTGATATAAATAATACTGAAATAGCGATGTCTGACCAAGTTTAGTGCAACGAATCGCTAGTGCCTTATGCAGTACTTACTCTATAATCTATATGTATTATATCATGAAACACTAGACAAGTAATCATTTAAGGAAGCCCTAAATTCAAGTACATTAACCTTGAGAACTATATATGTGGTTGAACGAGGGAGACAAGGCCAGCACTCATCACAGCGCCTTCTTGACGATTCACTTCTTTCCCTTCTGAATCAAAGACAACTACCGTAGGTAGCCCACCTACTTTCAATTTAGCACTCCATTCACCGTATTTGTCCGAATCTATTTTTGCAACTCGGCACTGACCGCCGAGTTCCTCGGCAGCAATCTTTAACTGTGGAGCCATCATCTGACAAGGACCACACCTTAAGAATTAAACACTAAGTGAGCCTATGTAAAAACACCATGCATTTCCGATTGAGCTTACCATACAGCATAAACATCCAAAAGCAAAGGTGTTCCTGCTTTCTGGCTTAGTTCCAAAGATAACTCTTCTGCTGTAATATCGGCAACTTCTCCAGGAACAATAACACCAGAAACGCTAAAGCCGGCTGATGCTTCCATAGAATCAACCAGAGCGTCAACTAGATCTCTTTTTTCAATCATGTTAGCCCATCTAATTTTCCTCTCCCCCAACTTTTGTCTTAGCTCGGCTACTCGAAGTTTGCTAAGTTCATTGAATACTTCTTCTCGATTAAATTCATTTCCGCTCAACGCAGGTCCCCCACTGCCCACAGCATCTTTTGAGTCCTCTCCTTCTTCAATAGTACCACCTGAGGACTGACGATCATCAGCCTCGTTCCTTTTTGCGGTTTCAGCATTACTGATAACCAGTCCCTTTCGTGCATCATCCAATCGTTTCACAAGACTTTCTTTGTCAAAACAATCCTCGTAACTAACATTCCACTTGTCTTTGAGCTCCGATTGAATTTCACGCATTCTCATCTTAGAAATATCCACAAATTCCTCGATAGTTTCATCGCTACTTAATCGCATGCTCGTCGTAGCCCATCCGCCGAATCTACCTGCAACGGCACGAGACTTAGTACTGTGGTCGAAACAGTGATAACCACGGCAGTGTCTTGTGAGCGAAAACGACGCATTAACTCGGAGAAAACATACAAGAAACAAAAGCCAGGAACTAAGATGATATCGCAAAATCATCTTCTTTCAGTCGTCCTTTTGTAATGGAGTTGGGGCTATGGTCACTTTAAAAAATAAAAGGAAAAAAATATATGGTTGTGAAAGATGATATGGGCAGAAACATCATAATCTCACGATGTACGATGTACACACGAGTATCGGTAAATGATTTTCAGAGTGTGTCAGTGTCATTTGGCTAAATAAGACAATTTGGTGAGTGCATCGTCAATCGTTACAAACTGTTTGAGAAGGTCGCTGTCGCTGCATCAGTCAGTTTCAAGTTTCAAGTCTGTTGCTCCAATCATTGTATCATTTCGATCTCAAATTTGAAAAGTCATTCAAGTTATACGTGCATGATACAATCTGCTCACTAGAACTTTTGCTGGTTACAGTTCTGATTGAATTTACATGACAATTGAAGTCAATTTGGGAATAGAAAAACCTGGATCATTATCATCAAAAACGGACAAGAAGCAACTCAAGATGGACTCATCATCGCGTCTAATTCATCCTTCCCTCGAGAACATTCCGAAAAATGTCCGCTTTCTAGCAGTCGGTGTATTGCTCAATGTTATATTCATTGTGGGGTTGGAAATATTTTCTCATGAAAGTATTCTGGGATCGTCCTTTGAGGCTAGTACCATTTATGCCATCTTTTACACATTTTACCTACCCATCTCACATGCTCTGCAGGCTCTATTTGTTTTCGGTTGGCCGTTGGTATACTTTACAAGTCTTGCAAGCGTTATGCCTATTGGAATAAGTGCCATGTTTGTTGGTAAGCGATCTGAATCAAACAATTTGCACTTGCAACATTGCGACTAAATTTGAATGCATAATTTTTGTTATAGGCACTTTCGCAACTGATTTCCTTGATTCTAGGGAAGCTCCTTTTTCTTCAGTAATTGTTCTCGTTTTGACGAGCTTATGGTCATACTTTCTGACAAACTTAGTGATGAGTGACAATAAAAAAGATAAAACTGTGTGAGCTCATTCTCATGAAAATTTCCTTCATGATATTCGACTCTGAGACCAACTTGTAAACTTAACATTCATTCATTCATTCATTCA
>Ga0115008_10003675_pt1 | contig 12706 bp, 9 predicted proteins | sample FraStrMetagenome_FD_87164 | JGI IMG/M metagenome (GOLD analysis project Ga0115008, IMG submission 87164) | Marine eukaryotic phytoplankton communities from Arctic Ocean - Fram Strait ARC3M Metagenome | ecosystem: Environmental > Aquatic > Marine > Oceanic | place: Fram Strait | collected 2012-06-18
ACTCCAATATACTGGCATAACCTCGCATTGGCATTCGAGATTGTCAACTGGACTGTATTGAACTCGGCCGCGTAGAGCGGACAAGAGGTGGGAGCAGTAAAGAGTGCTCGACTTATAACACTCAATACAACCTCTATGTAATTTTCAGTAATTTCCATCCTCATTTCTCATTCCTCATTTCACATTTTTTTCTCGATAAATGACAATATAACAAATTTACAAAACCTTATATATTTTACATTACTTATTGTAATATGTTTCGTTCAAGAAGTCACCGGGTACGATCTTACATATCCTCGTCGTTTCTTTTATGCCTTTAACACTTTCTTTTCGACGGCAGTGAAGGCGCTCAAAAATTCACAATTGACAAAATACATTGTACTTCGAAGTACATTTAAGCTTTCTGTGGATACTCTTTCGTACAACCATCATCTCAATTTTTGGTTTTCTTGCCTAAGCCTAAAGTCGATGTCCAATGAAAAGAAAGCAAAGCATTGTTTGGAAGCATATCTACGGTGGAGCAAAATGACTGGAACCAGTGAAATTGTCAAAAGTTTATTCAAATTTGCTATTGTCATATTGATTCTTGAAGCCGGAGTGAGGGTGCATAATTATATTCCCATTACTTTTGAATACATTCACTGAAGCTTCATCATTAATATCTCATGCCCGATCATGTGTACTTTCGAAGTGAGTGCAAAAACTTTCGTAGGCATCGTCGATTTCTTCAGAGTATCATACTTTTTCTAAATGTGAGAGAATATCCTTTTACACAACTCAAAGTAGAATCAGTCATTGTTAGTACTTCTCCTCACAAGGATTCTATCTAACATGAAACATGATTGTATCGAGAAAGTAATTTTTCGTCTCAAAATCGAACTTCAATATCAGGTCAGGACCATATACATATGGGGGGGGGGTTCTGGTACATGTACTAGCCACTGGCCTAGCAGTAAATGGTACTGTCTCAGAATATATAAAAAGGAAGCGTTCTCACAATTATGGGTGCAACATTCCGAAATGACACAAAAGACAATAACTGAAAGAAGTGTACATAACAAACAGCAGCAATTATGGGTTTACGAGCGACAGCATAGAATGTATTAGCGTTACATGACGTCTCACCACGTCATGTCAAAAAATCGCAATAGAAAATAGAAAATAGAAGGTACAAATGTGTATTAACATGTTGTATACTGAGAAGTAAAAAAGAAACGACAAAACAAAGTACAGAGTGTAGTTGGATTACAATGTAAGTTTCCATACCCACTTCGTTAGCTAAGATGACAAAGTTCGTTTCACAAAACCAAAACAAGTTCACGTGTCGAAATGAACCATATTGCTATGTAAATTCTTGGCAATAAGATCAGTAGGACATCAGCGACGCGAAGTTTTCAAACTAAATGTATGTCGATTTATTAATTATGGGAATATCGTTTTATCGAACTTTCAGAAAAGTTTCCTTGGATTCACATCCTCGCACAAGATTGACTAGTGATTAATGAGTGGAAAAACAGAATTAAACTACATGTATTAAATATTACAACTAATTCAAACCCATTGTATTGCCATATTACTCTGGAGTAGGGAAACGCAACGACCAAAGCTTACACACACAACAAAAACTACAGAGGCCTACAGTCCATCTTCGTTCCTCCCCATTCAAGAGTGCATCATTATTGGACCAGCATTACGTCTGATTGCCCTGACTTAATTGGAATTCCTCTCGTGAAAACAAGTTAACTCTCGATTGTCTTTCATGCAGCTTAAGCGGCACCCAGTAGACCGTCATTCATTCCAGCAGGAGTATACTCGCAACAACCCTCATTCAGCATACGACCAGCAGTTTTTTCGAAATCATTCAAAAGCTACACTAGAGAATAGAATAACTGGCCGGTATCAGGAGGACTGCAGTGTGACACCAAGTCATAGTATGGACGAGTTTACACTCCACAATGGCAGCGGCGTCGATTCACTGAATAATTGTGATCCTCAATACAGCTTACATCCTCATCAGGACACAGCAGTTGCGGCTTCAGTAGAGCAAAATAATCAATATGGTGATAGTTACGAACGAGGAAATCACTATAATACTTCGAACACTGCGTACGAAACTCATTCAGGGTCATCAACTAACCAGCAGTATCGAAGAAGTTTAGCCGAAGGTATTAATGGAGACGGGTGCGATCAGCAGTACAGAGGAAGTCAAACCAACAGTAACGATGATGAGAGGAATGAGAATTCCACTATCACCACGAGAAAAATGAGTGTATTTGTCCAGGAGTCACCCAATAATTCTGGCGAAATTCAGTGGAGCTGCAGGCATTGCAATTGTATGCCGTACAGCTTTCGTGCTCCGGGTAGCATATTCAAGGGATCCGATCCACCCAGTTTTGCATTCATCGAGCAGCATTTGAGCATTTGCCGAGGAAACATGAGATATTATCGCGGTGACGAATCTGTCAGTGGCAACGACCCCGATGATAAGAATAAGCTTGGTAGTAGTACTGGTTCCAATCCCAATAGCGGCTATGGATACGTGGGCAATATCTATCCTCAATGTCATCAAGTCCCGCACATGTACAACGGTATGAATCCTGCCTACGGACAACATCATGGGTACGGTTATATTCACCCACCTCAAGCTGGAGGTGTTGCGGGTTATTCCAGAGATGGATACTTCAAGGGTAATCGCAATGACCTTCAACATGACATGATATCTCCGCACCCTGGTGGACAGGGATATCCTCATCATCCAGTAAGTTGCTCGAAGCTGCTATTTTGTATTTATTCATTGTTTGTATTCTTGCTTGTTACTGACAATAGCTTTTTACTACCATTAGGGTAATACTCCTCGTGATCTTCCTGAGCTATCCAGCGGCGACGCTCGTCCTGGAAGCCTCGCGAAAACGGAGGATCGTTTGTTGTTGACAGATTACTTCTTTTACCTGATGCAGCAGCTTCAAGTATGCCATTTTAGTGAAACCGATCGTAAGACACGTGGCGGTAAGAGAGATAATATTGTGACGGGTTATGGAGGTATGCAATGCATTCATTGCGCTGGAAGGCCTGACGCTCGCAAATTTTTTTGGAGCGACGTAGATCGCTTGGCCAATAGTTTTGCTGAAATCCCGAGTCACATTATTCGATGTAAACGTGCCCCACCCGATGTTAAAACTAACTTAAGTTTTTTGAAGTCAAAACATCCAGAACAAATGGCACGGTTGCCTCGAGGAAGTCAAAAGGTTTTCTTTCGCCGTATGTGGCGTCGTCTGCATGGGCATGACACTGAATTTGGAGATCGTGAGCTTTTGAATCACCCTGCTTCAAAAGACCGCGTATTACTTGCAATTTCAGAAGACACGGATTGGCTAAGTGATGTCGATTGTTTCGTGAGGAAACAATTAGAAGTATTTTGTGCAACCAAGGCAGACATAGAAAAGGTAAAAACTGAAAGGAAGTATCCAGTTAGTGTTGGCCAAGTTGGTATAAGATGTATATACTGTGCCCATTCTGCTGGTGGAGCGCATGGATCCGCTGTAAATTATCCCGGTGGTATTGGATCTATTTACGAATGTGTTCGTGAGTTCCAGAAAGTCCATATCGAATCTTGCCCGAACATCCCTGACCCAGTACGCACCCGTCTAAAGTCGCTGACGAAGACGAGTACATCTCTAACTAGCGTGCTTCGTCGATATTATATCCTCGCAGCGAAGGCGTTGGGTATGATAGAAAGTTCTAATGGGATTCGAAGCGACCTAGGACTTCGCCGCATTGATGAAAACGTTAATCCAATTGAAGCAGATCGGAAAAGATCTGCGAATGACGCCGACCTGTATGATTACAACGCTGCTAGTCGACAGCAGTATGGACGTCATTCCCATCATTATAATCCGTCAAGCGGGCCATACTTCTAGCTCATAAATGTTTTTCTTCGAATATAAAGTAATACTTTTAAATAAAAGTAATGTGACTTGACATCATACTGCTAACGATCTAATTTGACACGCTATGGCCTTCTTGGCTTTTGCAAATATTTACATCAACCCAGTATGAGTAGGCACATCCGTACTAATAATTAACGCTCATCTACACCAATGATGCATGAATAGGAACAAAAGAGACAGAAAAGTCTCGACGAGGGCACCTTCAACATCAATTTTGTACTCGACAATTGAATTGTACTTTATCACCTCGCTTTTACTTTGCAATTTGACGTCCTAATAGAATTACATGCACATTTATGCATAATTTTTCACATCGAGAGAATCACTGAAAAGAAATGCGACAAAGATAATAGGATAGATGAGGAGCATCTCAGGCATTATTATCTTCCTTACATTGAGACTGCGATTCACACAATCGGAATTTCCCGCATGAGTACCGTGCCACTATATCGAACGACAAGCAGATGGATTAAACGAAGATACGTTTCAAGATTAAATCCCATGGAGCAAGAAATAATATTACATGTAATTCATACTTCTTGTTAGAGGATGTGTGAACATATTTCTTCTTTGTGGGACTATGTTTTTGAACGTGGAGAAACCAAAAAACCTAAAATAGAGATAGACATGTGCATTTCATGCTGGACTCTTGATTTTATATTGCCAAGAGCAAATAAGATGATAAAATATTTTCCAATGTGTCCTGTATTATATGCGTATCATGCAATGTGTAATCTCGTTATATAGACTAAAACTTTAATGAATAATATAGGACCTAAGAAATTCATATATAATCAAATTCATATACAAGACCATTTTAGTTTAATGTGATAAATATTTGAACCAATTAGCCATGTACTATTACCCACGAGGGAATAAATAGATACCGTAATCGCGCAATACCTTGCAAGATGAACGACAAATTTTGTATCTGGATTTCAAAGTGAAAACCTTATCAACATCGATGCACACAAATCAACCTCTATATCCCGGTCTCTACGCAACACCCGTGATCGAATACTTATTCCACCCCCACCACACTCAACAATATCCAACTGTCACAATTCGCCAAACATCGGCTTTCGTCAATTAAATGCAAGAATTCATTTCCATCCCTAGAAATATATCATCAGCAACCACTGGCAATAACTACACGAATCTCATAACGAAGGCCGGCTTATCGAGTGACCATAACAACAACTTTTACTTTTGCATCCCCACCGAGGACACGACTATTCCAACGAAAGCAGCTCCAGCTGTAGCGGCAGACCTCAATCGATCCGTGAGCATCAGTCCTAAGCACAACACTTTTGAAAAGAAGATGCGCGGCAACTATCCCAGTGGACGTCATGGTCCACCAGGCGGCGGTGATTACCCTTACTATAATAATCAGAATCCCATCAATAATAATATGCTCAACGATCCTAATGCCCATCATATGCAACATCGTGGACGGGGACGTGGACGTGGGCAAGGAGTTTATCATCCTCCTCCCGCCTCGTATAGTGGCGGTGGTTATCCGTCTCATCCCGGGACGGCATATGTATACATGCCTCAGCAGCAAGCTGGTTCTGCTGCAGCCTATGCTGACAATGAAGGAGGAAATAAACAGGAAGTTTTTGTGAGGGATAGCAATGGTATGAGTTGGAGTTGTCGACACTGCAATTCTATTCCATTGTTTTATCGAGCGCGCGGAAGGTATGTTCAGAGTGTAGAAATCATGACATGCTACTTCGTGTGATGCCATGTGTGTAATTTGGCTTGAAGTCTATGTGTGTGTGAAATGTGTATGTCGGTCAAATTCGTTTGTCTCCTCATTTCTCAATGATTTATGTACTTTTTATTGTCGATCCTGGTGGCTTATTATTTTCTTTTTTCCCTTTTACTTTTTGAATGCTATAGCGTTTGGCAGAACCCAGAATCACCTTCGCTTCGTTTCATCGACGATCATTTGAGCATGTGCCGCGGCAATACCATTCCTGGCCAAGCACCTGCCGCACAACCAAGACTTGGCCAAGCTCACTTTTCTCCCCAGAGCGGTGTCTACGGTATGGTACCTCAGGTAGTCAGTGGCTATAACCGACCTCCTGAAGCCGTAGAACGTAATGCCATTCCTCCTCCCAATATTGCACCAGGATTTGTCATGCCTCCTATTACAATTCCCAAGGAATATGCATTGATCCAGGAAGAAGATCGCCTTTTGCTGACGGATTACTTCTTTTACCTTATGCAGCAACTACAAGTTTGTTATTTTGCCGAAAGTGATCGTAAGACACGCGGTGGAAAGCGCGACAATATTTCTGTCGGCTTTGGTGGACTGCAGTGCCGTCACTGTTCAAAGAAAAGTGACGCACGCAAATTTTTTTGGAGTGATGTTGATCGCTTAGCAAATAGTTTCGCTGAGATTCCTAATCACGTGCTACGATGTCGTGAGTGTCCCGGAGAAATTAAAAATAACATGGTTGCTCTCAAGATGCAGCATCCCGCACAGATGGCACGTCTGCCACGCGGAAGTCAGAAAGTTTTCTTTCGACGTATGTGGAGGAGAATACACGGAGATGAAGATGATGCTGAGACCTCAGAAGGTCCTTCGCGCAAAAAGGCACGAAGTAGTCCTGAAGTAGAGGCAGAAAATGATGGCAAGAAATCTCCCGGGAGTTCGGGAGTTGGTCGAGGAGCAAAAGGGCCTGCCATTGTTACAGAGGGTTCACGTATTTTGCTTGCTATCGAAGATGATAAAGAGTGGCTCAGTGACTTAGATTGCTTTGTTCGAAAACATTTGGAAATCTTCAAAGTAACTCAAGAAGATATCGATGTTGCCAATCAGGATATGCGAGATCCTATTGTGCTTAATCAGGTTGGCATACGGTGCTTACATTGTGCCTGCACTGAGACTGGGGCTAGAGGTACTGCAGCGTTGTATCCGTTAACCATTTCAAATATCTACGAAAGCGTCCGAAATTTTCAGCGCTACCATTTTGAGGTGTGTGTGAATGTCCCACCAGAAGTGCAAGGTAAATTGGCGAGTTTGAGTCAATGTACAAGTTTGAGCTCGGTTCTTCGACGGTACTATGTACTCGCAGCGAAGGCTTTGGGTATGCAAGATGCCCCAACTGGAATTCGATTCAAAAATGATGAAGAACCACGATGCAAAGAAGTTTCTTCGTCTTCAAGAAAGATCAAGAATGTGTTCACGGGTGCAACCACGTCGTCTCCCGCTTCGAACAGTGATGAGACGAATGGGAATGAAATAACGAATGCTCAGAAAACAGTAAAAGTACAAGAGGAAGAGTCTTCGAATCCTGAAGATTTAGAAAAGAAGAAGCCTAGTCATGATGACAGCGAAGAAAAGGAATGATCATTCCCATCGTTGTTGTTAATTTTATTTGTCAGTCATTTGTGTTTAAAGTATAATAGAAGACTGCAACTAATGCGCAAAATAGGAATCATTGTATTGTTATCGGCAAGAATTATCCCGAAGCATGTGCAATATTTGTAAAAACAATAAAGTTTATAATTTATTGGATAATCGTATATCTATTCAACCGAAGTACATATATTGAACATTATTAGAAGAACTTACGTAAGCTTCATTGCAATCGAATAGATTCGAAAGGCTATTTATTAGGAAAGAACACATAGCCTAGTGCAACGATTTCGTTCGCCTTCTGTTTCTAAATTATCATGAATACTATCAGAACATAATAACCAGGAACGTAAGGAGGTACTATATGTAATGCGTTGAATTTTTGTCCTCGTTTATTTTCGATATTTACTACGTTGGAGAAGGGTGGGTGGCTTTATGATTTTACTAAGTGTTTTTTCTATTTTCTAATTATATAACATCGCAAAGTACTTTTTGCAATTATTCATTAGAACACTGACTTTACTTTATTTAGTATACGGTTTCATTTTTCATTATATGATTGTCATAGCAGGTATTAGATGATAAGGCCTCTTCCATCTTAATTGCATGTTGTAGATTCGACTTCACTAGTTGTCGCTGCTGCAATACCGATGTACCCTCTACAGCATTGTAGTTCATGAGAGATCCTTTGAACATCATGATCGCATTCATATAGTCATTTGATCTCAAGTATGTTATGGCCAAGTTATTCATGGTTCCTGCCAGTTTGTAATTGTCGCCTTGCCTTATCCACAGTTCCATGCTGTCCAACCATACATTGGTAGCATCTTCCAACCTATTGTTTCGAAGATATATCTCACCGATGAAGTCAAGGTTCTCTGCAATGAATGGGTTGCTGAAACTGTCTCTCTCTTTAAGTTCATCGATCGACTTGTAAAAGTTTTTTAGTGCTGCTTCGTAATGGTGATGTCTCATCCTGGCAAGGCCCATCGCAAAAAACACATCAGCGGTTTGGTATTTAGAAAGAATTTTCTTTCCTCTTCCCAAATTTAATATTTGATTTAATGCATATATTTCCTTGCCAAGATCTCCCCGACTGCTTGCGATTCTGGCTAAGGACTGTAATATATCCTTTTCTTCAGTTCCCCTTATATTTGAGCTTCGTCCGAGATATAAAGCCTCCGTAAGTACACGCTCAGCGTCGTCAACTAAATTATTTTCGAGCAGGTTATCTCCTAATTGTTTCAACCTTGCAGATGCTAATATTGCATCTTCCTTTGTGACTTCTCTTGAATTGCCCCCAAAAGGATCGACATTGGCTGGAAAATGTAAGTAGGATATACTACCCTCAATTGATAATATCTTCGTAATGAAAACTGAGATGAGAAGTAATTTTGAGGTTGAAATCATATTTGGTTGATATCGTTGATAATAGGTCTTTGTGAGTATTCTTGTTTGTAAGGTTTGTGCAAATTGTGAGCCACAGTCTAGTAATTTTGGTAAGATTGCATATTTTAGAATAGTATCTTAAAGTATCTACTTATAACAATTCTTGCGGGTTAGCGAATCTTTTGTCGCCTTTTTTATTTCTAATCGTTAAATCGTGCACGAACACGGCGAACTTTTTGTCGCTGAAATAATAATAAAATACGCATACCCGCCCTATAGATTTACGTGCATTCCTACGATGTAGTCGATTCCGAGAATTATTGCCATATTTTATATTTACGTTCCTAAAATCTTCCCTTCCTCTATTTTTACACTTACTTTTATTACAAATTCCCAATCCTTATCAGATACTTTCGATTGCGCCTTGTTCAAATATTTCATAAAAGAAGAAGTTAGGGGATAGAGAAACGTTCATTGGGCCTCGAAGCAGCATTCCATTTGTATATACAAACCTCAAATAATAGTGCAACTCGAGATTCGACTTACACAGTAATCAACGTCACTGCGTAAGATTCGCAAACGTTGTCGTTGTGTAATGTTTTGTATTTCTCGTGGTTTCAGTAGATCTTCACGTCATTATAAGCAGGGCCACAATGTTTGAAGTGTACACTATAAAATACGTTGATCAACTTCGATTTTTGTCTTCGCGTGAGAGTAAAATGTCTTGATGATACTTCAGACATTGGGGACGTGTTGTTGCCTTCACGATGAATGACTTATTTGAATGCCGTTTTTCACATTAAGGGAAAAGCGCATTATCTTATTTTTAGTTGAAGACAAACAATAGAATTAAGTCAGCACAGATAAAGATGACTGATATGTGTGGTGATGTATCATCGATAGATTACAATATGAGTTATAATTTTTCAGTAACTTGAGAATATTCTTCAAACCCCTTTACTATTTGTCTGTGCAATGTGTGTGAACAGATTAGTGTGCTTTTGCAAAGATTTGAGAGATGAGCAAGACATTTGCGAAACTCTACTTTATGATGAATAACTCTATAGCTAGGCAGGTGCTTGAGGGTCTTGTAAAATGATGCGGTCGTCGATTCTCAAAATCGTTATTGCAGCTTCTGTCGCAAAACGTAAACTTTTAATCTTCGAAATTGCTGGTTCAATAACGCCAGCTGAAAGATTATCTCGTACTACTCCGTTGATCAGATCCAACCCCATGTTAGAATTCTCTTGACTTTTGCTACGCAATATTGCAATCAAATCACTTGCATCTTTTGCAGCATTGATCGCAAGCGTCTTTGGAATCACTAACAAGGCATCTGCAAACTCTTGAACGGCAAGCTGTTCTCGTGTGGGGATGCTCGTCGCGAATTCATGTAAGTGAACATTCAAGGCTGCTTCAACGGCACCACCGCCGGCCACCAAGGAGTTTGATTCCAAAATTCTCTTAACCACACACAAAGAGTCATGCAAAGCACGATCCATTTCATCAAGCATGTATTCGTTTGCACCACGAAGAACAATCGTGGAAGCTCCATGACCCTTGCATCCCATAAAGTACATCATCTCACCGTCGCCGACACGTTCTTCGCGAACGGCATCGCATTCACCAAGACACGATGGGTCAAATGTTTCGTTTCCTTCATTATCATTGACATTATCATCATCGTCTGTTTCATCATAGCTCGCATCGGCCATGGTGACAACTAATTTACCACCAATTGCTTTGGCCAGGCGTTTCAAATCGTTCACAGGAACGCGTCGGGCGCATATTGCACCGGCCTCGACAAAGTACTTCATACACAAGTCGTCTATACCTTTCGATGTCAAAACTACATTTGCACCAGTATCCAAAATCATTTGAATACGTTCTTTGGTAATATCCATTTCACGTTGCTTAATCTTCTCAATTTCGGCTGGATCTTTGATGTTTATCGAGATTCCGTGTCCCATACGATGCCTTTGCAAATTCATATCCAAAAGTGCTACCTTACAGTTTGTCAGATTTGTCGGCATACCCTGAGAAGCACGTGTCGTGTTCAAGGCAAATCCCCCGTCTATCAATTCACTTTCAGTGCTGCTTTTTCCATGTGCCTTCAAGACATGTATAGCACTTAGCGGAAATTTATTCTTTTTACCATCAAAGCTCTTGATTTGAACACTTTTGACAGCGTCTACAGCAATTTTCGCAAAAAAATTGCTTTCCATACCGATTAATTTGCTGCTCATGCTAGTTTTGGCAGCATTGATCAAATATTGATCTTCCATGGAAGTGACGGAAGTGAGCAAGTTTTTCTTTATGAAGGAGACGCTTTCTTTCAAAGCCATACGATACCCACTCAAAATTGTGGTTGGATGCATGCCATTGCTTGAGTTGGTTTGTGAGGAACGTTGAATGAGGGAATTTCCACGTCTGAGAAGTTCAGCGGCTATAATCACAACACTTGTGGTACCATCACCGACTTCGCTGTCTTGCAAGGCAGCTAGGTCAACCAATACGCGAGCAGCAGGGTGCTCTACCTATATTTTCGAAAAGTATAATATTCAAAAGATATTTTTAGCAATGCTGTCGCGCAATGGAAACAACAATGCTATTTTCTAAAAATGTCTATAACCACGATTACTCACCTCGAGCTGCTTCAAAATGGTCGCCCCATCATTAGTAATAAGCACATCTCCAATATCATCCACAAGCATCTTATCCAAACCCAGTGGTCCTAACGAACTCTTGAGAATATGACTTACAGCTAAGGCAGCCGTTACATTGGAATCGCGTACTTCCTGTCCCGACTCACGAGTTCCGTTCAAAATCTAAAGACATTTCCAAAAAAAAAATAGAACGAAACAAATGATGAACTTCCAATGTGAAAAGGTTATCGCGAACGATCTTTACTTACCAGTCCAGTAGAGCGTCCTCTATCAACTGCGGCCATGATCAACTTCTATTCAGTATTATTGAGATATAAATATGTATATACAGAGATAGCTAGATAGATATTGTGTAGTGTAGGTATGCCGATACTAGGACTCGTTGCTTCTTGGTTGTGTGGTTTCGCGTGATGTGCGGTTAAGTTTGGAGTCGGTGCATCAAATTTAGCCAATTTCAAAAAATAGGAAAGAGGCGCTGCTTTCTCTCCACTCACCACACACCACTCTCTCAAGTATCTACCCTTTCTTAGCCGACCCACATATCCGACCCACATTTGGGGGAATTGACCTAAAATCACCAATATTCAACCAATTTTGACAATTCCAAGTACCTTAACCTCCTTATCATTACGTAATGTTTCTGTAAATTTATAATGAATATTATTGAACATAAAGTGAGATATTCCGGAATATAACCAAAATAGAGCTCTACGCAAGTTTCTACTGGAAATTTAGGCCAACTTGAGCATGATTCTTTGAGATAATAAACTATCTTCGTTATTTCAAGTCGTTGCTTTTCCAAAAAGTTTTATCTTTTGTCTTTGTTGGGAAAGTGTCAAATTTGTGATAGCTTGTTTCCATCATGAGATATAGAGTCTGGAAAATACCATATTTTGCGCAAAATCAACCGCCGACCCACATTTGAAGATCATCGATATTCAACCAATTTTGACAATTCCAAGTACTCTAACCTCCTTATCATTGTGAAGAAAAAGTGAGATATTCCGGAATAACCAAAATAGAGCTCTACGTAAGTTTCTACGGGAAATTTAGGCCAACTTGAGCATGATTTTTTGAGATAATAAACTATCTTCGTTATTTCAAGTCGTTGCTTTTCCAAAAAGTTTTATCTTTTGTCTCTGTTGGGAAAGTGTGAAATTTGTGATAGCTTGTTTCCATCATGAGATATAGAGTCTTGAAAATACCATATTTTGCGCAAAATCAACCGCCGACCCACATTTGAAGATAATCGATATTCAACCAATTTTGACAATTCCAAGTACTCTAACCTCCTTATCATTGTGTTTATAATGTCTATGTAAATTAATAATGAATAT
>Ga0115008_10003677_pt1 | contig 12704 bp, 9 predicted proteins | sample FraStrMetagenome_FD_87164 | JGI IMG/M metagenome (GOLD analysis project Ga0115008, IMG submission 87164) | Marine eukaryotic phytoplankton communities from Arctic Ocean - Fram Strait ARC3M Metagenome | ecosystem: Environmental > Aquatic > Marine > Oceanic | place: Fram Strait | collected 2012-06-18
AGAACTCTCCCTTACCTTAATGCTAGGAGACACGAACGCATTTACCGAGGATAATGAAGAAAGGAAGAGAACTGTTTTGATGAGTTTCATTATTGAGTTTCTTTCAAGGAGGAGCAATCAACTTTGATGAAAAATCTTTGTAAGTTGATGTATTTTGTGTCAACAAAAATGATGATTTTCTCAATTTCATGAGGGTATAAATATTTTTCTTCTACGTGCGCACATTCGTTCCATATCTCTTGACGAACAATCGTAGACGATTCGAATTTTACACGACAAAAAGAAGATTACATAATAAATACAGTATATAGAAGTATGTAGTTAAGTTTCAAGCATATGGTTTAGTGAGGGTTCATACCTACGTTAAAGTATAGCAGAAGAGCGTTCCCCCCATCAATAAATAAAAGAAAAAACAAGAATAGGAAGTTTTTACGTTTGTATGATGTAGCTCTGTCCCATTTAGATCTTTTGAAAAGCGGTTATAATATCAAAGCTAGATAAGAAAATGCCAATGAATGTGTATCGTAACAGGAGTTGACAAGCACTAACTGAAAAAATGACATGAAAAGGAAAGTGATCAAAAATGAATTTAAGGCAAACACTTATCATAATTGCTGCACTTACAATATGCTCCGCGTTATTCAATTTGTTTGGAATTGAAAGTTTCTCTGGTGACCATCATGAATTAAACACATTTGGGCTTTCATCAAGGAAAAAGAAACTGGTTTCTCCTGGTTTTATCATCTTGGGAATGCATCGATCAGGAACCTCCCTTCTTGCAGGTCTTCTTCATACAGGATTCGGATACAATATAGGCGATAACCTTCTCAATACGAATGAACAAAACCCAAGAGGATTTTTCGAACGAAAGGATGTAGCACGTCAAAACGACGCTTGGTTGCAATCACAAGGAATGTCTTGGTACGATGATGTAAAGTTAATGAGCTTTGGTTGGGAGGAAGCGCTTTCCTTTCAAAACCCGTGGAAAAAAATTAAGTCTGGAACTTTTGTTTTGAAAAAAGAGAAAAACAAAACAACTCATCGTAAGCTTCAGGGAATAAGAACACTAGAATTTTTGCTAAACTGTGATAATATGCCATGGCTTTTGAAGGAACCCCGGCTTTGTATTACCCTACTTGGCTGGCTCAAAATGTTACAACAATCACTCTCTGAAACCCAATGCTCCAAACTTCACGGAGGAAATACTGAATTCTCGTTGCCACCAGTTATATTCACATATAGGCATCCTTTGGAAGTAGCAGCAAGTCTCGAACATCGAAATGACTTGTCCTTCGAAAAGGGCTTAAAATTGTGGTTAATTTACAATCGTAAAGCAATCGAAAACTCATCCCATTTATGCCGCATATACACAAGCAACATCGAACTATTGAATAATCCAATGCAAGAAGTACAACGTATATCGAAAGAATTATCACAACGATGTGGCGTACCACCTCCTCCAAAAGAAATTGAACTATCGGACGTGAAAGAATTTATAAACGCTGACTTTCAGCATACTAGTTTTGTTCATTCAGATTCTGATCCAAAAACTTGCTTCGAAGCTGAATATAAAAATGCAAAGGAAGAGCATAAGAAGTTGAATTATTTTACTGAATCAATACAGGTCTTTTGTGACTTGAGGAGTGGGTTGGCTTACGAAGAAAACTACAAATGGCCAAAAATTAGATATTACCCTTGATTTCATATTGAAATTTAGATATAGCTTTGATTTGAAGTTGACTGCTGGGATCGCCATGAGAAAATAGTTTCTCCAGGTACGGATTTTATTGAAATTGCTGAGAGAAAAAGAATGAGATACAGAAATAATATAATAAGAATATTATGTCACTTTAATGATATTTGTAATTACTTTGACTATCTATTGTATCAGTGACGGGGAGCTTTATCAGTGAGGATACAAATAATGCCCAAGTTGATAAGAGATTTTATTAAGAAAAGGCAGGAAGGACATGATGTTCAGAAAATAAAATTCAGAACAACCAAGCCAGCAGTGTACGTAATGTTCCTACGTAATTAATATACCAAGGATTTCGCGGCCCCTAGACTGCATGAAGAAATTCGAAAGCCTACCTAATTAATTAGCAGAAGAAACTCTAAACATCATGACCACATAAATAATGAGTGAACACCCCTCACCTTATTTTAGGCAAGAGGGAGACCATTCATCTTTTTTTTCTTTATCAATTTCTTACAGAGGTAATTATAGCGGATTGATTCATACACAAACTTCCAACTCAAAAGCAGCTAATACAATGGGTCCTGCTTCCACAAAGAAAAAGAAGAATGAAAGAAAAAAACATCAAGGAACTCATCAAAGTATAGATACTATGGATGACAAAAACAGCCAACCAGAACCGATCAAAGAAGAAAAGAATATACCTCTCACAAGCGAATTAAATGATGATGGAATCTTACCTAAGTCCGATCAAGAAGCACTAGAACAGCTTTTGAACATCCTTCAAAGCCCAGAAGATATTTTATTACCTCCACTTCCTGATTCTGCCTCCAAAAGTGAAAACAGCAACAATTGGCAAGGGATGCAAACGAAATTATCCAATATCACCCAATATTTATTCACACGTATGGAAAAATTAGCGCAAGATCATGAGAATTTCGTAAACAAGGCTGAAGAAAAGACAGAAGAGAAAGATGATATATGCCCGTTGTCTGGAATGAAGGATTTATATATTCCTACGGAAGAAGATGGATCTGAAAAATATAATATCATGGATATGGAAACCGTGTGGGGACAAGTAGAGATACAAAATGAAGCTTTGATGAAAAAAATCAATGCTTCTTTGAAAACTTCCAAAAAAAATATCAAGAAAGAGATTCAAGCCCCGATGCTATTGGATATGGAAGGTATGTACTCCGATGATGACGAAAGTGATAAACACGAAGAAGATGGGGACAGTGATGATATTGAAAACCAAGAAGAAAACGAAGATAGCACTGATGATGATGATGATGATGATGACGACGACGACGAAGAGGAAGAAACAAGAAGAATTAGAGAAAGAATGGAAAGAGCAATGGCTGATATGGAAGAAGGTAGTGAAAATAATAGCGATAATCAAGAAGATGAAAACGATGCTGAGAACGAAGAAAACGATTCGAACGACGAAGAAAATGTACAAGATCCAGCTGCCGATGAATTAAATGACGGATTTTTTGATATTAATGATATGGAAGCGTTTGCTGATGAAGAAGAAGACTTTCACACCTTTTTAAACGATGATTATAATGATGATGAGGATGAAGATGAGCAAAATAAAGCCCGCAAAAAATATCGAGAAGATGGAGTTATCGATGCTCTTAATAGTATGTACAATGATTCCGCAAAAAACGATAGCGATGATGATGAGGAATTTGAGGAAGAGGATAAAAGTGATGAAGATAACGAAGATGATGATATCATCAATATGACTGCAGCAGACTTTTTTGGGAAACCAAAAGCCCGTTATTTCCCAAATTGGGCTGGACATAAAAATAAAAATCCAAACAATAGTGCAGATAAAAAGAAAGTTCAGTGGAAAACAGAAGAAACTGAAAAAGGCGATGATGATTCCTGGAATAACTATGACTTTGACCACAAAGATGATAATAAGGGAGAAAATGATGATTGGCCTACTAGAGACAATGACAAAGAAGGAGAGGAGGAAGCGAACTATTCAAACGAAGAAGATGACGACGAAGAAAATATTATTGCTGCCCCAAAGACAACTTTTTCAAAAAAGCAACAAAAACTAGATGCACAGATTAAGCAACTAGAAGAGGAAATACTTGCTGAAAAACCATGGCAAATGAAAGGAGAAACAAAATCTTCGTCACGGCCTGTGAATTCTCTCTTGGAATCGACACCTGAATTTACAATGGCTAGTAAAATCGCCCCTACAATTACAATCGAACATACAAATAATCTTGAGGACATAATTCAAGCACGTATATTGGCAGAGGATTGGGACGATGTTGTCCCCAGAGAATTACCAGACATATTTAAAAATAAGAGATCCAATGATTTAGAAGATGTAAGTCAAGAAAAATCAAAGTTAGGTTTGGGCGAGCTTTACGAAAGGGAATTCCTCAAAAAGGCAATGGGATATGATAAAGATAAAGTTGAAAAGGAGACTGCCGAGGATAAGGCTAAAAATGAAATGAGGGAACTTTTTGCAAATCTTTGCAGTAAATTGGATGCTATGTCAAATTATCACTTTGCTCCACGACCTGTGATGGAAGAAGCTGATGTAAGAGAAATTACGACACCAGCGATTGCTGTGGAGGAAATCATTCCTATGCATGTTAGTGATCAAAGAGGTGTCGCACCAGAGGAAGTTTATGATGGTGGAAAGAAGAGAGGTAAACACAGCGTATTGAAGGGAGAAAGTGAGATGGACCAGGTAAGATATTCAGTCATTTCAAACATAAGAAAGTGCTCCTTGACTTTCTATACTCACCTTTGTTACTTCAATACCATCCTGAATTAGACTGCTCGTAAACGGCTTCGAAATACCAAAAAGGCAGCTAGACGTAAAGCCCGAAAAGAAAAACTGGCTGATGAAAAACTTGTTTCTAGATTACAACCTGCCCAAAGTGGACTTAACAATCCATACGAAAAACGTAAAATACGTGAAGAACTATCTTTGGCACGTTCCAGAGGAAAGATTATTACAGGTGAAATTGATGAGAATAAGGATTTCACTACAAGTACTAAATTTTTCAAGAGGATGCAAGAGGATACAGAGAGAGAGATCAAAGATCCTAGTGGAGGTGCAAAGAAGAGGAAAATAAATGGAGATGTACAAGAAAGGTCAAGCTCTTATATGCTTTAGTCTAGTGTAAACATTCTATCGGTCTCAAATCTAAAGGCAATTACAGAAGATGCAAAGATTTCTTAAATTTTTGATTGTACGCTGCTAGCTCTTTAAAAACAAATTAGATTAACCATCATTTTTAGCACTTAATTCATTTCACTCTGCTGCATTGTCAAAAGATCGGTATATCTTCCACCTTTAGATACTAGCTCTTGATGAGTACCTCTTTCGACAACTTCACCTTCATGTAAAACTATAATTTCATCACAGTCTTGAATTGTTGATAATCTGTGTGCGATAATGAGAGTTGTATTATTTTTTCCAATCTCTTTTAAATTGGACATAATATCCAATTCAGTTTCACTGTCTAGCGAAGAGGTTGGTTCATCACATAATAATATGGGTGCTTCTTTCAAAATCGCTCGAGCGATAGCGACCCTTTGTTTCTCTCCTCCTGATAATTTCAAGCCTATTCAATTAAGCAGAGTTGAGAATTCTTTAAGCAAAATTGTACGAAATATCAGTAAAAAGCAATTTATATCTCCTACCTCTTTCTCCAACAACCGTATTGTATCCATCTGGAAAACTCATGATAGTGTCATGAATGCGAGCTTTTTTAGCAGCATCTACTATCTCATCAAAGCTCGCATTTAGATTTCCATAGTTGATATTGTATTCGATAGACTCATTGAAAAGAACTGTATCCTGTGGCACGACAGCAATGCTTTGTCGTAATGAATCACCGCTTATGTTGCGGACGTCATTCCCACCAACAGTAATTCGACCTTTATCAGTATCATAAAATCGATAGAGTAATCGAAGAATTGTACTTTTACCACAGCCCGACGATCCTACTAGCGCAACTGTTTTACCTTCGTCCACATCAAATGTCATATCCTTTAAAATCTGACGTTTGATTGATTGGTCAGACGCAGATTCTGGAATTGGATATCCAAATTGAACATTTTCAAATGTAATTGTTGTTCCTTCTACCGATGGGTCAAAACATTTACAATTGACTGAATCTGTTATCTGCGGATTTGTGTCCCTCAATTTAAACATAGATTCCATATCTGGAAACAAAAAAGTGTCAGAAACACTAAAAGGATTATTAAATGTATGCCTCTTAATTCCCTTCGCTTACCTATGAGAGATTGTTTAACTTCCCTGTAAACAGATCCTGAATAAAGATACATTTGCACACAGTGAATATATATGCTTATTAAAGAAAAAACACACACCTTTCATTCAGAACACGTACCAATAAAATTAAGTGGTATACTTAGTTGAAATAATAGACCATTAACTAATACCAGATCTCCTATCGTTGCTGTTCCAGCAAGAATTTGTTCAGTAGTCAAATACATGATACCAGTTAAACCAACCGAAAATATGGCGTTCTGTCCAAAATTGAGCAATGACAAGGAGCTCTGTGCTTGTAGAAAAGACTTCTGATATCCTGCAAGGCTCTCCTCATATCGTTCACCTTCATGAAGCTCATTGTTAAAATACTTTACCGTTTCATAATTCAGCAAGGAATCTACAAGTTTCCCACTTGCTTCGTTTTCTAATCGTAGCATGTCCCTTCGAAATTGAGTTCTCCATTGTGTGATCCCAACTGTGTAAGCAGTGTATGCCCCGATTGTTCCTAGTACAACTGCAGCATGCTGAGCGCCAAAATTGTATGCCATTAGACCTGTAACAAAGCTCACTTCTAAAGTTGTAGGAACTACATTGAATACCAGCATATTCATTACGAAAGAAATGGAACGGTTGCCACGATCAAGAATTCTTGACAAAGTTCCCGTGTTTCGCGATAGATGAAAATTTAAATCAAGCTTGTGGACATGATCAAAAACGTCACGCCCATTTCTAGAAATAGGGAGGTTAAAAAGATTATTTGTAATGAGTAAAATTTTTGAACCCGATACAAATACATAGAAAGATGAAAGGAAAGATGATCTTGCTACGACTTACCTTCGTATAGCATTTTGAGCAACATGAGAAAATACAGCATTTCGAAGCTCTTGCATTCCTGGAATTTGAAATAGTATCAGCTTTATAATAAAACATTTATTTGCGTTGAGAGAACACTTCAAAAACTTACCAGAAGCTGTAGCTCTAGAAATGCCATATCCTAATAGTGCTGCAACTGGAATGACTGGTGCGACTGTAGCAGCATCTACAGCTGGGGAGAATGTGATTACATCGGTTGTGGCTTCTACAACCTTCGCAACATCACTGCTATTGTTGGGTAGATTATCTACAAGATTTTTGAATAAAAACGGTACCTGGATAAGGACACCTTTAGCACCAACCATTAATCCAAATGCTAACATGACCCTTTTCCGCATCGAAGCAGCTATTTCCTCAGATTCTGGATTGCCTATTTCACCTTGGGGCCATGCTCTCTGGGCCAATACTTTGGCTATCCGAATTTGATGGGCTCTCTGATCTGCAGTTTCTTTGTTCTCGTGATTTTCATTGTTTTCTTTTGATATTTCTGTTGCAATTTTCGCCGAGGTGCTGAAATGACGAAGAATAGGGGTGGCTTCCATGCCATCTTTTGATTTCGCCCGATGAGATTTTATTGAAGAAAAATGTCTTCTATCATCTTGAATTATATTTCTTTGCAGACAAATGAAAGAGGCTGAAATTGGTCTGCGTTGTTGGTGGACAAGAAAGTGAGAGCGGACATTTACTAGCCTAGGTCTTCCGCCAAAGCAGATTGAGCTCAAGTACATTGGTCAAATTTTATGAACTCCTTGCAGCACTCAGGAGGTGGAGTAAAATAAAAAAATGAGATTAGATACCGGATGACGTCAAGCCACAGAATTTAAACGCAAGTATGAAGACCACCAATGTTTTAGAATTTTTTTAGCACGAGAAAGACACACTACGAAATTTATTTTAGATGCTGCAAAAACTAGATTTAAAGGCAACGAACAAAAAAAACAGAAAAGTATATGCAGCTCTGAGAAAACAAAAATCATAATTGCTTCAATATCATTACCATTGCAAAAAGTTCCTGTTATCATTGCGAATGAAAACTTTAGATAAAAACAATAAAATTCTATGCTATTGTATATTACTACAACAAAAATAGGAATTAGAAGTTTAAAGCAAGTTCATTGAGAAGTTTATCAACATCTGACGAATCTAAATTTAAATATCGTGTCCAATCTATGGTCTTTCACTTTGAAAATTATTGCGCTGCTGTTGCTGAGAATTTTGATAAAGTTTTTGTGCAGATTGAGGATTGGCCACTTCCAAAAGAGAGGAAAAATTGAAAGACTTAAACTGTCAGAGTAAGAAAGAAAAGACATATACAAATTTTGAAACAAAACATACCAAGCGATTGATGTTGTTGGTTATTGTTCACATTCTGGTTCGTCTGATAGGGCGAAGCAGTGTTGTAGTAGGGTTGGCCATTTTGCCCATGGTATAGATTATTAGCTCCAATTTGTCGCTGAGAGTAAACCTGTTGTTGCTGAGGATTCATTGCATATTGAGTTCCTTGCACAGAAGTTCCAATTGCGCTCTGTGCCGACATGGGTTCGGCACGTTGTTGGGGTTGAGAGACCTACGAAAATTATTGATTATCAGTTACCAACGAAGCTGATTCAGGCGTGAATTTGAAGCGAACAAGCATTTACTTACCGATGTATAGGATGGTTGCGTTGCCTGAGGAACGGATGTGACAAAAGGATTTTGAGATGCGTTTGCCAAACTTTCTGTTTGCCTTGTAAGACTACCTAAATCAAATGCATCAGAAGATTGTACTCCTTGAGAAGTCTTTGCCGAATCAAATGGATTTGCTTGGTGTGAAGGTTGAACATATGGCTGCTGAGGTATATTGCTTAATGGGATGGGCTTGGAGTTTTGGTTTTGAACGGATTCATTTGTAGTTGCATCAAATGGAGTTGTATTCTGAGAATTAGATTGTTGAAGTCCAGAAAATATGTCCAAAGAATTTGCAACATTTTTTTCAGGCTTTTGTTGCGAGTACGATGTGGGTGGTAAGATGTTGTTAAGAGAATGGGAAGATGAATTGTTTGACGCCGTCTGTGCAGTAGGATTTGGATTTGTTGCTGTACTATTATCTGTAAAATCGAACGATAAGAGATCATTCGCATATGATGCATTTTTGCTCTGTTGAGAGGTTGCAGGTGTTGTATTAGAAAAGCCCAAAAGATCCTATTTGAAGAATTTTTGAAGAGATGTAAGCTGATTGATTGGCTAAAATTATACAGAATGGATTCACGGCACTTACACTTGACTTAATGTTCACAACACCAGATTGATTCTTTGGTTGAACAAATTGATGCAGCTGTCTAAAAGTCGGAGCTGATTTCAATTCAGTTACTTTTCGAAGCTTTGAGAAAAACGAGATCATGGTAAGAAACGTGCATCAATCTGAAATAGGTACAAATTACAAAAATGAAATACTCACTTGCGAAGGTTTATTATTGCTCACAGCTTTCCTTCTGGTTGCGTAAGCTCTTCGCAACATGAATAATCTAGATCTATCAACTAGTAAGCTGTAAATATTCTTTGCTGTCGTCTGTACTTGTGCAGAGTTCGCTTTATTGGATGATTGATATTTTTTCAACTCTCGTATTTTTTCCAGCCCTGTCATGGCCTCTGAAATTGCTGTAATAGGTCCATGCAAGATGAGGTTTCTCAAAATATACAAAGACAAGAGTGCAGGCTTCCATTGACTTTTACCATTACGCAAACGCATCCAGAGTATATCCATCACATCTGCTAGTTTAGTGGTTGTCACTCGACAAGCCTTTGTTAGTTTTGAAATATCATCAGAAGCATTTCCTTCGTAAGGCCTATTTGAGGTCAACGAGATCGTAAGCCTTCGTAGTGCCTCATTTTGCACAATTTGCTGTCTCCTTGGGCTGGGCGTAAAGACGGATCAAGTTTCAGATATAAGGATGCTAAAGATTATAGATGCACTTATTTATGATTCGACTTACCTATTTTGAGTCATTTGTTTCACAATTCTACGTACATCAAAAGGTGCATAATTGAGTTGATGCCTAGAAATATAATCAGTGCATTTGAACATAAATGGAGAATTAACAGATGGTCTCATTGCGGTCCGTTTTTCTGCAATCCTGGCATGAGCAAAATTTTGAAAGATTTTTGTTTGCACAAAAAAATAAACAAGAGGATACATAGCAGTCCCTTGAGTATCTCCGCGTTTGCGTCTCTCGTCCACATATTTATTGACATCTGGAATTAATCCTGATCCAGTATTACTGATGTACCAAGATCCACCACCGAGCAAATTCAAATAAAATGATACTAACGCGGTGTTGAAATCATCTTCTCCCAATTCATTTTCCATCAACACATGCCCATCTTCCAAAATATTGGAATTTGACATTTCTATGGGAGTTTCATCATGCTCTGAGGAGGAAGCTGAAGATGGCTCGGGCACTTCTATCGATGAACTATTTTGTATGTTCCTTCTCGATGCTGCAAACCTTCCAATACTTCGTGCAACATTTTTCAACGTATCCCCACTCTTTTTGGCGATATTTTGAACAGCGGCAGCAAGATTGGATGTATACTTAAATTTGTCATTTTTATGAACCTCAGCAAGGTCTTGCGCAAGAACCTGCCCAAGTGGTACATCTACAGGATAATACAAAAATTGATCAAAGTGAGAAACTACATGATCGAGTGTTACGCAATGTTTGAGCGCAATCTTGGAAAAACTGTGCAACGAATATAGACAAGAGTAATCTTACAGTTTGGATTTCCATCTGTGAGGCTCACTTTCAGTAAATCTGGTACAACCCTATCTAAATTTTGGCCACCTCCTCCTAAAAGCCTTACAAATCCAGTTTGGTCTAAATCAAACATTACTACATCTTCTACCCCTGAAATTTGGTCAATGCGACAATCTCGTGCACATTTGGTTACAACACCTACAATGTAAGGTTTGACCTTAGTTCCCAGAGCAGGGAATTGGTGAGGGGGTAATACTGGAATAATAATATGAGGCCAAGATAACATTCCAGATTCCAATAAAGCTGTAGCAGATGAGACGCATTGGGAAAGACGAGTGGGTGATTTGGACAAAAAAATTATGCGACGTTCGCACATGAGGGCACTTAAGAGACGAACTACATTGTTAGGTCCTAAACAGCGGAGTAAGGGCATCATTGGAGTTGGTTTTGAATTGATGGCACTGGAAGGTGGAGGAGGTATAAAAAAATATTGATCAAATGGTAAATATTCTGAAATTTGTCCGAATTCGATTCCTGGAATAGAAATTATTTGTGATTGCTGCTGCTGCTGTTGTTGTTGTTCTTGTAGCAAAAATTGCTGTAAAAGTACAGAATGAAGAAATATTTCAAGAGATGTACTTGGTAGTGGTGGAATAGGACACGATGTTTTTTGCATAATTATGGCTTCCGCAGTTCTTTTGATTAATCAATGGACGTTTAAAAATTAGGCATAATTTCAACATGTCTATGTAAATCATATTTCTCTAGAGAGAAGAACTCACTTTAGTATGGAGGAGCATAATTTATCATTGTTGGTTTTTCTGGTCAAAAGTACAAGCGCACGATTTCCTCTTCTACCAACATCTGCGCGTCCTTTTGCATGCTTGTGAGTAGGCAAATATGTTCGTACATGACCCACAACTAAGCCTAACGAGCTTTGAATTGTAAACTTGAAAGAATGACTTTGGAATCCTTTGGCATACATATCAAACTTATTTAGTCCACCTGAGGTTGGATCTAATGCTGAAACTTGTAAGGATCCTTGTACAAATAAAACATATGAAATAAAGGAGGGTCAGTGTTGTCAAATCTTAAGATTTCGACAAGATTCAGATTCATGTATTTTGAAGCGAGGTAACAACAGCTTCTGAAGATGTACTCGAAAATATACGTAATTTTTCTTACCGTGATATTTGTCACTATAGTCAGGAAAAGCTAAGCGCGTGATGTGCCCCAGATTCTTTTCTGTTGTAAGTTCCTTGCAAACAGTCTCAGAGTCTGTAAAGTTCTGAGGGGGAGCACCAATAATCATACGTCCATTCGGTAAAGACTTATCAGATGCATTTGGATGTGGAAGATCTAAAAAGAAATCATGTGATGGAACATCAGTTGGAGCCCTCGCATCTCCTATCATGTTCTAGCGAAAACTTGGGGAGTAATAAATATACAATCTGCTGTGTAGATTCAAAATCCAATGCGGAACTTGGTGATGACCCCCAATGACCCGTGTAAATTGTTTGGTGTAAAAAACGACCGAAAGCTTGTGATCAGGTTTGCAAGAGAGAAATTCGTAGATGATATATGCATATTAGAAGGTTAAAATCATAGTGAGTTTTGAATCAGAATCTATGTGTTGAAATTCCTCTGTAGCACGATTACTATTGAAAAGATATATGTATATAATTGCGGTTGACAAAGATTTATTAGGCGACAAAGGAAATAATTAGGTAAGGTTATTTAACCTACGAGTGCTAAATACTTCGTTTAAATGAAATATATCCAATCCCCCACCCACATACAAGTTAAAAAACAGCAAAATAAATTCATCAAAACAAAAAAAACAGCAGATAATAACTATTCATTCTTTCGGAAGATTTTTACTGACAAAAATGATTGCCTACAAAGCCATAGCTTGAATGTCAACAAAATAAACGAGTTTCCAGCAACCCAAGTACGCAATGAATGACTATGCACTAAGATATACTTCTCGCACTAATATCTGAGATGCAGTGCATTCTAAATTTGAGAAATTGATTCTTTCATAAATTACTGACACAAATGAGATATTCTCAGAAATATGTATAATCACAATAAAATAAATCAGAAATAGCCATCAAATGAT
>Ga0115008_10003678_pt1 | contig 12700 bp, 11 predicted proteins | sample FraStrMetagenome_FD_87164 | JGI IMG/M metagenome (GOLD analysis project Ga0115008, IMG submission 87164) | Marine eukaryotic phytoplankton communities from Arctic Ocean - Fram Strait ARC3M Metagenome | ecosystem: Environmental > Aquatic > Marine > Oceanic | place: Fram Strait | collected...
CGCAATTTTTCATTGCTGAATACATTCCCTCCACGCTATCGCCCACCTCTAAGAGGAAGCAACTCAATAGTTGCGGGCGCGGTGTTCCACTATGAAAGAGAGTTGGGGTTGCATGAATGAAATATTTTTGGGATAACAAATCATATGTTTCTAAGGCGTCTTTAATACTTTTTGGGTATAACCCAAGTGATACTCTCATAAACATGTGTTGGATTCTTTCAACAATTATATTGTCTATTTTCATTAAATAGGCCTTTTCTAATGTTTTGAGTGAGAAGTAATCAAAATTGTAATCTCGCCGATAGTCAATATAACTATTAAGTTTAGTTTTATTTTTTTTGACAAAGGCGTAAACTTCATCTGAAATCAGTGGTGATGGTTCGCCATTTACGTCCGTATTATTATAGAGACTCGTAATTGTTTCTGAGAATGATGGAGATGTTCTTTTCTGGTTATTAGAAACGGCAATTCTTCCTGCTAAAATATTATAATTAAGGTGATCAACGCCTTTTTGGGTACATTGTTCGGCCGCCAATTCGTCTAGTTCATACGTATGGACGCCGTCGTAAATTCTACTAATTACTTTTTGAGCAATTTCTAAATGATCAACATTTTTTATTTTAGGTTCCATGTTGCATAACAGTCGCAGTCTGTTCGTGACTTTATCAAAGCTAACTTGCTCGGAAGAACCATCTCTTTTTGTAACCTTCATTATATTCATAATATATGAAAGATATATTAAAAATCAAATTTTATTAATTGTCAAAAATGTAAATTATCATAATCTACAAAATAATGGATTATATAATAGCATTTATGGTAAATGATACGAGTGCATCTAAATAGTTTACTTAAATTAGTTACATGAGACATTTCAATGTAAATATAATTAAATAAAATTATTAATATTTTTATTTAGTTTTATAATTATTAATCGCCGCTTTGATAGCATCTTCCGCCAACATACTACAATGTAATTTAACTGGTGGTAATTTTAAATGTGTAGCAATGTCGGTATTGGTAATATTTGCGGCCTCATCTAATGACTTTCCTTTAATCCACTCAGTTGCAACAGAACTTGCCGCAATAGCACTACCACACCCGAATGTTTAAACTTGGCAGCAATAATCACGCCGTCGTTATTTACTTCTATTTGTAACTTCATGACGTCGCCGCATGCTGGGGCACCAACTAATCCAGTACCAACTTGGGGGTTGTTTTTTTCTAAGGACCCTACATTTCTAGGATTTTCATAATGGTCTACAACATTTGAATGATACACACGCTTTAAAGTTCTGGAAATAACGCTAATATTTTTATTAAGCACGTTAATTGATCGCATATATATTTATATTATATTATATTTTATAACGAATGGGTGCTTAATATGTTACATAGATTATATTTAAACACTGTGGTAATGCAAAACATTAAATAAGGGTCTGTCAGCATATTTTCTAGCACAGGTCAGGCGGGTATTCTCGCTTTCTTCTGATAAACTAATGAATATAGGGGGGTCGTTGGGATATAATGTTAATCCTAATTGAAAAGGAATATACGAAAAACCCGACCATCCACCCCAAGAACCCACTTCTGCACCTTTTCCAGATGAACCTACACTTTGAATAATAATTTTACAATGTGAATATACAAAAAATTCTTCCAGCGTTCTAATTTTTATGTTTTCTGAAAATTCCACCTTTATAATTTTGTTATCATTAAATTGCGCAATTTCACGACTATCGTCTGTAGTAATTATAAACTTTTGACATATCTTGAGTATTCGGGGGTCATTTAATAAATTAATAATTTTGGGGGTATGGTTTAATGCACACCCTTTGTCATCTCTACGAATATGTATTATTCCAGGCCGTGTTGTAATAATACCAGGTAAAGTTTTTTTATAAAACATTTCACTGCAGGCTTTTTTATAACATCTAAGCATTTCTTCATATGAACAATTAATTTGTTTATCATCATAGAGAGATTTATACATTGTTTCTGGAATTTGGTCAAAAGCATGATAAACCCATCTAAATTCTAATTTAGCATATTCTAATTTATCAAATTCATCCCGTGAAACAAACTTTAAATTATTCGGAAAATTAATATATTCCGATATATTTGAGGGATATTCTCCCCCTCTGATATTATTATATATCCAAGTAGTATATATTGTTTTATCATATATATATCCTAACATACTAAAAATTAAATAACAACCTATTCTATCGCCCAAACCAGTTTGAATTCCATCCCTTTTCAAATTCATAATAAGACTCTATAATACACTTATATAATAATTATTCATATTCAATATGCTCTATAGATTTGTTACCATGCAGGAGGTTTCATACCGTTCGGTAATGAGGGCCATGGTAAATTAATGTCCACTCCTGCGGCACCACCTAAACCAGTGTTTTGGCGGGCAGTCTGTCGCCAATTTGAACCAAATCCCATTTTATGTGCTCTATTTTTTAAAATTTTAGCAGTTTGGTGTTCGCCAATTGAAGTATAATACATCCCTGCTGCTATAAATCCTTCTGGTAAATTGGCTATTTCAAACCAATCTTTAGCGAGAGCACTATTTTGCACCCCCGAATATCCATATAAATGGGCGATACCTAAATTAAACATAGCAAATACATTACCACCTTTTGCGGACTCTTCTAATAAAATAATAACACCTTTTAGTAAATCATCTAAAGATTTATTTTTGAACTGAATTAGACCACCCAACAGCATTTGAACCAATCCATATTGTGCGTGGGGATCTTGTGTTATTCGTATTGCTTTCTTATATAAATCTTCAGCCCGCGCCGGATTAAATTCTAAATTTGACGGTAGTAATTTTAAATACGCCCGCGCTAATTTTACCATTGAATTTGAAAATCCTCTGTCCGCCGCTCTCTTATGCCACATAATCATTTTATCCACAGGAACCACATTCGCATATAATGCCTGATATACAGGTATCCCTTGGAGCGCCTTATCCTTGAACCATTCATTTGAAAAATCACGGCAATCCACCGAATCTTTGTACCATATAATCCAAGACCATCTCTCGCCAAAGTCATTATCGTAAACCTTTACGCCGTGTAATAAGTCATATTGATGAACAACCGCGTCGCCTCTATTTAGAGGTATCATACTTTTATATCTGTCAGCTGTAGCAACATATAATCCACCCTTATATTCTGTTTTATAATCTGCTAAACTTATAACAACTGTAACAAATGCATGTCCATCGCGATGTGTTTCGTGACTACGTCGTTCATTTTTTTTATACCGCCTTATGAATGAATAACATGGGGTACATAACCGCGACGGATCCTTACTTTTTGAATATATACTTCTCACATAAGGATTTATACGCTCTTCAATTATCGGTTTCATTATTTTCCGCAATTTTTTTCGGAGTTTCGCTCTTTTTTTAAGATGGTCTAATTTCATTGAATTTTTATTTTTATTAATATCAGGGGACTCTACGTATAGTTCATATGTGGGCATCCCGTCTACAGAATCTGGGTCACTGTCAAACTCTGATGTTTTAACCAAATTTCTTATGGTTGATACTTCTTCACGTGTGGCTATTTCTGGTAACTTATATAATGTAGATACACCTCGGCACCCCTTATGTTTTACGGAGCCCTCCAATATATTTATTGAAATATTATTAGATAATTTTATATTTTTTTCTTTACCCCAATTATTATATTCGGGGATTTCCGTCAAATCGGATGGTTTTAAAAAACTCATGTATAATATATACTATATAAAAAATAAAATTATTATGCGTACGTAGAGCGCCGAACGACTTGCGTAACGGAGTCAACCATCGTATTTACTAATGGTGGAGCACCGGCCCATGCGACTATTTGTAGTAAACTCATTTTTTTCATAATAGCCTGTTGTTCATACATATTTAACGTTTCTTTAGCAAGTGTAGCGTGCATATATCGCGATAACGCTAAAAGATCATTAAACTGGAATACCGATTTAAGACTATATTCTGTTATTACTCCTAATACATATTGCACTTCTTTCCGGACTGTCGGGGTGATTTTTTCATACTGACAATAAATATTATAGGCCTCTTTACAGGTTTTCTCCATTTAGATTTTTAATAACTATAATTATACCGAACTTTTTAATAGCTTTTAATATTATATATTTAAATAATTTAAAATAACACAGACCCGGTATATTAATAGGGTTTTGTGATAAGATTTATGGGATTTTATATTTCAACGAATACAATTAAGTAAAGCATTCGTATTAGAGTTTAATAATATGATAAATTGGCAGTACATTGCCAAATAGTAAACTTCAAATAAGGATTTCGTATGTTAATTTCAAAAATAAAAGTTTGTAATAGCTATTTAATAGATATATTATCCAAAATTAAATTTAGTAGGAGTTACATCGGTATTACCCTTAAATACGAAAACATTTGGTTGTGCTATTTTACTACTAAATACCGCCCCCGGTTTACCAAATGTAAACGGAGGCGTATATGCGGGGTATACTTTTTTAGGATGTGATGCTCTGAGTTTAGATATTTCTTCTTGACGTATAGTGCTGGTAAAATTAGCAATTTTTAATTGCTCTTGTAGTTTAAGTATTTGTTGCGCACTCTGATCGTTATCCTGTTCAAGTAAGGCGCATTTTGCACCAATATTTTCTACAGTTCTCCGTCGCTCCTCCGCGCGTTTCTTATACATATTACATTCCGCCCGCCATTGATTGGTTGTAGTAACAAGATGAAGTTTATCACTTCTATAAAATTGGAGAGCACTATGATACGCCTTATCCCAATCTGTTATTTTTTCTTTTGCATCCTCCAACTGTTCCTTCATGTCGTCTATATGGATTAATATCGCCGCGCTCGGAACTACACTGTCGCATAATTGTTCTCTACATAGGGGGCATTTATTACGATTGGATCCCTCTTCAGTTCCAGAATTTTTTGCTACAGAATTTAAAAGGCATTCTGTGCAAAAAGTATGGCCACATTTTGTAACCGCCCGTGCTTTTCCAAAATCCCCACAACAAATAACGCACTTATTATCTGATTCATCGTACCTCTTTGCGGTGAGTACATCGCCTCGGTCTGCTGAGTCAGACATATCTATTTAAAATATATAATATAAAATTTATAATAAAAATTATTATATATTTAATATAATCAAATTTATGGATACTATATTTAGTTATAATAGTCTATATTAATATTTCCTCGTACGTATAATGGAGACAATGAATTCAATTATTGTTCTTTAAATAAGTTCATCATATAACTTCTTTACTAAAGCGACATATTGGGTTTTTGCTTCGTCGCTTGATAATTCCGAAACCGCAGTCCACGCGTTCCATTTCTGCCAACCAATAAAATTAAATATACTTGGTTTAGGCGTATTGTTTTTTCCCATATTTCCCTGCTTATATAACCCATATAAACACAGTGCATCCACTTTCTTTATTTCATTAATGATTTTTTTAATATCTACGACTGCTTGTTCAAAATCTTCTTCTAATGTGCTCATTTATTATATTACTATAAAAAGATATTTTTATATATTTTTTATAATCAATATTTTCCTCTATAAAACTTCTATAGCCATCATAGTTCTGACGATTAGTTTTGTTGGATCTGGTAATAAATTGCCTAAGAAGTATAACTCACGTTCGCGCCGAGTTAGAAATTTCATTTGACCATCAAAGAATTCGCTCGTTCCAAAATCTCCTATATATGGTTCGGGGTCTCCTCCGGATTTTTGATGGACAAAGATATTACCTACATGAAGATCCGTATGAAATATTTCTAATTCATGCATTTTCTTTACTTTGTCTCTAATCTTTTGAATAAATTCCGCATCAATCAGATTTTTCTGTGAAAATTCTTCTAAAGTCCCAAGATTCATTATGTCCATTACAATAAACACCTTTACATGATCTCCACTTTCACATAAATAACTATCGTGAATCGCAGGACTTAAATCGCGTTCACCCATTAAAGTGCCAATTTTTATCTCCGTACCAATTTTATTTAATTCTATATCCATTTCTGTTTTGCTTAATGATTTAGGTATTTTTTGCTCTTTCATAGCAAACTTTTTAATGCCATCTTGTGCAACCGCTCCTTTTTTTTCAACCTCATATACTATTCCCTCTAAGCCTTTGCCTAAAGTTCCTAAAATTTTGTATTTGCCAAAACAATTTCCTGCACCAGGTGAGATTGATTCTATAGTATGAGTTGGAATTACCTCCCCCTCCTCCACCTTGCCCTCGTGTTCAGGGTTTTTACCAATCAAAAAGTTTACAAGCGCAACCCGTTTATCCTCAATTTCGTAGTCATCAAACTCGTTGTTATCATTAGTCCCATACCCAATATCGGGTTTTTCCCTTAGTTTCTTATGTACCCACTTCTCATATGCGACACGGTTACTTTTAGTCAAACCAGCAACATACTCACCTATTTTAGCATATAGTTTTTTTAATAATTCAACATTGATGATTTTACCCGCTTCCACTTCTTCTGCTGTCTCTGTTTTAAAACTATTAAGCGCCCCCTCAATATCTAATGGAGTGGCACCCGCGTCCACGCCCGCTGTTTTGGTTGCCGCCTTTCCAGAACCACCGCGCATAGTCGCCAAAACGCTCTTTACTAATTCCGAGTTATATTGGTAGATATACTTCCCTAATAATTTTTGACCAGTAATTTCTTGAATATTTAATGTTTTACCATTTAAAGGGTTTACTATATTGTTATACATTTATATATATAATTTATTACATTGGAAACTCCTCTATTGTTTTTGTAGTTTTTCCGTTAGATGTCTGTATTGTAGTAACAATTCTTTTTCCGTCGCGAATGGTAGTCTGTATTGATTTAGATGTAAACTGAACATTTGAACTAAATGATGTGGAAAAATTAAGACCATTAATATTATGCGTGTGTGCCTGCTGAAAGTTATTAAACACCACAAATGGATTAAAACTTTGTCGTCCAGAAAATATAAAAGGTGAACTCATGGATGTATTATCATACGCCGCCCGTTTTGTTGTGTCCGATAAAACTTGGTATGCTTCAGATATTTTTTTAAACATTTCTTCGGCTTCTTGATTTCCAGGATTTTTATCAGGATGATATTCTAAAGCCAATTTTCGGTACATCTTTTTAATGTCTTTTTCCGTAGCATCTTTATCAAGTCCCATAATTTTATAATATTTCTTAGAGTCAGACATATATAATATAAGTATTAGGATTTTTTTTAGGAATTTATACGAATGGGTTTAACTAAAGATATCATACTAACAATATTATCAGACTTCAGTATTAATTTAATCATAAGAATTATGACGCTTATTTCAGTTAAATAAAATATAATAATATAATATATGAAGCACAAATGTCGCCTTAAAAATGGCACTTATAATTTTCCAGGTTATCCCAAATTTACACCCAATCTTAGTCCCGCAGAAATTTTCAAGTTAGGTAGTTTTGGGGGAACATATTGGCGACCAATATATTCTTCCATTACAAATAAAGACTTAACTAACCAACATATGAAATATCCTAAAAGTTGGTGGAAGGATATACCCGATAATTATTTAATAAATAAATGGGAAGATTATGATAAATCAGTTAATAAATATAATAAAAAGGTTGGTTCAACTCTTAGTGCTTGGGAAGATAAAAAGTGGATTAGGCGATATCATCCTGATGGATGGGTTCAATGGTATTGCGATTGTTTTCAAGGAAAGCGTTGCCCCGACGACGATCGTCAGATTTCTCGCTGGGCGGGTTTGGCGGGTCCAAATGGAAGATTTAGAAAATGGCTTATCACTTTAATACTCAACAAAGAAGGGACCTTTAATGATATTTCTATAAGTCCTGCGATCCGTCAAACTTTACAACATTGGGGATATACATTAACAAAAAGTCACTTTAATAAGGAGGTTAAGCAGCGTTCATAATTTTGTAAAATTAATTTATTAAGTCTACAACTTTATCCGACGTATCAAGGGCACCTTCAATCCACGCCTGATTAAGTGAAAATCCCTCACCGCATATAAAAATGTTTTTTGCAGGGTGCAATATTTTCTTGAATATTTTCTTAGAATCGGCATTTTTTTTCCAAAAGTGGACACCCTCTGTCCATAAATGACATTTGAAATAAGTTGGTTTTGGTATAGATTTTTGAGGAAATAAAGCACAGACTTCCTGATGAATCTTATTTTTGATTACCGCGGTATCTAATAACTGATTATTCTTTAAATATACCCGCGTATCTTTATCATCTACATATGATATCATAATTAATCCGGTCGTTTCGTCCATAGGTATTATATGTCTTAAAAATGAGTTTGTTGTCGTCCGGTTCATTCCTTTAAACCAAACCCCGTTTTTACCAACATTATATTTAGCGTATATGCGAATTAGCGGAATACGGTTAATATTTTGTAAATAATGATGTACTGATTTTAATATGGAAAACGACTTTAATTGGTGTGGTTTTACCGCAAATACTATTTTCAACCCAAGCCACTTACGTGCTGTACTATCACTTACTATAAAAGAATTTTTGATTTTATTAACCTCTGTCACATACGTTCCAACTTTTATTTTACTACCATTCGCGATAATATCACTTGCCATTTTTTCACATAGTTGTGATAACCCGCCTTTAATTACATAATAAAATTTATTTCCATTAAAATCTCCTTTAATACATCTTAGGGCGTCATAGGCGTTTAATGAGTCAAATTCCGAATTGTAACCAAAAAAAGATATTATTTCATTGACTATTTTTCTACTTTTATATATAAGACATAGATCTTTAAATGTCATTGCTACGAGTTTATCTTTAGATAACGATGTTGATTTTAGGATAATTTCCTTAAAAAAGGACTCAATATCACAGTTAACGTTCCTTCTTAGTATTTTGCTTTTATTGTCTACAAAATCAATATTTTTATTTAGTTTATATGTTTGTAAATCATATTTTTTGACAAGTTTAATCAATCTTTTATGGGAATTATTGAACCGTGCCCCACCAATTTCATATACTGGTTTTTTATTGGTTATTATTCGCCCACCTAAATAATTGCGATTATCTAATAATAAAACCCTATTATTTTTTGATAATGTTAAAGCACAGTTTAACCCAGCTATACCACCTCCGATAATTATAACGTCAAACATCTAACATATACATATATATAAATACTCGTCTATAAACTAAGTGCGATTCCTTTTATCCGACATAAATATCACGGCAGGACCTATACTAACTAACTTACCTAACGCCATACATAACTTACATATTGTTTATGATTAACCCCCCCCTAAGAAACAGTGTTACTCCTGTGGAAACAGTGAATACCGACGAAGGTATATACGTGTTTAATAATAAAAATATGAGAGTTCTATAATTTGAAAAATTTGAAAATTTATTTATATTGTTTATGGTATTAACAATATGGATATTTTAGACGACTCCACCGCTTCACGGTTAAAAATCGCTACAAAAATAGAGGACGGTGAAATAGTAATCCTCCCTTCAAATGGAGTTTACACCTTTAATACAAATATATTTAATAATAAGTCTATTGAAAAGATATACATGCTAAAAGGACGTGATATGGGCACCCCTTTGGGGGTAGTTGTAAAAGATTTTGAAATGGCTAAATCTTTAATGAATACAGGCGCCATGACTGCGGACGAACTACTAATTATCCAAACACTTATTAAGGAATTTTGGCCTGGAATGCTATCTATTGTAGTTCAAACGCGTTTAGATAACACATTATTTACCGCTAATTCTTATATTAGTATGGAATCCCCGTGTCATCCGGCCGTCATAGAGATTATGGATGAAATAGATAAACCGATTATAACAACGTCGGCAAATATCAATAAAAAAACTAGTTGCACACATATTAATCATGTAAAAAATTATTTCTCTAAAATAGAGGGAATTACGGCACTGGCAACTACAGGAAACCCTAAATATGGAATTGAAAATACTATAGTTAAAATTATTGATAATAAACTTTTAATACTAAGACCAGGGACCGTCACGAAAAGTCTAATAGAGGAGGTTTTGGACAAAAAATCTATAAGTTATACAATCGGTTACCAGGAAGACAAAAAACATGGGGTATCTGATGCACATTATGGTATTGATCAAAAATGTCTCCTTGCGAATTTCGTCACCGCTGAAATGTTAGATAAAACCATTAATAAATATTCCTTGGAATATCTAAATAAGAGTATTTTAGTAGATTTTGGTAAGAAAAATATGGAAAAAAAAGATATTTCAGCGGGATACGTAGATTTAAGTGAAAATGGAGATATTAATGAAGCCCTATTTAATCTCTATGATGTGTTGCATCAATTAAATAATGTTAATAAAAGTAATATATTGTTTATGGATTTATATAATAGTCAGGATGAATTATATAAAACTATGTCTGATAAATTAACTCGTTGTTGTAATAATCAGCGCATTATGATACCTGTGCATTATGATTAGAATTTAAACTCCCAATCCTTTTTTATTGGTTTATGATTATTATACACGTAACTATCGCCGCCGAATTTTGACGAAAATCCAGTAACAATAGAATTACTAAGATCTGCGCCCCAAGTGCTGAGGTCCTGGTTAAATGACGTCGCTCCGTGGAACATATATCGCATGGACGTTACCTTAGTGGTATCCCATTTAGATCCGGTCGTACCAATATTTTGATTAAATGCTGCGGCCCCCATAAACATTTCACTCATATCAGTTACATTACTTGTATCCCAACCTGTAATATCATTATTAAATAAGGTTTTATTTTTAAATAACCCACTCATATCGGTTACTGCGGATGTATCCCAATTGATAATATGTCCGTATAAATCTATGGCTTTCGTAGAGTCACTTACCCACACATCTACAGCAGCGTGGATATTACTATCTGTAAGACTTATTTCAAATTTCCACGAAAATTCAGTAACAGTATTCATATTACCAGCGAGACTTCTAAACGTTCCCGCCTCAATGCGAATATAATTCCAACCACCAGTTGAGATTGAAGTTGCAGTATAAGGATATCCAGTCGCGGTCTCAGGGAGTTGCATAAAATCACTGATGGCGTTATTCGTTGTTATAATAATATCTTTGGTGAAATTATCAGAGGGTTCTGTGAGAATAAAAGTTAGTTTCTGGGTTAAAGAATCTGTTTTAGAATTATTAACTAATATCTTGGTGGGGTCATTTATAGCATGACCAGTAATAATTGCCTCGTTCTTACTTGAAAAGAGAACCTGACTATTATCAGTTGACTGATTATTAGTGCCCGACAACTCAACCATATCCTTAAAATCAATTTTATAAGTAATGGCTCCCTCTATGTCATCTCCGTGTACGATATATTGAGCCGTCCACGTATTTCCTCCTGGAATATTTTTTATAGTTACTCCATTAGTAATAAGCGAACCGTGAGATTGGAATACGACACCCACGTCGGCGGGAGAAAGTTGTTCAGACGCGACGAAGGTTAGTGTAATAGTATCTCCGGGTTTTGCGCGATATTGATTATAACTATTATTACTCGCAATACTGATACTCGTTAATGTAGGGACGATATTATCAAACGTTACCAAGGTGTTAATATCGTTTGAATTTGGTAAAAATATTTTTGGGTCACCACCATTATATGGAAGATATTTAACGATATATGATATCCGCCCGATTGTATCCTCCATATTGCACGTATACGTAGCCGTTAAAGTATACCCGCTGGGTGATGTGCTGTAAATATCTTTAATACTATTGCCGCCCGAATTAAATATTATTTCAGGAATGTCCAGGGAATTTGAGGTAAATTCAAGAGTGACCACGTGCGTTGGACCAGCCAGGGTGGGATCGTTAGGATTATTACTCCTAAGAGTAAAATTGCTTAGTGTGATAGGAACATTTTGAAAGAATTTTAAAGAGGGCCATCCGATTGATGTTCCAGGCGTGTCGCCGCCGTCATTCCAACCGATTTTATTTTTCCATTTTTTCTCCATTTCAGTCGCACCCACAAACATGCCGTTCAAATTTGTATATGGCGGGACAATATTGCCAATTTCCCATGTAGTTATATCTTTATTAAAGGCCTCATTATACGCAAACATATGTCGCATATCAGTCCCACTAACATCCCACCCCGATATGTCTTGATTAAATACGGTTTGATGATTGGGGAAAATTCCACTAAACATATATGACATGTCGGTAACTTTACTTACATCCCAAATATTACCAGAAGTATTTATATTTAGATTAAAGACAGGGGAACTATAAAACATATAACTCATATTTAGGACTTTGGAGGTATTCCAATTAGTAATATCCCCCACGAAGACCCATGCACCACGAAACATATGACTCATATCCGTTACGCTACTTACATCCCATTTATTCGCTGACCCCGTGCCGATATTCTGGTTAAACGTGCGACACCCTAAAAACATTTCACTCATATTACTCACTTTACTTGTATCCCAACCACTGATGTCTATATTAAAAGCCGTCGCACCATAAAACATTGCACCCATATTACTTACATTATTTGTATCCCAAAGACTAATATCATCATTAAATGTGTTCATATCTTTAAATAATCCACTCATGTCGGTTACTGTGCTCGTAATCCAACC